>Ga0193697_1000119_pt1 | contig 30450 bp, 4 predicted proteins | sample L3m2metaG_FD_145073 | JGI IMG/M metagenome (GOLD analysis project Ga0193697, IMG submission 145073) | Soil microbial communities from a riparian zone of the East river system, Colorado, United States - L3m2 | ecosystem: Environmental > Terrestrial > Soil > Riparian zone | place: USA: East River...
CCTGCTGCTTGTTTGTTATCCGAACCCGCGAGCGCTGCCGTTACCGCGTCAAGTTTTTTAACGAGTGAGTTGGCGCGTCCGTGATTGATCAGGCCGGAGTCTTCGAGCGCGGCGACGCTTTGTTGAAGGTGATCGACCTGTTCGAGAAGGTCGCCGACCGAAGGCAAATCTGTCGATTGCCCACCGGAGCGCATTGTGCCGCAGTAGAATGCGAGGAGGGTTGTCAGAATGCCGATGCCTAGTAGTTTGATACGATTCATAGTTTTACTCCTTTTTTATTGGTTTGTGGTGATCCGGGCGGAATGCCCGGCCTTTCCGGGCGTTGAACATGGGCGTCACCCCTTGTGGTACAAATAGGGTTTTATCCCCGGTTTTTTGAATTAAGAATTCAGAGTGCAGAGTGCATCCTCCTTCGCAAGCTATGTCCTCCTTCGCAAGCTATGTCCTCCGCCGCGAGCTATGTCCTCCGCCGCGAGCTATGGAGGACGGAGGCGAGCGGCGTCGCGTTTCTACCAGGACACGGTTAAATGGAAGCGGCCGTCGGCGGAGCGACGGCGCTACCATTAACCCCTTCAAGTTGGACTTTGTTTGGCACCGAGGCTTCGCCTTATTGGCCCCCTACAAAAAAATCGGCTGCCCCGAAAGGTTTCGGGGCAGCCGACTTCGAATCTTTCAACTAATGACTCCCGACTCTCAACTACCCTTAAGGGGTCGTCGGATTGCTCGGCGGCACCTGCGGAGGCGGCGCTTGCTGAGGCGGTGTCGTCGGCGGGACACCCGGAGGGGGTGTTGTCGGCGGAACGCGCGGCGCCGGCTGATTATTCGGCGTTCCTGGCGGAACATCCGGCGTAGCTGGTGGCGTGTTCGGCTGGTTGAACCCAGGATTTGGACGGCCGGTTGGCGGCAGGACGGTGGTGTTGTTGGGCGGCAACACAGTCGTGCTGCTGTTGGTCGGGACGGTAGTCGCGGTCGTGCCGAAGCGGCTTTGGTTGGTGCCGCCGGTTGCGGTCGTGCCAAAACGCGTTGCCGTGTTCGTCGCGCCACCCGTGACGGTAGTGCCTCCAGTACCGGTTGCTCCAACGCCTGCTGCCCCAACACCGAAGAAGGTCGTCGAGGTTTGCATCCAGTTATTGCTGCTCATGTCCGGCCATTGAGATCGAGCGAAGCTCGGCGCCGCGGCCAGGCGCGCCTGGTCCGTATTCACGGTGAAGACGAGGTTTGCACCGGGCATCATCGTTGTTGTTCCCGCCGCGCGCATATCGGTGACACGCACAAGCGACCACGGGATCGGTATTAAGCGACCATTGGCCGCGGTGAGGATCGCCGCCTCGGTGCAACCGACGGGACTGAGGACGATGTTGTCGATGCGCCCGATTGGCTGGCCGGTCATGTCGACGACGCGGGAGCCATCCACTTTGAGGATGACTGAGCCTGCAACGTCATTTCTGGTTGCGGTTGTGATAGTCGCCGTGCCAGGAGCCGTGGTGACACCTGTCACCGGGGAGAATGGTTCCGGCTGGTCCTGTCCGAACGCCGCGGAAGCGACCAGGGTGGCCGCGCAGACGATAGTTCCAAAATTGATTCTCTTCATTTCCACACCTTTCTGTTGTTGATTCCCGACCTCCGATTCTCCCGTAAACCTAAGGTTTCGGGCCGGTGTCTCAAATGGGGGATTGACCGACCGGTGGGGAGCAGGGGGGAAGGCGTGAAAGTGGGAAAGTGAGGTGAGTAAGTGAGTAAGTGAGTGGTAAAAGGGGTCCGTCGCGAGCAGCGTCGCGACCATACGGTTTGTTGGGTGGTTCGATAAATGGGCAGGCTGCCGAACGGAGTTCGGCGATACGGCAGGACGGAGTCCTGCGCTACATCCTCCGACGGTAACCGGTAATCAGTGTGGCAGTAATCAGTGCGGTCGCGAGCGGCGTCGCGACCCTACCATGACCGCGAAATGCGACAAAAATTAGGGGCAAAATAGTGCGTAAATGGGGGTGTCTGAGCTTGATATGAGGCTCGAAGCATGTAATGCTAGTGGACTCTGCTATGGATCACCTGAAGCGCGCCTTAGGGCTGCCTTTTGTTACGATTTGGTGTCTTTTGAGTTCCGGTTTCGCAGGCGAAGCCGGGACGGTGGTGGTCAATGAGATCCATTACAACCCCGATCTTAAGACGGAGTTGGTCGAGTTTATCGAGCTGTTCAACACGGCAGCCACGCCCGTCAACCTGAGCGGGTGGACGATCAGTTCGGCGGTCGATTACACGTTTCCGGCCGGCACGACGATTCCCGGGGGCGGATTCGTGGTTGTTTCGGAGAACACGAACGCCTTTCGGGTGAAGTTCGGATTAACCCCGCTGGGACAATGGACGGGGAGTCTCGACAATTTTGGGGACAGGATCGTGCTGAAGAACGCGATCGGGCAGACGGAGGATGAGGTTGATTATCAACTCGGCTTTCCCTGGCCGACGGTGGGCGATCTTCCGGGTTATTCTATCGAGCTCGTCAATCCGGCGTTTGATAATGACATCGGGGGCAATTGGCGCGCGTCGTTGGTGCCATCGACGCAGGTGCAAACATTGGTCAACGATCACAGCTCGTGGAGATACGTCAAAGGCCTGAATGAAGCTTCGAGCCCCTCGACACTATGGAGAAACCCAGCCTTCGATGACGCCCTGTGGCTGACTGGGATAACGCCGCTTGGCTATGGCGAGACGTTTATCACGAACAGCGGCACGGTCCTGGTGGACATGCTTGGCGGTTATACTTCGGTCTTCTTGCGAAAGTCGTTTGTCGTCACGAACCTTTCGCAATTCGGCGGCCTGACACTGGAAGCGCAGTACGATGATGGATTCAAGGCGTGGATCAACGGAACCAACGTGATCGATGGGCAGGCGAATGTACCGCCGGGCGAGTTGCCTTACGATGGCACGGCGTTGGGAGAGATTGAAGATGCAACCTATAGATCTTTCGCGCTGAATAACTTTACGAATTACCTGCGCACCGGCACGAACGTCATCGCGATTCAGGCACATAACGCATCGATGAGCGTGAGTCCTGATTTTTACATCGATGTGCGATTGAAGGCGCGGATAGGACCATCGGCGGGGCGAGGTCCAACACCTGGTCGTACGAATTCGGTTTATGACATCAATATTCCGCCGCAAATCCGGCAGGTGGATCATTCGCCGAATCAGCCGACGAATGGCCAGGTCGTGACGATCACGGCAAAGGTCACGGATGCGGATTCGGTAACGAACGTCACGCTGCTGTATCAGGTCGTCGATCCGGGCAGTTACATTGAGATCACAGACGCGGCCTACACGAATAATTGGACCTCGCTGCGGATGAATGACAACGGCATCAATGGGGATGAAACGGCAGGGGACGACGTTTACACGGTGCAATTGCCGGGATCGCTGCAGACGCATCGGAGATTGATTCGCTATCGCGTTCTTGCTTACGACGGAACCGGCAGGTCCGTGCGCGTGCCGTATGCTGATGATCCGCAGCCGAATTTCGCGTATTTCGTTTACAATGGAATTCCGGAATGGCGCGGCGCGTTGAATGGCGGTGGCCAAACTGTGTTTCCCCCGTCAGTGATGGGACGATTGCCGACGTATCATCTGCTCAGCAAAAAGACCTCGGTCGAGACAGGAACGTGGTTCGAGCGTTACGGAGGCGACCTCTATAAATGGAACGGCGCACTGGTCTATGACGGGCACGTCTACGATCACATCCGTTACCGCGCGCGAGGCGGAGTATGGCGGTATTCCATGGTTAAGAACATGTGGAAGTTTGATTTCAACCGCGGCCATGACTTCGAGGCGCGGGATAATTGCGGGAAGAAATTCGATACCCCGTGGCGCAAGTTAAATTTGGGCGCAAGCATCCAGCAGCGCGATTCCTACCATCGCGGCGAACAGGGCATGTTCGAGTCGGTTAGCTTCAAGATGTTTAACCTCGTCGGGACGGAAGCGCCGCATACCGCGTTCTGCACGTTTCGCGTGATCGATGAAGCCGCGGAATCGTACTCGACAAACCAATATGAAGGCGATTTCTGGGGCGCGTATCTCGCGATCGAGCAGGAGGATGGCAGGTTCCTGGAGGAACACGATCTGCCGGATGGGAATTTTTACAAAATGGAGGGCGGGACCGGTGAGCTGAACAATCTGGGGCCGCTTGGGCCGACCGACAAATCAGACCTCAACTATTTTTTGGCAAATTACACCGGCGCAACGGAGGCATGGTGGCGCACGAACCTGAATGTGCCTTCGTATTTGAGTTACCAGGCAGTGGTGCAGGGAATCCATCACTACGACATCTGTTACGACAAAAACTTTTTCTATTACAAGAATCCGATCACGAGGTTGTGGCAGGTGCATTCGTGGGACCTCGATCTCACGTGGGCGAATAATATGTATGACCCTGGTTGCGGCGGGATTGACCGAATCAAGGCGCGCCTGCTCGATGGGTCACGGCCCGGGATCGAAATCGAATGGAGAAATCGCGTCCGGGAAGTGCGCGACTTGATGTTCAACGCCGACCAGGCGTATCGAATGATCGACGAGTACGCGTGGCTGCTGCGCGGGCCGACGAATGGCCCGACGATCCTCGATGCGGACCGTTTCATGTGGGACTTCAACCCGAAAATGGCCAGCGCGACTTACTCGCAAAACGTGGGGAAGGCCGGGCAGGGTGAGTACTATCAGTTCAGCCAGGAGAGCGGGACGAATGCGAACCTGAGAGGCAGCTTCAACGCAGGCATCCAGATCATGAAGAATTACGTGAACATTCGCGGAGCGTTCCTGGACACAATCGCGAATGACGCGGCCATTCCCGCCACGCCGATTGTGACGGCGACTGCGCCGGCGAATTTCCCGCTCAATAAACTGACTTTCCGCGTTTCGAACTACAGCGGTGGCAATCCGTTTGCGGCGTTGAAGTGGCGGATTGCGGAGATCACGCCAACAAACGCCGCGGTTTCAACCTTAACCGAATCAGCGAAATACGAGATCACAGCCAATTGGGAGAGTGGCGATATAACTTTGTTTAGCACTGACATTGCCATTCCCTCCGACGTCGTGCGCGCGGGCAGCACGTATCGGGTGCGATGCCGCTTTAAAGACACGACGGGCCGGTGGAGCCGCTGGTCGCCGCCCGTCGAATTTGTTTGCGGTCCGCCGGACACAAGCGCGGCGTTGCTGGCGAACCTGCGGATTTCGGAGTTGATGTACAACTCGCCGGCAGGAAGCGAATACGATTTCGTAGAACTGCATCATGCGGGTGGTCCGCTGACGCTGGACCTGAACGGGGCGAAGTTCACGCAGGGAATCGATTACACGTTCGCCCCGGGAACAGTCATTCCGGCGGGCGGATACCTCGTGCTCGCGAAGACCACGAACATTGCGGCCTTTCGCGCGTATTACGGGATCACCAATGGCGCGACGGTGCTGGGAGGGTACTCCGGCAATTTCGATAATTCGGGGGAACAAGTAACGCTGCGCACTTCGGCGGGTGGGACGGACATCGCGGCATTCGAGTACAGCGACGGACGCGGCTGGCCGATTGCAGCGGACGGATCGGGGCACTCGCTGGTGCCGCTGGATTCGGCGATGAACGGCCAGAAGAGCGGAGCGCTGAATTACGGTGGCAACTGGCGGGCGAGCAAGTACATGAAGGGTTCACCGGGCGCGGCTGATCCCGATCCGGCAACGACTGTCATGCTGAACGAGGTCGTGGCGCATACCGATTTCACGAGCGAGTTCGATTCCAACGACTGGATCGAATTGCAGAACGCGACGGAGAGCACCTTCACATTCGGCGTGAACTGGTTCCTGAGCGATGATCGAACGAATCTCACGAAATGGATGATTCCGCCGGGCAGAGTGATTCCCGCTCATGGGTTCATTACATTCGATGAGCAAACGGGTTTTCATAATCCGACCAACATCGGGTTCGGCCTGAACAAGGCCGGTGAGGAAGTGTTACTGTCGCATCTGCCGGGAGGCGGGCTGGATCGCGTCGTCGATGCGGTTGCGTTCAAAGCGCAGGAGAATGACTGGTCGCTGGGCCGATCTCCAGATGCAGGCGATTTTTGGTACGCACTGACACCGCGGACGCGCGATGTCTCGAATGCGCCGCCACAATTCCATGTGATGATCTCCGAGTTGATGTACCATCCACCGGACATCGGCGGGACGAATGACAATGCGCTGGATGAGTTTATCGAGTTGTTCAACTCGACCGGGATTCCGATTGCACTCTTCAACACCAATGGCGGATGGCGGATTGACGGCGGGGTAAGCTTTACGTTCCCGAATGGTGTCACACTGCCGGGGCTTGCAAGGTTGTTGGTAGTGAATTTCAGTCCGACGAATGCGGCGCAATCGAACGCATTCCGCAGCACTTATGGAATTGCTAGCAATCTGCCAATGTACGGCCCGTACACGAGTGGCAAGCTGGCGAACAGCAGCGGTCGGGTCGCTATTGAGAAGCCACAAGCGCCTGATTTGCCGGGCGACTCAATCTCCTGGGTGATTGTCGATGAAGTGATTTATGGGGACCAGGATCCGTGGCCGCTGGCGGCGGATGGTTTTGGGCCTTCGCTGCATCGCCAGGACATGCTGCGGCATGGAAGTGATCCCGCGAACTGGCAGGCCGCGACGCCGACGCCGGGTGGGGCGTATGGAGGGGGAACACCCCCCTCGATTACCGGGCAGCCTTCGCCTCCAACGCGCACGTCACCCGCGGGAGCAGATATTACATACAATGTCGTTGCTACGGGCACTGCGCCATTGTATGTAATATCTGCTCCCGCGGGTGACAATCTCGCGCTCGAAACAAATGCGACGTTGAACCTGAATAATGTGCAGCCAGCGAACTCGGGCGAGTATCAGGTGCTCATTCTGAATTCAGCGGGTTCGGTGTTGAGCGATGCGGTCACGTTGTTCGTGACCACTCCTCCGCAAATTTCGGCGCATCCGCAAGGCCGCGATGTGCGTCCCGGCTCGAACGTGACGTTTACGGTCTTTGCGAACGGCACGGGAGTGCTGCGTTACCAGTGGCGCTTGAACAGTGTCGATTTGCCTGGCGCGACAAACGCGACCAACACGATCAATAACGCGCAACTGGTTCACGAGGGAACTTACACGGTCGTGGTCAGTGATGTGAATGGCTCGGTGATCAGCTTGCCGGCGGTCCTGCGAGTTTTGATCAACCCTGCGTTCATTCAGAACCCGTTGAGCCAGACCGTGCTCGTCGGAGAAGATGTAACATTCACCGCTGCAATCACCGGAAATCCCCCACCATTCGGCTACGCGTGGCGAAAGGCCTCGACGGTCGTGACAAACATTATTTCATCGGAATTCGAAACGTCTTTCACGTTGCATAACGTCAGGACCAACGATTCTGCCAATTATCGCGTCGTGGTCACGAATGCAGCGATTTTTATTCCAGGAGTTGCAAGCCAGGTCGCAGTCTTGACGGTGCTGGCTGATACCGATGGGGACGGGATGCCGGACGCATGGGAAGCGACATATTTATTGAATGCGAGTGATCCGTCGGATGCTCCTCAAGATGCTGATGGTGATGGTTTGACCAATTTGCAGGAGTATCGGGCCGGGACGAATCCGCGCGACAACCTCAGTTACCTGAAGATTGAGTCGATTGAATCTGAATTGGCGACGAGCGGCTCGATGCGCGTGAGTTTCATCGCCGTGAGCAATCGGACTTATACTTTGCAGTATCGCGATTCGTTGCTGCCGGGCAATTGGACTCGACTGCTGGATGTGGCTAGCGCCACCACAAATCGAATGATGCAGGTCGTTGACAGTCCGCCGGCGACGATCAGCAAACGATATTACCGGCTGGCCACGCCGCGTCTGCCGTGAAGAACACTTATTGAACATGACGAGAAGAATTGAATGGCTGTTTGTTATAGGGAGCGTTTTCGCCTGTGCGGTCGCCAGCCAGGCGGCTGTGCCAATTACGTTGGTGCCTACTGGGGCCAACTGGCGGTATCTGGATAACGGATCAAACCAGGGAACCAATTGGATTGCCCCCTCTTTCAACGACTCCGGATGGACCAATGGTCCCGCGGAACTCGGATACGGCGACGGAGATGAGGCGCGCGTGGTGAATGGCGGACCAAGCACAAACCATTTTATTACGACGTATTTTCGTCACCGCTTTTTGGCGACAAACGTGCAGGACATCACTGGCCTCCACGTGCAACTGCTGCGGGACGACGGCGCGATCGTTTACCTGAACGGGCACGAAATCTTTCGCAGCAACATGCCGCAGGGACCAATTGATTATCAAACGATCGCATTGGGGCCGGTGGGTGTGCCGGAAGAAAGCGCTTACTTTACCAATAGTGTGGATCCGTTGCTGTTGGTCAACGGCACGAATGTCCTGGCAGTGGAAATTCATCAATCCGGCCCCAGCAGCACGGACATCAGCTTTAATCTGGGGCTGCACGGGATGATTCCGAACCCGGCGAATTCATCGCCAACGGTGTCGATCACCTCGCCTGCCGACCAGAGTGTGTTTGGCGAACCGGCAACCATCAGCATCCAGGCGAACGCAAGCGACGGCGATGGTTCAGTAACGAATGTCGCATTCTTCAACGGCACGACCAAACTCGGCGACGACGCGAATTCCCCTTACGCGTTCACCTGGAACGGCGTGCTCGCCGGTGGTTATCAGTTGCGGGCGGTGGCGACGGACAATCTTGGCACGAGTTCCACTTCAGCGCCCATCAGTATCACGGTAACCGGGCAAGGCCCAGCCGTGTTGGTGATGACCAACGCGGTATGGAAGTATCTCGATACGGGGACAAACCTTGGCGTGGCGTGGATCGCTCCGGCGTTTGACGACTCGGCATGGGCGAGTGGGCCGGCAGAGTTGGGTTATGGAGACGTTCCCGAAGGACGCCCGGAAGCAACGGTCGTCAGCTATGGGCCGAATCCGAATGCCAAATATATTACAACTTATTTTCGACATTCATTCTCAGTGGCCGATCCGAGCGCGTTCAGCAACCTGACCGTCCGCCTGATGCGCGACGATGGTGGCCTCGTATATTTGAACGGCACGGAAATTTTCCGCAGCAACATGCCGCAAGGACCGGTGGATTATCTGACACCTGCCCTGATTTCGATCGGAGGCGCGGAGGAAGGCGCATTTTTCTCCATGACAGCCAATCGAGACTTGTTGATTGCAGGCACGAACGTGCTCGCCGTGGAGATTCACCAGCAGTCCGGGGGCAGTTCCGATATCAGTTTCGCGCTGGAGTTGCTCGGCGAGACGACGCCTTTGAGCAACAATCCGCCCAGCATCACGCTCACCGGACCGGCCGATCAATCGACTTATACTGAACCAGCGATCATTACTTTAAACGCGGCGGCGAGCGACAGCGACGGCTCAATCAGCAAAGTCGAGTTTTTCCGAGGAAGCACCAAACTCGGGGAAGATACCTCGGCGCCCCACAGCTTCGTATTGAGCGATGTGCCCGTCGGCACTTATCAATTCTCCGCCATCGCCACGGACAATCTCGGCGGCAAAGGCACTTCGGCAGTCGTGACGGTGTTTGTGACGCTGTCGAGCAGCCCCATGATTTCCTCGGTCCTGCCCAACCCCGGGACAGTCAGCAACCTGACGAACGTAACCGTCAATTTCAGCGAGCCAGTGGACGGGGTGAATGCGTCGGACTTGCTTGTCGACGGGGCCCCTGCGCTTGGCGTAACTGGTTCGAATGCCACCTACACTTTCAGTTTTCCGCAACCGCCGGAAGGCGCCGTTGGGATCAGTTGGGCGGCCAGCCATGGCATCGTCGATCGCGAATCGACGCCGAAACCATTTGACGCTCTGGCAACCGGCGCGACGTGGCAATACAACCTCATCGATTCGGTTGCACCGACCGTCTTAAAGATCAAGCCTGCTGCAGGCGCCACCGTTGTTGAGTTGAAGCAAATTGAGATCACATTCACGGAACCGGTGGGAGGCGTGCAATCCGGTGATCTGCTCATCAACGGGATTGCGGCGACCGATGTGAGCGGCTCATTGGCGGGCCCTTACGTTTTCAACTTCAACCGGCCGTCGAACAGCGTTGTGACCGCCTCCTGGGCAACCAATCATGGAATTCATGACTTTGCGGCGGCACAAAACCCGTTCGTGGGCGGCTCGTGGAACTACACGCTGAATACGAATCTCGTCGAGAGCTCGGTGGCAATTAATGAAATTATGTTTCATCCATCGAGTGAGCGCACGGACGAGGAATACATCGAACTCCTGAACACCGGAACCGCGGCGATTAATCTCACGGGGTGGCGGTTGCGCGGCGGGATCTCGTTCACGTTTCCCAACGTGACGCTTGCGTCCGGAGGATTCCTGGTCATCGCGGCAAACACGGCGAGCTTTTCGGCAAAATATCCCTCGGTGGCAAATGTCATCGGCAACTGGGAAGGCGTGCTCAGCAATACCGGCGAACAAATCGAACTGGAGGACGCTGCAGGACAGCGTGTCGATCAAGTCGAGTATGCGGATGAGGGAGATTGGGCGGTGCGCATCCGCTCGCCATTTTTCCTCGAGGGCTGGACGTGGGCAGACGACGCGGACGGCGGAGGCAAGTCGCTCGAATTAATTAATCCGAAACTGCCCAACAGCGCGGGACAGAACTGGGCCGCGAGCGTAACGCTGCAAGGATCGCCAGGAATGGCAAATTCTGTCGCCACGAATAACGCTCCTCCATTCGTCTTGGACGTGAAACATTTTCCGTTCGTACCCAAATCAACGGACGCAGTGACGATCACCGCGCAAATCCGGGATGAAACCAACGGCGTAACGGTCACGCTGTTCCATCGAATTGTCACCAACGCCTCTCCTCCTGCGTTTACGTCTGCGGTTATGTTCGATGACGGCGCGCACGGCGACGGCGTGGCGGGTGATGGCTTCTTCGGTGTCGTATTGCCGGCGCGATCGGACAGGACCGTCGTTGAATTCTATGTGCAGGCCGTTGATCGCTCCGGCAATACGCGCACATGGCCGGCCGCGGCGCGACAGAGCGATGGCACCACGTTCGCGCAGACGTGCAACGCCCTCTATCAGGTAAGCGACGAAGCGTACGTGGGAACGCAGCCGTTCTATCGAATCATCATGACTGAGGAAGAACGAGCACTGCTGGCGGCGCTGAATCAAAGCAATCCGCAAAGCAACGCCGAAATGAATGGTACGTTCATTAGTTCGGACGGGGTGGAGACGAAGGTGCGATATCGCATCGGGGTGCGTCATCGGGGCGCGAGCAGCCGCGGAGCAAATCCTCCCAACCTCCGCGTCAACATCCCTTCGGACAGTCGTTGGAATGGCGTGACTGCCTTCAATCTGAATACGCGTTTCACGCATTCGCAATTGGCTGGCAGTGTCGTGTCGCGGAAAGCGGGAGTCCATTCGGAGGAAGCTATTGCGGTGCAAGTGCGGGTCAATGGCATCAATCTGGCGCCGAGTGATTCACCGATGTTTGGCTCCTATGTTCACCTCGAGGAAATTGACACGGATTTCGCCGCGAACCATTTCCCGCTCGACCCCAACGGCAACGTTTATCGCGCGTCGTCCGGTGGCCACATCGCCGACCTGAGTTATCGCGGGACGAACCCGCAGAACTACATTAACGCCGGTTACGCGAAGCAATCCAACACCAGCGAAAACGACTGGGGCGATCTCATCAACCTGACGTTTGTGCTAAACAATACGCCGGACAGCGAGTACCCGGCGGCCGCCCGGCGTGTCGCCAATGTCGAACAGTGGATCAAATACTTCGCCGGCATGGTCATGATCGGCTTCGGGGAAACGTCCATCGGGAGCACTGGAGCCGGTGACGACTATTCGATGTACAGCGGGGCGAACGACCCTCGTTTCCTGCTGTTTCCGCATGATCATGATACTGACTTCGGGCAGGGCGACGGCAGCGCGATTACCCCCACTACCCCAATTTTTCGCGCTACGGCCAACCCGGTGGTTAATCGCTTTCTTCGGCATCCCGATTTTGCGCCGATGTTTTATGCCGAACTGAAGCGGATGAGCGAGACAACCTTCTCCGCACCAGAAATCGAACCGTTGCTTGATCGGACACTCGGGGATTGGGTGGCACCACAGACGGTAACAGACATGAAGAATTGGGTAGCGGCACGGCGGGCGTTTGTGCTGTCGCAAATTCCGCTGACCCTCACCGTCAATTCAGCGTTGCCTGTGGCGAATGGATATTACCAGACGACGTCGCCGACGATTTCGTTGAGCGGGGTTGGTGATGTCATCGAGACGCGGCTTATTCGTGTGAACGGCGCGATTGCGCAGTGGTCGCCGGTGGGAGGGACATGGTCGATCAGCGGGCTGCAAGTGGCGCCGGGGATCAATCGCGTAACGGTGCAGGCGTTGGATGCAGCCGGACAGGAAGTCGGAAGCACGTCCATTGAGATTTGGTACGATGACGGAAGCACGACAACGATTTCCGGCACGATCGCTTCGAGCACGACACTCACGACCGCGGCTGGACCCTATGTGGTGAGCAGCAATCTTGTCGTGAATGCCGGAGTCACCCTCACTATCGAACCGGGCACCACACTGTATTTCGCGCAGGGCACGAGTCTGACGGTGAACGGTCGCCTGCTCGCCGAAGGCACCGCGGACAGGCACATCCGCTTCACGCGCACGCCCGGTACGGCAAACACATGGGGCGGTATCCGTTTCAACAATTCGCTGGTTGAGAATCGAATCACCTATGCCGAAGTGGAGTTTGCGGCCACTGCGGATCCAATCGTGGCGACTGGTTCCACGATCCTCGTCGATAACGTGGTCTTCTCGGGCACGACCCGTACGGTCATCGATTTGAACAATTCTTCGGCGCTGATCCGCAATTCAGTGTTTCCGTCGATCGTTGATAACGAAACGATTCATGGAGTTGGCATGCCGGCGAGTGGTTACGTGATCATTGAAGGAAACTATTTTGGCACCACGACCGGCTACAGCGACATTATCGACTTTACCGGGGGCAAGCGACCGGGCCCGATCCTGCAGGTGCTGAATAACTTTTTCAGCGGCGGCAGCGATGACGCTTTGGATCTTGACGGCACGGACGCACACATCGAAGGCAATATCTTCCAGCATATTCATCAGGACGCCCCTCGCGACAGCGCTTCGCATGCGATTGCGACGGATAGCGGATCGGAGATCACCGTCGTGCGCAATATATTCTACGACAACGATCATGCCGTGCTGTTGAAAAATGGCGCCTTCCTGACGGCACAGAACAACACCATCGTCGGCAGCACGATCGCGGCAATTTCCTTCGACGAAACCAATCGCAACGTAAATGCCGGCCGCGGCGCGTACCTGGATGGCAACATCCTTTGGGGAAATGCGGCGCTCTTCAGGCATCTTTATTTCAACACGCCTGGAGAAACGAATACGGACCTGACAGTCAACCGCTCGATTATGCAGGGGACGAACTATCCGGGAATCGGGAACCTGAATCTGAATCCCCTGTTCGTGAATGACACCAACGATTTTCGTTTGCGGGCGGGTTCTCCCGCGATCGGAACCGGGCCTAACGGACTCGACATGGGGGCGTACGTTCCGCAATGGGCGTCGATTTCAGGTGAACCGGCGTCGCCCACTCCGCTGACGACTGCCACATTGCAAGTGGGCGGTCCGGGCATCACGCATTATCGGTATCGCGTCAACAATGGCGGGTATTCGGCGGAGACTTCAGTCAGCAATTCAATCGCGCTCAGCGGACTTACGAACGGCGTCTACACGGTGTTTGTGATCGGCAAAAACTCCGCGAGCGTTTATCAACCGCAGACAAATGCCACGGCTTCAAGGACCTGGACAGTTAACACGTCGATCCCGGGCATCCGTATCAATGAGGTGCTGGCGCGAAACGACACCGCAGTTCCCGTCGGTTCGAGATTTCCGGACCTGATTGAATTATATAATGCCGGGCCGGGCGCAGTTGACCTCACGGGAATGGGAATCACCGATAATCCGGATGAACCTTACAAGTTTACGTTTCCGCCCGGGACCATCGTCGCCGCCGGGCAATATCGAGTGCTTTACGGTGATAACGAGACGACGCCGGCGGGATTGCACATTGGTTTCTCACTGAAGCAGGAAGGCGATGAGATTTTCCTCTTTGCTCCTGGTGGCCGCATGGTTGACTCAATCGCCTTTGGGCCGCAAGTGCCCGATCTCTCGATCGGGCGGCTGGAAGCCGGCTTTTGGGGATTGACGCGACCGACTTTCGGCAGCGCCAACGTTGCGCAACGCACAGGAGAGCCACGCACACTCAAAATCAATGAATGGCTCGCCGACGGGCTTACGCCTTACGCGAATGATTTTATCGAACTGTTTAATCCCGATTCACTGCCCGTTGCGTTGGGCGGGCTCTTTCTGACGGATAATCCACTCGGCGCGCCGAACCTGCACGAAATCGCGCCGTTGAGCTTTATTGCCGGGAACGGTTTTGCGGTCTTCACGGCGGACGGAGATACATCGCAGGGTCCGGAACATGTGAATTTCCAGTTGTCGCCGGAGCAAGGGATGATCGGCCTCTCTGGGCATGATCTGAGCCTGATCGACTGCGTGATCTACGGCCCGCAGACAACAGACGTATCTCAGGGCCGCCAACCGAACGGGAGCGTGACACTGGCATTTTTCACCGTGCCTACGCCAGGTTCACCGAACCCCGGTGTCGTGATCCCGAATCAGACCCTGACGATCAATGAGGTACTTGCGTTTAACACGATGGTGACAAACGCGTTCGGCAATTCGCCGGATTTTATCGAGTTATACAATCCGTCAGGAAACGCCGTTGATTTGTCGGACATAAGTTTGAGTGATAATCCGGCACTGGCACGTCGCTTCGTGTTTCCGGCGGGCAGTTCAATCCCGGCGCTGGGCTTCAAAGTGATTCAGTTCGACCCGGACTTGCCGGTCTCAGCTACAAATACGGGGTTTGGCCTTAAGCAAAGTGGCGGGGCGGTCTATCTATTCGACAGGCTCGCCAACGGCGGGTCGTTACTCAGTTCCGTCGCATACGGGTTGCAAGCGGCAGACTTCTCGATTTCGCGCGTGCCGAATGGCGGCACGAATTGGGTCCTCAGCCAGGTGACTCTTGGCTCGGCAAACATCGCGCTTCCTGCCCTGGGCGATCCCACGAATCTCAAGATTAACGAATGGATGGCAAGCCCAACTTCGGGCGACGATTGGTTCGAACTTTATAATCCGAATCCCCAACCGGTTGCGCTCGGCGGACTTTACCTGACCGATAATCTGACGACGCGAACGAAGTACCGCATCCCGCCGCTGTCGTTCATTGGGCGCGGAGCGTACGGATACCAACGGTTCGAGGCCGATGACAACACGGCTGCAGGCGCCGACCACGTGAACTTCAGGCTGTCGGCGGGAGGCGAGTCACTCGCCATTTCGACGCTGGCGGGGGCTCCAATCAATGACGTGACTTTTGGTGCGCAGGCAGCCGGAGTATCGGAAGGGCGGCTGCCGGATGGTTCACCAACGATCGTAAGTTTTCCAGCGACGCCGACGCCCGGGGACGCCAACTATTTGCCACTCAACAACGTGGTGATCAATGAGGTCCTCGCGCACACCGACCCGCCGTTCGAAGACGCGATCGAGCTTTACAATACCAGTGCCACGGCGGTGAACATCAGCGGGTGGTATCTGAGCGACAGCAAAAACGCTCTCCAGAGATTCCGCATTCCCACGAACACCGTCCTTCAGTCAGGTGGCTTCATCGTGTTCTATGAGTATCAGTTCAATGCGGACCCGAATTCGCCCCTCAGCTTTTCGCTGAATTCGGCGCGAGGCGACGAAGTGTACCTTGCACAGGCCGTCACGGGCGCGCTGACCGGGTTCCGCGCCACCGCGAAATTCGGCGCATCCGAGAACGGCGTTTCCGTTGGCCGCCACCTCACGAGTGTGGGTGTCGATTTCGTCGCTTTGAGCCGCCGGACCTTCGGCGTCGATGCTCCCGACACGTCGGATGAATTTCGTATGGGAACTGGCCTGCCAAATGCGTATCCTAAGGTCGGTCCCATTGTAATTACGGAAATCATGTATCATCCGCCCGACAACGGCACGAATGATAACGTCGCCGACGAATTCATCGAGCTTCGCAATCTTACCACGGCGGCGGTGCCCCTGTTCGATCCAGTATTTCCGACAAATACCTGGCGGTTGCGGGACGCCGTCAAGTTTGATTTTCCGCCGAATACTTACATTGCTCCCAACAGTGAATTGCTGATCGTTTCTTTTGATCCAGTAAATGACCCGGCCACCCTGGGTGCTTTTCGCGCGAAGTACGGCGTCGATACCGGCACGCCCATTTTCGGACCCTACACCGGCAAACTCGACAATGGTGGCGAGAGCATCGAGTTATACAAACCTGATACGCCGCAAACCGCCCCTGATCCGGACGCAGGCTTTGTTCCCTACATTCTGGTCGAACGCATCAAGTACTCGGACACCGCGCCGTGGCCGATTGCCGCTGACGGCAGCGGGGCATCGCTCCAGCGAGTCAGCCCCGACGAGTACGGAAATGATCCGGTCAACTGGATCGCCGGCGACCCAACGCCCGGTCCCGTCGAAAGCGATACCGACGGTGATGGCATGCCCGATTCATGGGAACTCGCCTACGGCCTGAACCCGAACAACGCGTCCGATGCATCGCTCGATGCAGATAGCGATGGCATCAGCAATCTGAACGAATATCTCGCCGGCACAAATCCGCAGGACGCGCAGAGCGGATTTAGGCTGCGCATCGCCGGGACGAGCAATGTCACGTTGCAGTTCAACGCGGCTCCGAACAGGTCGTACACGATTGAATACAGCACGAGTTTGGAGACCAACGGGTGGGTGCGGCTTGATGATATTCTGGCCACCCCAGGTGGCGGGCCCGTGCAAATCATCGACACACCGGCAAGTGGTCGAAAGTTTTATCGGTTGAGGACTCCGCGAAGTCCTTAGGTTTCTGGTGTTCGTAGTGCCGGCTTGGCTTGTCTGATCGCGGCAAGCAACGCTACGAACTGAAAGACAGTATCAGTAAACACGTTTAACATAAATCGACCAGTGAATGCCATTGCTCGTATCGTGGCCGCATGGGCGTTGTGCCTCGGCTGTAGTCTCCAATTCGCGGTTGCCGCTCCAGGTCCGCCTCGCATCATCGACGTCTCTCCGTCGCCGGATCAGGTGACTTCGCTCACGAATATCACCGTTACGTTTAGCGAGCCCGTGGCTGGCATCGACATTTTTGATTTCCTTGTCAATGGAATCCCGTCAGCCGCCAGGTTCACCGGCTCCAACGCCGTTTACACCTTTTTCTTTGACCCACAACCACCCTACGGCACGGTCGCCATTTCGTGGGATGCCGGTCACACTATCTTTGATCTGGACAACCCTCCGACCCGGTTCGACGAGAATGATTCCTCTTCCAAGTGGCAGTATGATTTGGTTGATCAGACGGATCCGGTCGTTTCCGCGCTGGTGCCTGCCAACGGCGTTACAGTTCGTACTCTGACGCAAGTCGAAGTCAGGTTCAGCGAACCGGTCGCCGGCATCGATGCTGGCGATCTGCTGATCAACGGCACGTCGGCTTCAAGCCTTGCGGTGGTGGGTCCGGGCCGATATCTGTTCACATTTCCGCAGCCGACGAATGACACCGTACAACTCGCCTGGAATGCCTCGCATGGCATCCGCGACTTCGCCAATAACCCGTTTGCCGGCGGCTCGTGGACCTACACGCTCGATCCCGATTTCGGTCTGGCCAACATTCGCATCAACGAATTCCTCGCGGCTAATCTGACCGGCCTGGCGGATGAAGACCCCGGAACCAACAGGCAGGATTGGATAGAAATCTGGAATTACGGTTCAACCGTCGTGAACCTTAATGGCTATTCGTTGACCGACGATCGGGATGACCCCGGCAAGTGGACATTCCCTTCCACGAACCTGGCGCCCGGCCAATATCTGGTGGTGTTTGCTTCCGAGAAGGACCGCAGAGCTCCGACCGGCACCAACCGCTTTCACACCAATTTCAAGCTGAATCCGAGCGGGGAGTATCTCGGATTGTTCAACGCCGAGTTGCCGCGCGTAGCTCTGACCGAGTTTGCGCCGGAATTTCCCGAGCAGCGCAACGACGTTTCTTACGGTTACGACAGCACCAGCGGTCTGAAGTACTTTGCCACGCCCACGCCCGGGGCTGCGAACGGCAACAGTGGGATCAGTGGCGTTGTGGAACCGCCTCACTTTAATGTGGATCGTGGTTTGTTCGACTCGCCGTTTACGCTGCTTATGAACAGCCCCACGCCCGGCGCAGCGATCCGTTACACGACGGATGGCACAGAACCGACGGCATCCACTGGAACATTATATGATGTCCCGCTGACGGTGACGAATACGTCGATCTTCCGCGCGATCGCGTATAAAACCAACATGCTTCCATCGGTTACCGTGACTTACACTTACTTGTTCCTGGATCAAATCGTACAACAACCAGCGTACCCGGCGGGGTTCCCGACCAATTGGGGCACGGGCGCGAACATCCCTGATGTCGGTAGCACTGTCTTCTCGCCGGCTTCGACTGTCCCGGGGCTGGTTCCCGCCGATTACGCCATGGACATGGATCCCTTGCGTGTGGATCCCAATAACGCCAACTCACCCATTGATCCGGTCAAGCTCCAGCGGCTCAAGGATGGACTGCGCGAACTGCCGACGCTGTCAATCGTCATGAAAGTTGACGACATCTTCGGCACCAGCGGACTTTACCAGCGCAGTGCCGATGAAACCGGCACGCCAGGGACCAAGCCGGATAACAGGAAAGCCTGCTCGATCGAATTGATCCTGCCCGACGGCACCACCGCCTTTGCGACCACCTGTGGCATCGATCTGCACGGCAACGCGAGCCGAAACCCGGTAAAGAACCCCAAGCACGGTTTCAAACTGAAATTCAAGGGTGATTATGGCCCGCCGAGCCTGGAATATCGCCTCTTTGAAGATTCGCCAGTGGAAGAATTCGATGACGTGCTGCTCCGCGCGGATTTCAATTCGAGCTGGCGTCATTGGTCGGATACGGCGACCGAAGGTCTCGGCGCGTTCCAGCGAACTCGCGCGGTCCGCACTCGCGACGCGTGGATGAAAGATGCGACGCGAGATATGGGTGGCCTTGACGGTCACAACCGGTTTGTGCACCTGTACCTCAATGGTCTCTATTGGGGCACCTACGAGTTCAGCGAAGACCCCACCGAGGTCTTCGCGAAGAATGCCCTTGGTGGCAGCGAATCTGACTTCGACGTCGTGGACCAGGGAGTAATCAAGGCTGGCACAGGCATCGCCTACAACGCGATGCGGAATTTGGGCGCTGCGACAACTCTCGCGCAATACGAACAATACTTTCAGTATCTCAATGTGCCCGAATTCGCCGATTACATGCTGCTTCACTTTTTCATGGGCCACCAGGACTGGGCCACGAGCGAGACCAAGAATTGGTCTGCTATTCGCAAGCGCGTCCCCGGCCCGGAGGGCGTGTTCCATTATGTCCCGTGGGACGGCGAATGCATTCTGCTCAATGAAGACGTCAATCGCGTCACAGTCACGGGAGCCAATTTCCCGACTGGCCTTCACGGTGATCTTGTCAGCAGTCCTGAATACCGTCTGGTATTTGCGGACCGCGTTCACCGCCACATGATCGCTCCGGACGGCGTGTTGACGCGCGACGCCAACAGCGCCCGCTGGCAAAAGTGGCAAGGTGTAATGGATAAGGCGATTGTGGCCGAGTCGGCGCGATGGGGAGATTACCGCCGCGACGTGCATCAGTATCAGAACGGGGTTTACCAGCTTTACACACGGGAGGCGCACTGGCTGCCTGAAAACGCGCGAATGCTGACGTACTTCACGAATCGACCGGGCATCGTGCTTGGACAGTTACGCGCCGCCAATCTCTATCCGTTAGTCTCGGCGCCTGTTTTCAACCAGCAGGGTGGCCTCGCGCCGCGCGGGTTCAACCTGACAATGACCGCCACCAACGCGATCTATTACACGCTCGATGGTTCCGATCCGCGCACCTACGGAACTGGCGCTGTCTCGCCGGCTGCGGCCACTTACAGTGGCGCCATTACGCTAAGCAACACGGTGATTGTCAAAGCGCGCGCGCTTTTCGGGACGAACTGGAGCGCCCTCAATGAAACAAGGTTCACGATCGATGCGCTCAATTCACCCCTGCGCATCACCGAAATCATGTACAACCCGGTCGGCGGCGATGCTTACGAATATATTGAAATCCAGAATGTCGGCATGACACCGATCGATATTGGCGGTTACAGCCTTGAAGGCGTCACTTATGTTTTCCCGCAGAATACAATTCTCGCTCCCGGTCAAATCCTGGTGCTCGGCTCCAATGACAGCCCGGGCAATTGGTCGACTCGCTACCCCGGCGTGACAGCTTTTGGCCGCTACACAGGCCGGCTCGACAATGGCGGCGAAAAGCTGGGAATCCGCGATGCCCAGGGCGACCTTGTTTATTCCGTCGATTACAATGACGAAAACGGCTGGCCGACGCTGCCCGACGGCCAAGGCTATTCGCTGCAGATCGTCGATGTGTTTGCCGATCCCGACGACCCGGCAAACTGGCGCGCGAGCGACGCCCCAAACGGCACACCCGGCGCGCAAGCGGGCTCTCTGCCGCCCGCCGGTCCAGTGGTGATCAACGAAGTCATGGCCGAGAACCTCACCGAGGTGCCCCATGGCAGTACGTATCCTGATTGGGTCGAGATACGAAATGCCGGTGCGTCGCCGGTGAACCTCGCAGGCTGGAGCCTCGCCGATGATGGCAATCCCCGGAAGTTTGTTTTCCCGAGCGCGACTATCCCGGCAAACGGTTATCTGGTTGTCTGGTGCGACAGCACCACCAATACGACGCCCGGTCTGCACACCGGTTTCGCTCTGAGCAAGAGTGGCGAGAGCATCTTTCTCTACAACGCGAACACTGTTCGGGTGGATTCCGTTACATTCGGGTTACAGCTCGGCGATTACTCAATTGGTCGAATCGCCAACGCGTGGCAATTGACCACTCCCACGCCTAACACCGCAAATGTGCCTGCCACCCTCGGTTCGGCGACCAATCTCGCCATCAACGAATGGCTGGCGAATGCCGTTCCCGGCGGTTCCGATTGGGTTGAGTTCTACAATCGTTCGAGCGATCCTGTTTCACTGCAGGGAATTTACCTCGGCAATGGTCGCGCGATTTTCCAGCTCACCTCACTTTCTTTTATTGCGGCTGGCGGTTTCGTTCAATTGTTGGCCGACGAACTTTCGGGGGCCGAGCACGTCGACTTTAAGCTCGATGCTGCGGGCGGGTCGATTGTGCTCTACGATCAATCCGGAGAAGAGCGCGACCGAGTTACATACGGTTCGCAACCGCAAGGTGTCTCCCAGGGCCGTTTACCCGATGGTTCGGCAACGATGGTTTCTTTCCCGGCGAGCCCAAGTCCCGCGGCAAGTAATTATCTGATCACTTACTCCGGTCCACGCCTCAACGAAGTAATGGCGATCAACGATTCTGCCGTCACAAACGTCGTCGGTCGAACTGCCGACTGGATCGAGCTTCGCAATACCAATTCCGCGCCGTTCGATCTCTCTGGAATGCGGTTGAGCACTGACTTGGAAAATCCAGCGCAGTGGGTCTTCCCGTCCGGCTCGACGGTTCCTGCAAATGGCTATCTGGTTATATGGTTTGACGGCGACCTGCCAGCCTCCACCACCGCCGGCGCATACCTTAACACGGGTCATTCGCTCGATGGCGAAAGTGGTGAAGTGTATCTGTTCAACGCGGGAGGGCAGATCGTTGACTCGATTGTTTACGGCTTTCAGATTTCTGATCTCTCCATCGGCGTCACTTCGGGCTGGACACTTCTCGCCAATCCTACTCCCGGCGCGGCCAACTCTGCTGCAGCCCTTCTCGGCACGCCAGCTACGCTGCGCCTCAACGAGTGGATGGCTCGGCCAGAGCGGGGCAACGACTGGTTTGAGATTTATACCAGTGGCGATCAACCGGTCGCACTTGCTGGCGTCTGCCTTACGGACAATTTGTCGATTGCGGGTGCGACACAGTCCGTGCTCTCCCCGCTCAGCTTCATTGGTGCGCAAGGCTTTGTGAGATGCGTTGCGGATGCCGATCCAGGCCAGGGTCGCAATCACGTAAGCTTTAATCTTAATACCCTGGGCGAAGCGCTGCGCATCTATGTGCCGGCGCTCGGCGTCATCGACACAGTTTTCTTCGGTGCACAGGAAACCGGTGTTTCCGAAGGTCGCCTGCCCGACGGCGGCGCGACGATCGTGCGTTTCACGACGACCGCAAGTCCAGGCGAGAGCAACTATTTGCCGTTGCCAAACGCCGTCATCAACGAGGTGCTCTCCCACACTGATCCACCGCTCGAAGATGCAGTTGAAATCTTCAACCCCACCACGACCGCCACGGACATAGGCGGCTGGTATCTGAGCGACACCGCTCGCAACCTGAAACAATACCAGATCGCATCTGGCACAACGGTTCCGGCGCTGGGCTACAAAGTGTTTTATGAGAATCAACTGACGAGCGGGCCATTCCCGTTCACGTTCGATTCCGCACACGGCGACGCAGTTTATCTCTCGGCCGCTGACGCCAGTGGGAATCTGACCGGCTATCGCGCGGTGGCCAGGTTTGGCGCCGCGGCAAATGGTGTTTCATTTGGCCGCTATATCACGACGATGGGAATCGACTTTCCGCCCATGCAGCGGCGCACCTTTGGTGTGGACAACCCCGGCACGGTTGCCGAGTTCCGTAATGGTAGCGGCGCTTCCAATTCGACTCCGCGTGTGGGTCCAGTCGTTATCAACGAAATCATGTTCCACCCGCCGGATATTGGCACCAACGACAATACGGCGGAGGAGTACATCGAACTGCACAATATCACCACAAACTCCGTCGTGCTCTACGACCCCGCACATGCCACCAATACCTGGCGCATCCGGGGCGGCGTTGATTTCGAGTTTCCTTCGGGCGTGACGCTCGGTTCACGCGGATTTGCGCTCGTGGTGAGCTTCGATCCCGTGACCAACATCACGGCGTTGAATGATTTTCGGTCCACCTATGGTATTCCTTCCGGTGTGCCGATTTTTGGGCCGTATCGCGGCAAACTCGACAATGGCGGCGAGGACATTGAGTTGCAACGGCCCGATCCACCACAAACATCCGGTCCAGATGCCGGGTTCGTCCCTTATCTCCTCACAGATCGAGTGGAATACGATGACGCTTCACCATGGCCGTTGACGACTGATGGTGGCGGGGCTTCACTCCAGCGCCGTCGTCCCGCCGAATACGGCAACGATCCTATCAATTGGAAGGAAGACGGCCCCACGCCTGGCCGGCCGAATGTTCCCGGCAGCACTTATGTGGATGCAGATGGCGACGGAATCTCTGATTCATGGGAAACGGCTTACGGATTCAGTTCATCCGATCGAGCTGATGCGGACGCTGACACCGATGGTGACGGTGAAACTAACTTTGAGGAATACCTTGCGGGCACCGATCCGCGCAATCCGTCGAGCATTCTCACGGCCCCAGTTATCACGTCACATCCTCAAAGCCTCACATCAGTTCAGAACTACGATGTGAGTTTTTCTATCTCCGCGATTGGCTGGCCGCCGTTAAGGTATAAATGGCGTTTCAATGGCCGCGATCTCCCCGAAGCGACCCAATCGACACTCAATTTGTCCCGCATTCAACCTTCTGATGCCGGTCAATACGAAGCGATTGTGATGAATGCGGCCGGTTACGCAGTCAGTCACGTCGCCACGCTCGTGGTCAATATCCCCGCGCGGATTACCCAGCAACCGCAGAGCCAAACGATTCTCAATAGTAATAATGTGACCTTCAGTGTGGCGGCGGTGGGTTCTGGCACGCTCTCTTACCAATGGCAGTTCAATGGGGGCAACATTCCGGGTGCCACGGCCAGCTCATATACGGTTACCAACGCTCAGTTACATCACAGCGGGAATTATACCGTCATTGTTACTGACGCCATTGGCTCGATCACCGGCGACACCGCGGTCCTCCAGGTGCAGATGAAGCCAATTATCATCATCCAACCCACGAACCAGACAGTCATCGCGGGCGGTAGCGCTTCGTTCAGCGTCCGCGTCATGGGTAGCGTGCCGATGGGTTTCCGCTGGCGCAGAGGCGGCATCCAGTTGCCCAACGGCGTTTTTACTATCTATGACACGAACTCGACTCTGGTTTTGACTAACGTGCAGCCGAGCGACGCTGCCAGCTACGCTTGCGTTATTACCAACGCCGCGTTGCTCTCGCCGGGAGTCATCACCGCCAACGCCAGTCTCACCGTACTTGTCCCGCCCAGCATCACGTTGCAGCCGAGCAACCAGACGGCTTACGCCGGCGAAAATGTGACGCTGAACGCCCGAGCCTCCGGAACCGCGCCCCTAAGTTACCAATGGCTTTTCAACGGTGGAAGCGTCGCGGGCGCGACCAGCACAAATCTCGTGCTGACCAACGCGCAACCAGCACAAGCCGGAAACTATGCGCTGATGGTCACGAATTCGCTCGGTTCGGTCACAAGCGCCGTCGCAGTCCTCACCATCGATACTCTTCGGTTGCAAATCACGCCGGGTGGCAGCGTGTCGCTGCGTTTTGGTGCGTTAGCGAACAAGACATATCGGATTGAATATCAGGACGCGCTTGGGAGCGGCACATGGCAGATGTTACAAACCGTCGCCGCAGGCCCGAGTCGCGAGGTCACCGTCGCCGATACGCCGCCGGGCAATACACGTTTTTACCGGTTGCGAACTCCTGCCACCCCTTAGCGGCAGGGGGCGGCACGCCCGCTGATGAGAAAATTTATCTTTCAGTTTCTTGCGTTGTTTGCGGCGGGCGTTGCTCTTGCTGCGGACACGCAGCCGCCGACCGTCCAAACGGTCTCTCCATCACCCGGTTCCGGCCTCGGCGCTTTATCGCAGATTTCAGTTACATTCGCCGAACCCGTTCTCGGCATTGACCCTGAGGACCTTCTCATAAACGGCGAACCGGCAATCTCGGTAAACGTGTCGGGCAATACGTACACGTTTATGTGCTCGGCACCCGCTCCAGGTTTTGTTTCCGTTTATTTTGATGTCGATCATGGGATCACTGATCTGGCGGGAAATGCGTTTGAGGAATCGGCTCCCGGTGCCACCTGGTCTTACACACTGGCAGATCTGGCCTCACCTGTCATTGCGCGTGTTACTCCGCCGAACAACGCGGTTGTTCGAACCGTTGCTGCCGCTGAAGTTACATTCAGCGAAACGGTTATCGGTGTGACTGCCGATGACCTTCTCGTTAGTGGCGTCGCCGCGACAAACGTAATCGGCGCGGGAGCAGGACCATATCGCTTTTCGTTTCCGCAACCGGCGTCAGGCGTAATGACGTTTTCGTGGGCTCCCGGCCACGGTATTCAGGATTTATCCGGGAACGCATTTGCCGGAGGGAATTGGACCATCACCCTCGATCCAGCGGCGCCGGCGACAGTCCGCATCAATGAATTCCTCGCCGCAAACGAAAACGCCACCGGCCTGCATGATGAAGACGGCGAACTCACAGATTGGATTGAGCTGTTCAACTACGGGAGCCAACCGGTCAACCTTGCGGGGTGGTCGCTCACCGACGACCCAAATCGGGCGCGCCAATGGTTGCTTCCTGCGATCTCTCTGAATGCCGGCCAATACCTGATCGTGTTTGCTTCCGGTAAAGATCGCGCGAGCACTGTGCCCGGGGCGAAGTTGCACGCGAATTTTCAATTGGGCACCGCTGGCGAATACCTTGCGCTTTTTAATTCGGATGAACCGCCTTCAGCCGCCGCAAGTGAGTTCAACTATCCCGAGCAGCGGATCGATTATTCTTACGGCTACGATACGGCGGGCCAACTCCGCTATTTCAGCGCGCCCACTCCTGGCGCTGCCAACGGCAGCAGCACCATTCAGGATGTCGTCGAACCAGTTCACTTCAGCGTTTCGCGTGGATTCTTCAATGCGCCATTCAACCTGGTGCTAACGACCCCGACGCCTGGCGCGACAATTCGTTATACGCTCGACGGCAGTCCGCCTACGCTCACTTCCGGTTTCGTTTACGCCGGGCCCACTATAATCTCCAACACGACACCGGTGCGCGCGGCGGCCTTCAAGACCAACTCGCTGCCATCGGTTGTCCGAACACATACGTACGTCTTTGGTGATCAGGTGCTTCGACAACCTGCAAATCCAGCAGGCTTTCCTTCCACATGGGTCACACAGAGCGGCTCGGTCATCGTGCCCGCTGACTACGGGATGGACGCGCGGATTATCACCAACTCCATCTACACGAATCTCGCGCGTCAGGGCCTTACCACCATTCCTTCGCTTTCGGTCGTGATGAAGACGAGCGACCTGTTTAGCCAGGCGAATGGTATTTACGCCAATCCGCGCGGATTCGGTCTTGCATGGGAACGCCCGGCCTCAGCGGAATTTTTGTTTAATGACGGTTCGGATCCCGTGCAAATCGACGTCGGCTATCGCATTCAAGGCGGTTCCAGCCGTGAAGAGAACAAGGACCACAAACATTCCCAGCGCATGCTCTTTCGCGGCGCCTACGGTGCGGGCCGTTTCAATTATCGGTTCTTCAATGACTCGCCCGTCGAAAGTTTTGATACGCTAGTCGTTGATGCGGGTCTCAACCTGGTTTGGACTCACCGCACCGACGCCACGCAGCGTCGCCAGGCGCAGTACGTTCGCGATCAATACGTGAGCGATCTGCACAACGCAATGGGTTGGCCCGCTTTTCATGGCCGATTCTTTCACCTTTATCTCAATGGCCTTTACTGGGGACTCCACGGAATTCATGAGCGTACGGAAGAGGATTTTGCGGCGTCCTATTTTGGTGGCGACGAAACGCAGTGGGACGTTCTCAAGAACACCACCGCTTTCGAGGTCTTGAGCGGCGACATCAATGCGTGGAACGCGATGCGTAATCTGGCGAACTCTGGTCTAGCAAACGACGCCCAGTACCAGCAAATCCAGCAGTATCTCGATGTCGAAAGTCTCATCGATTACATGATCCTGAATCTCTACACGGGCAACACCGATTGGCCGCACCACAATTGGTACGTCGCCCGCCGTCGCCAACCCGCAGGCACGTTCAAGTTTTTCAGTTGGGACGCCGAGCATGTTCTCAAGAGTCCAACAGAGGACAGATCGGTCGTCAGCGATCTCAACACACCGGCGGAGCTTTACGATCAGCTCCGCCGCAACAATGCTGAATTCCGCCTCCGTTTCGCCGACCACGTGCATCGTCATTTTTTCAACGACGGTCTTTGCACGACAAATCAAGCGGTCGCGCGTTACATGGCGCGTATTCGTGAAATTGATCCGGCGATTGTGCTCGAATCGGCGCGCTGGGGCGATAACGCCGGCAACCCGGACCGTGCCGGCAATCCGCCTTACGAGCGCAACGTCGAATGGATCAACGAACTGAATCGTCTCCTCGCGAGTTGGTTTCCCCAGCGTTCCACGATTGCTCTCAATCAATTTCGCGCGATCAACTTGTACCCATCCGTGGCGGCGCCAACTTTTGGTCAGCACGGCGGACGCGTGGCTCGGGGTTTCAATCTCACGATGTCGGCGCCTGCGGGCTTGATTTACTTCACGACGAACGGCGTCGATCCGCGCGTTTACCTCGCCGGCACTCCCGCTCCGAACGCGCAACGATATACAAACACTGTTTCCCTTTCGCGGACGGCTGTTGTGAAGGCGCGTGCCCTCGTCGGGACCAACTGGAGTGCGCTCAATGAAGCGACGTTTACGATCGAACAACTGATTGTCCCGCTTCGCATCACCGAGATAATGTACAATCCGGCAGGCGGTGATGCTTACGAATTCGTCGAACTGCGCAATCTCGGCGATACACCGCTGGACGTGAGCGGGTTTTCATTCACTGGTATCACCTATGTATTTCCTGCTGGTTCGGTCCTCAGTCCGGGCCAAACCATTGTGCTTGCTACCGACGTCGATCCGAACGCGTTCGCGGCGCGCTATCCCGGAGTTGTCGTGTTCGGCTATTTTTCGGATCGCCTGGCCAATGGCGGAGAGCGCATCGCCATCAAAGGCGCCAACGGCGAAACGATCACTTCGGTCGACTATAATGACGGCGGGCAGTGGCCGCACGCCGCGGACGGGTTCGGTTACTCACTCGAAGTACTCGATCCGCTTGGCAACCCCGATCAACCCGCCAATTGGCGCGCGAGTGCCGCGTTGTACGGCTCGCCGGGACTTCCCACGACGCAAACGCCCACGGCAGTGATCATTAATGAAGTCATGGCCAATAACGCGGGGGCTGTGACGAACGCGGGCACTTTTCCCAACTGGATCGAGTTGCGCAACAGCACGACAACGAACGTGAATCTCGAAGGCTGGAGCCTCAGCAATGATTCCAACACTCGAAGGTTCGTCTTTGCTCCGGGCACGCTGATGTTGCCCGGCGCGTACGTGGTTGTCTGGTGCGATTTCGGAACCGACACTAATTCCGGGATCCACGCTCCAATCGCGCTCGAACGCAATGGCGATACCGTTTCCCTTTATGACCCTTTGACCAATCGCGTAGACGCGATTTCCTATGGCAATCAGGTCGCGGATTACACCATTGGCCGCATCGGCGACGAGTGGCAGCTCTGCTCGCCCACACCGAACAGTCTGAACATCGCCGCAACGACGGCGTTGTCGACGAACGTCGTCCTTAACGAATGGCTGGCCAATCCGCTGCCTGGCGCAGACGATTGGATCGAGTTGTATAATTCGTCCGGTGCGCCGGCGTCCTTATACAATTTCTATATTGGAGTGAGCAATTCGCTTTCCCAAATTCAGTCGCTCACATTCATTCCTCCGCTCGGTTATTTGCAATTGCTTGCCGACGAGCAGCCTGGACCGAACCACCTTGACTTCAAACTGCCGGCTGCTGGCGGCGCAATCACATTGTATGACGCTTCAGGCACCGTATTGAGCAGGGTAAATTACGGAACTCAAATCGAAGGCGTCTCGCAAGGCCGCCTGCCCGACGGTAACGTGGCCATTCAAAGTTTCGCCGGAACTGCCAGTCCTGGCGCCCCCAATTACGTCATCTCGTATTCAGGACCCTTCCTCAACGAAGTCATGGCGAGAAATGCCGGTGCGGTCCGGATGTTTTACGGGACGATCGCCGATTGGGTCGAGTTGTACAACCCCGCGACGACGAATATGGACGTCTCTGGTATGCGTCTCAGCGTCGATGCCGCTGATCCCAATCAATGGCGGTTTCCGGCGGGCGCAACTGTGCCGGCGCAAGGATACATGGTTGTTTGGTGCACGAGTTTGCGGCCCACGTCCACGGTACTCGAGCCCGAGTTAAACACCGGTCATGGCATCGACGCGCAGAGCGGCTCGGTCTTTCTCTTTAACTCGCAGGGACAGGTCGTTGATAGTGTTGAATTCGGTTTTCAAGTCGACGACCAAACGATTGGCCGCAGCGGCGGGCAATGGCGATTGCTCGCAACGCCCACGCCGGGCGCCGCAAATTCGGCCGAAGCGCAGTTGGGTTCGCCGGCGCTTCTCACTATCAACGAGTGGATGGCTGCGCCGGTGGTTGGTGACGACTGGTTCGAATTGTATAACACCGGCAATTTGCCCGTCGCGCTCTCTGGATTGTTCCTGACCGATGATCCGTCGATTAGCGGGGTCACTAATCACCTCGTCGCACCTCTGTCGTTTATCGGTCCCAATCGCTGGGCGCGTTTTTTTGCGGATGGCGATCTCTCGCGTGGCCGCAATCATGTCGCTTTTGCCCTCGACGCTTTGGGCGAAACCATCCGCCTTTACAACACAAATCTCCAGTTGATTGATTCTATTGATTTCGGCATTTCGCAACTCGATGTCTCAGAAGGCCGTTTGCCCGACGGAGCATCGCGAATCGTTAAATTCCCTGGCTCGCCCACTCCCGCAGCCGCCAATTACTCGCCGGTGCGCGGCGTCCTCATCAACGAGATTCTCGTCGAAGGTTCGGGCACGAGCGAGCAAGCGGTTGAACTATACAATCCGACTTCCCAGGCGGTTGATATCGGCAACTGGTGGTTAAGCGACTCGGCGACAACTCCGCGGAAATTTCGGATTCCGTCGGGAACCATTGTGCCGCCGGGGGGCTTCCAGGTTTTTTACGCTGCACAATTCGGTTCTACCAATAATGGCGAGCCGCTCATCTTCCCCACGGGTCCGGGAGAAGCGTGGCTGTTCGAGGGTGACGAAGCTGGCAATTTGTCCGGGTCCGCTGCGCTCGCCGCGTACGGCGTGACCTCCCCCGGCCAGTCCTGGGG
>Ga0193697_1000120_pt1 | contig 30442 bp, 34 predicted proteins | sample L3m2metaG_FD_145073 | JGI IMG/M metagenome (GOLD analysis project Ga0193697, IMG submission 145073) | Soil microbial communities from a riparian zone of the East river system, Colorado, United States - L3m2 | ecosystem: Environmental > Terrestrial > Soil > Riparian zone | place: USA: East River...
CCGTCCACTTCGCCAATCCGACCGTGACGAATGTGTTTGGACACGATCCAGAGGAAATCATCGGGCGGAATGTCACTACCCTCCAGCCGGTCCAACTGCGAGGCCAATACATTGCGGCGGTGAAGCGCTTCCTTGCGAGCGGGGTCGAGCGGTTGAACTGGCGAGCAGTCGAAACGCTTGGCTTAAGGCGAGACGGCGCGGAAATTCCGATTGAAGTCAGCTTTAGCGCGATGAATCTGGGCGGTGAACTTCGGTTTGTAGCATTCATTCGTGACATTACCGAGCGCAGGCGTGCTGAACGTGAGTTGCGCGAAAATAAGGAGCAGTTCCGTGTCGCACGTGAAATCCAGCAGCGCCTGTTCCCGAAATCGGCTCCGAACCTGCCGGCGTTCGAGATCGGCGGCGCCTCCTATCCGGCGGAGGCGACCGGAGGCGATTACTTCGATTATCTGCCGATGTTGAACCAGCGCTTTGGAATCATTCTCGGCGACGTTACCGGCCACGGGGTGGGCCCGGCGCTGTTGATGGCCGAGACGCGCGCCTACTTGCGGGTGTTAGCGGGTCGCAGAGAAGACGTGGGCGAAATCCTGACGCGGGCCAACAGCGTGCTCGCGGAAGACGTAGGCACAGAACGCTTCATCACGCTGTTTTTGGCGCGTCTCGATCCGCAGATGCGCTCCGTCGCTTACGCGAGCGCCGGGCACTCGACTGGTCATGTGCTCGATGCGTCTGGCAAAGTCAAAGCGTTGCTTCCGCGCACCGGCATTCCGCTTGGGATGCGGCCGGACACGCAATACACGGCCTCCGCCCCGATCGATCTGGCTCCCGGTGATGTCGTGGTGCTGCTGACAGACGGGATCGAAGAATGTCTGGGCGCCGATGGCACTTTGTTCGGGACAGAACGCGCCCTGGAAATTGTGCGCGAGCATCGCGAAAAGCCGGCGCAGAAGATCGTTGAAGAGATTTACCAGGCCGTACGGAAATTTTCAGGCAGTGCGCCGCAGACTGACGATGTCACCGCGGTGATTGTGAAAGTGCATTAACTTAGCCGATAGAATTTCGCGGCCGTTCCACCAAAAACCAGATCCTGTTCCGCGGCCGACAATCGCGAGCAATATTTCCGAGCGAGATCGTAAACCTGTTCATAGCTGGCCGCCAGCAGACACACTGGCCAATCCGAGCCGTACATCAGCCGCGCTGGCCCGAAAGCCTCGAAGACAACATCCAGATAAGGCGTAAAGTCGTCGCCCTTCCATTTTTTCCAATCGGCTTCCGTGACCATTCCGGAGATTTTGCAGAACACTTTGGTCGATTTCGCCAGTTCGCGAATCTGGTCGCGCCACGGGGACAGGGTCGCATCTTTGATTGGAGGTTTGGCGATGTGGTCGAGCACGAATCGTTGCTCAGGAAATTTACGCACCAATTCAATCGCAGCCGGCAGTTGTCGCGGATAAATTAGAATATCATAAGCGAGATCAAACTCTTTGAGCCGGTCAATTCCGCGCAGGAAATGGGCGCCAAGCATGAAATCGTTCTCAGGCTCATCCTGAACAACGTGGCGGACGCCTGCAAAACGGGGGGAATGGGCTAATTCCACAAGTTGGTCATGGACCTTTTCGCTTCGCAGGTCGGCCCAGGCGACGACTCCTTTTATGAACGGATGCTGTGCGCTTAATGACAAGAGCCAGCGACCCTCTTCGAGAGTTTGACGCGCCTGCACCGCTACGCAGCCGTCGATTTTCGCCTGATCGAGGAGCGGTTTGAGATCCGGCGGCAAAAAATCGCCGTGGATTGGCGAGCCCGCCTTGATCCAGGGATACTGTGCCCGGTCGTATTTCCAGAAATGTTGGTGCGCATCAATCCGCATTTTTTCGCTTCCAGCTCGATCGATTCATGAAATTAGAACCGCGCTTCGGGCGTGTTGCTCAACGAGATGTAGAACCCCGGAGGGGCGACATATCTGTAGAACGTTCGAGTACAAGTTTCGGTCCCGCAGGCGGCGGCATGGTCTTAAACCGCGGGTATTGCACGCTATGCCGCCGCCTGCGGGACCTCTCCTCTTCAAATGTCGCCCTAACTACAAACATGTCACCCCTCCGGGGTTCCGACGTTCAATTCGTCCGGCTCTCTAAAGAAATATTGTTCCGCCCAGTATTGCTCATGTTGTCTGTAATGCAACAATTTGCCTTCTCAACGAAGGGACGAGATCGCCCTTGACCGCTTATACGAGTCACGGAGACTTAGTGCATGAGTTTTTCCAGTTCCAGGATTTCGCGTCGGCAGTTTATTGCGGGCTCCACGATGGCCTTGGTCGCTTCAAGATTGCAGGCTGCGGAGAGACTGGCTTCCGCGCCTGAATCGCGGTTCAAAATCATTGGATTCATCAAGCCATTCCAGTCGCTTCCCTTCGATGAGGTGGCGGATATCGCGCGCGAGATCGGTTGGGATGGAATTGAGTGTCCTCTCCGAAAGGATGGCACGATCGAACCCGAGCAGGTCGAAGACAGGTTGCCGAAATTGACCGAGGCATTGCGTAAAAGGAGTCTCGAACTCACTGTCATCGCCACGGATGTTGAGGACGCAACCAATCCAGCCGGCGTCAGGGTCCTTCGGACTGCGAGCAAGTTAGGGATTCGGCGTTATCGCCTCGCCCACTTTCGCTACGATCTGGATAAACCGATCCCGCCGCAAATCGAGAATTTCACCGCTAAATTGCGTGACCTGTCGCAGCTCAACAAAGAACTGAATCTGCAAGGCACAATCCAGAATCATTCCGGCGCTAATTACGTGGGCGCGCCGGTCTGGGATATCTGGGAAATGATCCGTGGACTCGACCCGAAACGGATGGGAGCGTACTTTGATATTGGCCACGCGACGCTCGAGGGTGGCTATTCATGGCCCACTCAGGCGAAGTTAATGGAGCCTTTTCTGGCTGTCGTTTCGGTGAAGGACTTTCGCTGGCAATCCAAACAAGGCTGGGAGGCCGAATGGTGCCCGATAGGCGACGGCGCGGTGCGTCCCCAGTTCTTCGGTTTTCTCAAGAAGACAAGTTTCACCGGCCCAATTTCGATGCATTTTGAATACCCTCTTGGGAAAGGCAAAGAGATGATCGCGGCGATGAGGAAAGACTTGACCGTACTGCGAAAGTGGATAGGCGAACCCGCCTGACGGATGAACGAGTTGCTCAGTGACTTCAAGACACACCCGCTGATTCCCGGCGCTTTGCTCGCTTCGATCGCAGGTGATCCGGCGATCCGGCGTTTACAGCCGCTTAGCAGCGAACAATTGCTGAAATTCAACAAACGGACGACAGTCGAAGTCGTCGGCGAACTTCAAAACAGCAATCTTATTACCTCCGAGCAAAGTTCGCGAATCCTCGCCGTCGATGGCCAATTCGTCCGCTACTATCGCGACCTCACTCTCAATATCCCTGAAGTGGCGGACGTTACCGGGTGCGATCCGCAGTCTGTGCAGCAGCTTGCGCGAGCGCTCTTCAGCGCGCGCTTGATGTCCGAATACCTGGAGATACTTACATCGCCACAGATCTCGTACGAAAGAACTTCTCAGGGTACCGTCGATCTGCTCGCGGCGCTGTTCGATGCTTTTCGGCAACTCGTCGGCGGCGCCTGGTCGGTATTTTTTCCGCGCTCCGACTTTGGTCTCACCACCGATGCTTCGGCGCAATTCTGGGTCTCGTGTCTGTATAATTCGCGTCCTGACGAAATAATGAACGGGTTCATCGGCCTGTTTCGCCGGCAGCATAAGGACCGCTTCCGCGCGTTGAACCGTGATTATGTGCCGGACACCACGCTGCGCCTCAAAGACGCCATCAGGGAATATCTGGACAAGTCCGTGGAGAAGGTTCAGAAGCTGCACGATGCCGTCGAAACGCACGTCAAGTCCGGTCTCGATCAGGTGTTCGGCGAAATTGCGCGGATTGTTGGCAAACTCGAACTCCCACCTCTCGTAGTTCTTTACTACGAATTTCTCACGCGCGAAGTCTGCGAAGCATTCTCGCTGATGGATGGGACCGTCTCGCCCAAGGAAGATCGTTTCATCCAATACTTGCTTCGCCAGGTTGGCACGATTACACGGGACTCGCAGGGCGGCGGCGGTGTGGGTTATCAGCCCACGCAAAAGGAGCAGTTGGAACAAGTGCTGCGCGAGTTGGACGAGTTGGTTGGGATTGCGAGCGTCAAAGAGAAGGTACGGCAGCTCGCGAATTTCGCGAAGGTGCAGCAGATGCGCGTTGCGCAGGGAATGGCGCCGATCGCGTCCAGTTATCATGCCGTTTATACAGGCAACCCTGGCACGGGGAAAACGACCGTCGCGCGGCTGATGGCGCGCATTTACAAATCGCTCGGCATTCTCCGGAAGGGCCATTTGGTCGAGTGCGACCGTGCCGCGCTCGTGGCCGAATATGTCGGGCAAACGGCGCCGCGCACGAATGCCATCATTGACCGCGCGCTGGATGGGGTGCTTTTCATTGACGAGGCCTACAGCCTGGTGAAAGGCCAGGATGATTTCGGCGACGAAGCGATCGAAACACTCCTGAAGCGCATGGAGGACAACCGTGATCGGCTCATTGTGATCGTGGCCGGATATCCTCAAGAGATGGAGCGGTTTGTCCGGTCGAACCCCGGCCTTCAATCGCGGTTCTCGCGCTTCATGGAGTTTCCCGATTATGCGCCCTTCGAGCTGTGTCGCATCTTCGGACTGATGTGCCGGCGCAACGGCATGGTTCTTTCCCCTGCGTTGCGCCAGAAGGTGGTCCATCATTTTCAATACCTCTGGGAAAATCGCAGCGAACATTTCGGCAATGCGCGGCTGGTCCGCAATTGCTTTGAAGCGGTGATCAGCTCGCAGGCGAATCGACTTGCCACCAGCGAAACAGTGGATGCCGCGGGGCTCGCGCGGCTCGAAGCCGAAGATTTGCTAACGCCATCCGATGAGATGCGAGAGAATTATCGGCGGTCCGGCAAAGGCTACGTCATTCCGTGCGACCACTGCGGCGAAAATTATTCCTGGAGCCCTGAAATGGACCTGCGCGATGCGCTCTGCACGAAATGCGGCAAGACCTACGATGCAGAATTTGGAAAACTTACTTGAGCATCCCCTTTGGAATCTCGTCAGGCTCGACAAATAATTGCCATTTGGATTGCGAAACGTTTCTAAATGCCTCCTGCAATCGCTTTGAGTCCGGAGGTTCATCAGTGACGTTGCGGATGAGAATGGCTTTCACCTGCTCGGGATACGTGCGGGCCAATTCGCCGTAAATCTCGGGGTCCTTTTCCCCGGAATCGCCGATGAGAATGAATTCGCGATGCGGGAATTGATCGATTAGAGGAGTAATGATCCTCAGCTTGTAATCGATGGGGTCGCCGAACAGGGCCAGGAGGGACGAATCTTTCATCCGAAAATTCTTCATGTGAAATGTGCCGGGTGGGAAGCCGTTCTGGTGAATGAAATCGGCGAGGGGCTGATAGAGTTGCCATGGACTTGCCGAGACGTAATGGAACTGGGCGTTGTCGGCGGCTAAACCGCGGTATAACTCCGACATACCGGGCGCGGGCTTGAACGGACGACAGAACGTGTTCAGGAGGAGGGCGTGTCGATCGCGCACTTCGCTGATTTTAATTGTGTCATCGATGTCCGAGACGACCGATAATCCCCGATCAGTTACGACGTGGAGTTCGCCCAGGAAGGTGCGTGTGTCACTCGGAGCGAGGACAGCAGTAAGCCGCACAATATTTCCTGTTCGCGGCAATGCGGCGAATTCCTGATCGCTCAGGTGCCACAGCGTTCGGAAATGCCCGTTGGCGGACGTAGCCGGCGCGCGATGCTGGGACGGCCCCGCCTGCACTGTGATGAGTTTGGACCGCTCGTTGTCTGGCAGGAAGCAGCGGGTCCGTTCGTGATAGAGGGCGCGTTCGGATTTCGTCAGTTTGTCCTGATCGATGCCGATGATCCGGCGCAGGACGGAACTGAGGACACGCCGTTGCTCAGATTCGTAAACCCAGCCGTGCAACTCAATATCCCATCCCTTTTCTGCCTTCCACGCGCAGGTGGGGAACAGAATCAGCGATTCATCCTGCCGGAGGGGTGAAGCCAGAGCCGAGAGTGAGGCTGTCAAAAGGAGCACGACGACCGAATGGTTCATTCGTCATTCCCGGCCTGTTCCAAACGCCGAAGAACTTCGCGGCAGATATCGCGGGCAGCGTGTGGACGGCCCAGCCGTTTCGCATTGTTCGCCAGTTCTTCAAGTTTGGGAGAGCCGATCAATTTCTCCAGACGAAAGGGAAGATCTTCGACGCGATTGGCTTTCGCCGCCGCGCCGTTTTCGAGCAGGAAGTCACTATTGGCGGCCTCCTGGCCGGGAATCGGGTTCAGGACGAAGATCGGCTTGCCAAGGGCGAGAGCCTCGGAGCTTGTCAGTCCGCCAGGCTTGGTGATCACGAGACGGGAAACCGCCATGAGTTCGTGCATGTTCGTGACGAACCCGAACACGCGCGTGGGATGCCGGCTATCCATCACTGCGGCCTCACGACGCAATTCCTCGTTGCGCCCGCATACGACGATGACTTGCAGGAGCACAGACATTTTATCGAGCTCACGCAGAATCTGCACGACTGGTCCCATCCCGAACCCCCCGCCGAGCACGAGCAGGACCGGGAGATCGTCTCGCAGCCCGAGGCGCTTGCGAATGGCTGCGGGGTCGCCTGCGTTCGCGAATCGAGCTGAGACAGGAATTCCTGTGACGATCACTTCATTGGCGGGAAGCCCTCTGGCCACGAGCCGCGCTTTGGTTTCCTCAGCCGCGACAAAATAGAGATCGACACCGGGTTGCATCCAGAGTGCATGCGCTTCGAAATCAGTAACGATGGTCGCAATCAGAGGCGGCTTCCTCATGTCCGGCTTCGCGGCGCTGACCACCTCCGACGGCATGTAGTGCGTGCAGAGAATGACCTGCGGTTTGAATTTCTTCAGACGCGCAACGAATTTGTTGGTGGTGAGTTTCGAAACAGTGCGACGCAAGCGGGTGATCTTGCGAACGTATTCGGGGTCATCCGTTCTTTTGAAAACATGCGCCCAAAGATCCGGCGCGTGCTCGACGAGTTTCATGTAAGTCTCGATATACATCTTCCGGTAAAAACGCGGAGTGAAATCGAGCACGTCGAGCCTTTCGATGGTGTCGGCCGGCCGTTCTGCCCGCCAGGTTTCCTCCAGGGCTGCGGCAGCCTGGACGTGTCCCGCGCCGGCGGTCACGGTTGCGATGAGAACACGCATTTGAGTGCGCGTAGCTTCTGCCTGAATGCGTGACGATTGGCAATGCTTGAGTGTGGTCCCGCGCATGCGGAATCATTCGGCCCGCAAGACCTCCAGGGGTGGGCGACGAAGCGTGCCCCTGCTGCTCAGGAGTCCGACGATGGCGGTCAGCGCAGGAATCGCGACGATTGTAACCAACAGCGCGCCAATTCCGGTTTGGAATGACTTCAACTGAAATACGTAGCGGGACAATCCCCACGCAGCGCCCAGCGCGAGCATTGTCCCGACGCAAGCGGAGAGCACTCCGAGCCACAAATATTCGGCGAGTAACACCTGGAAAACCTGGGCCCGCGACGCTCCCAGACTCCGCAGCAGCACACTTTCGCGCATCCGTTGATACCGGCCGCTCAGCACCGCGCCGATCAGCACGAGAATCCCGGTTAGAATCGTGAACGAGGCCATGAATTGCACGGCGAACGAGATTTTTCGGACCACGCCGTCGAGCGTTCGCAGAATCAAGGTGAGGTCTATCGCGGAGACGTTCGGGAATGCCTCCACGATTGCACGCTGCAACTCGCCCGATTGTTCGGAGGACTGGACTTGTGAAACCAGAATGTGCGTGGCGGGGGCGTCTTCCAATACCCCGGGCGGGAAGAGCACATAAAAATTTGGCTGGACGCGCCGCCACTCGACTTCGCGCAGGCTTCGCACCCGCGTTTTCACGGGGATGCCCTGCACGTCAAACGTAATCTCGTCTCCGAGAGTGACTCCCAGGTCGCGCGCGATGCCGCGTTCGAGCGAAACCGGGACGACGTCGCTCTCGATTTTTTTAGCGGGCCATTGTCCCCGGATGATTCGTTCACCGGTCCGCAGGCGATTGCCATAAGTGCAGCGGTATTCGCGTCGCAGCACCCAATTGGGCGTCGTGCGGTTGGTGTCCGAAAGAATCTCTTCAACCCTTCGGCCTTTGATCGATTCAAGGCGCATCGTGACGACGGGTGCTTCATCCAGCACGGGCAGCTTGCGGGCATGAAGCAACTGAACCACGCCGGCCTTTTGATCCGCCTGGATGTCGAACAGCGCAATATTCGGTCGATTCTCGCCTCGACTGGTCGTCAGGTCCGCGAGCAAGGCGTGCTGGACGAGGTAGATGCTTAGGATCAGGAATGTTCCCAGTCCGAGGGAAAGCACCAGGAGCACAGTGCGATTCTGCGGGCGATGGAGATTGGCCAGGCCTTGCCTCCACACATACGGCAACGATCTCATCGGGAGCTTGCGCATTGTCCATACAGTGAGCCGCGAAATCCCGCCGAGCACGAGGAACGCCGCGCCGACAGCGACGGCAAAGGCGATGCCGTGGCGCCACACACGACTGTGTTGCACGCAAAACTGGATTATTCCCGCAGCGATCAGGGCGTAGATCGACCAGGCCATCCAATCGAAGCGCTTTGCACCGGATTGATAATTGAGTCTAATCGCCGCGAGCGGAGAGACGCGGCGCACTTCCAACAGTGGCAGGAGCGCGAAAAGCAGACAGATAATGAGGCCCTGACCGATTGCTTCAAGGACCCCCGGCCAATCGGTGATCATGTGAACTTCCAACGGAAAGAATCCGCTGAACAACACGGGAAACAATCGGGCGAGCGCGACCCCCAACGCAGCGCCGACGATCCCGCCAATCAAACCTACGAGCATCGCCTGCACGACGTAGATGGTGAACGTCTGTGCCACGCGCGCGCCGAGGCATCGCAGCACGGCAACGGTCTCCAGTCGTTGCTTGACGTGCACATGAATGCCGCTGGCGACGCCTATTCCGCCGAGCAGCAGGGCGACAAACCCGGCCAGATTGAGATAGTTGTAAACATCATCGATCGATCGCCCGAGGTCCTCCTTGCGGGTTTCGACAGTGTTAAAGCTTAGACGTTGCGCGTTAAGCTGAGAGCGGATTCGATTTACGAGCCTGGTGACATTTGTGTTTTGTCCGAATTTGAAGTACTGCCGATAGCGCGCGAAACTGCCGAGGCGCAGCAGACCCGTGTTGGGGACCTGTTCGATCGCCAGGTAAACACGCGGCGATATGCTCGCCAGCACAACGCTCTCACCCGGCGCGCGGTCGATCACTCCGGCAATTTGTGTAACCAGCGCGCCAAGCCGGACTTCGTCGCCGGGCTGCGCCTGGAATTGATGGATGAGAGACGCATCGACCAGCACACCGGCGCCGGCACGGAATTTCGCGAGGGCGTCGTCCGGCCTGACTTCGAGTTTCCCGTAGAATGGAAACTCCTTGCTGATGGCGCGGACGCTGACCAGTCGCGTGCCGCGGCTTTTGGAGAAATAGAGCATCGAGTTAAAATCGATTTCCTGCGCTTGTTCTCCACCCAGGGACGCGAAGAGCTTCTTTTCTTCCGCGGTGATTGTCTGGCGCGAACCGATAGAGAGATCAGCGCCAAGAAGAGTCCGCGATTGTTCGTCGATAGTCTGCTCAGCGCTCCGGGCCAGGCAACGCACCGCTACCAACGCCGCCACACCCATGACGATGGACGTCGAAAAGAGCAACAATCGACGACGGCTCGCGCGCGTATCGCGCCACGCCATGCGCCAGGTCCATGCTCGAAATAAATGAGTGATTCCAATCATTGGACCATCGCTCCGCCACGGAGCCGAATGACCCGGCCGGCGCGCTCGGCCAGTTCCTGATTGTGCGTGACAAGGACGAGCGTCGTGGCCGCATCGGCGTTAAGCCGGAACAGCAGCTCGACGACATGATGACTGGTTTCCTGGTCGAGGTTGCCGGTCGGCTCATCGGCAAAAAGAATTCGCGGTCTGTTGATAAACGCCCGCGCCAGAGCGACCCGTTGCTGCTCGCCACCTGAAAGCTGCGCCGGGTAGTGATGGAGCCGCTCGCCGAGGCCGACCCTGCCAAGAAGTTGAACGCCTTCTTCATGCGAATGATTCAAGCCCTGAAGTTCCATCGGAACCATGACGTTCTCCAGCGCAGTCAGCGTGGGGATGAGTTGAAAATTTTGGAAAACGAAACCGACAATTTTGCCGCGCAACTGCGCGCGGCTGTCCTCGTCCAATTTGCCGAGCTCCTGCCCGTCGAGGGAGACGCGCCCTGCGCTCGGCTGATCCAGCCCGGCACACAATCCAAGCAAGGTCGTCTTGCCGCTGCCCGATGGACCCAAAATTGCGCACGTATCTGCCGCTCGAAGACTGAAAGTAATGTCGTGAAGAACCGTTAATTGCCCATCCACGGAAGGATAGCTCTTGCCGAGACCTTCAACGTCGAGAATGAGCTTGTCTGCCATGCTTCTCAATTTAGAGTTCAGAGTGCATAATGCAGAATTCTGGATTTGGATCCGCAATTTGACAATATGTTCGTCATCGTTTTAATTCAGGATGCAAAGTTGCGGAATTTTGCACTGTAAATTCTGCACTCTGCACTGTTTGTAACGCCCCATGCGAAAGAGTTTATCTTTCATGCCGTTATTTGTCGCGTTCGCGCTGATTTTTGGTCCGCGCGTCTCCGCGTTCGCTTCTGATTCTACGGACGTAAAAAATATTGTCGTTCTTGGCGATAGTCTCGCCGCCGGTTACGGACTCGACCCGGCTCTGGCGTTTCCAGCGGTTCTGCAAACGAAAGTTGACGAGGCGGGATGGAAGTTTCGGGTGATCAACGCCGGCGTCAGCGGCGATACAAGCGCAGGCGGCCTTCGCCGGCTGGATTGGCTGCTGAAGCGGAAGATCGACATTCTGATCCTCGAGCTTGGAGGTAACGACGGCTTGCGCGGGCTTTCGGCCGCGGCGCTGAAGAAGAATCTGGAGACGATTATCGAGCGCACACGTGAAAAATATCCAGGTGTGCAGATCGTCCTCGCCGGGATGAAGATGCCGCTGAATCTCGGCGATTACGCCGTCGAATTCAGCCGGGTCTATCCTGATGTTGCGAAGGAAAAGAATGTCGCGTTGGTGCCGTTTCTTCTGGAGGGGGTTGGCGGCAGCGCCGAGTTGAATCTTCCCGACCGGATTCATCCGACGGCGGAGGGACAGAAGATTCTCGCCGGGAATGTGTGGACGATTCTCAAACCGATCCTCTCCAAGACTAGTAATCAATAATCAGAAGCCAGTAATCAATAAGTGAACTGATTACTTCCTCACGGATTACTTCCCCCCGAGTGTCCGAGCTTCGCCTTGGATTGAGTCATCACTTCCTTTACTAATCCTTTGGGAGCGGGTTTGACGCCTTCAGTTGGCGAAAAATAAACGGCCGGCGGCGCTTTCAGCATGTGAACCCTGGGTTCGCCGTTTGTCGGCACATGAGCGAATTGGGCCTTTCCATCAATCACCACAAAGTAGCCTTCTGCGTGCAGCCGGAACGCCGCACTGCCAATTGCGGCGATGCCGGTGTCGGTTTTGACCTGGTATCGCGAGCCGAGACGCACGTTTGCGCCGTTGCCAAGAATGGTGCCGAATTGAAGATGCAAATACGCCTCGCTGTTGGTGGCGGTTCGTTGGAGTTGCTCGATCGTGACCATGGTACTTTGTGTCAGACGGATGACTCCCAACTCGCTGCCCAGGTAAATGTCGGCCGCGCCGCCGGGGGCGATCCTGATGATGGACCCCGGGCCGAGCCGGGTGCCGACATGAAGGGGGGCTTCGGCGATACCGTTGGTCTGTCCCGTCGCGACGCCAAACACTCCGCTCACTTCGGCGTAAGCGCCCGCCTGGGCTTCGGCCGCAAAGCACGTCAGCACGCTCAAAGAAAATGAGCATATCCACCCAGCAATTCTTTTCATATAATTCCCGTTATCCCGATCTGCTACCCAATGACGCTTAGACCTCCAGGATCTTTTCAAATTTCGTGAGATTGCGCGGGCCGTTCCGTGTGATGAGTGCCATGTCCTCCAGCCGCACACCGCCCAACTCTGTATAGTACAAACCCGGCTCCACCGTGACCACATGTCCTGCCAGCAGGGTGTCGACCGAGGTCAGGCCCATACGCGGTGCTTCGTGGATTTCCATGCCGACACCATGGCCGGTGCCGTGGAAAAAGCCTTGCATCCGGCCATTTTGCTTTCCGGTTTTGTACCCTTCTTTGGTAAAGAACTCCTGCACTTTTGTGTGCACGTCGCGCCCGGACGCTTTGTTCCTGATGTTCTCGAAAGCAACTTCCTGTCCGCGCTCAATCGTATGGTAGAGGCGGCGGACGGCTTCGCTGGGCCGGCCCTTGACGACCGTGCGCGTGATGTCTCCGAAGTAACCGGTCTTTTGGGAGCGGGGAAAGACGTCGATGATGATGGGTTCATTGGCGTGCAACACGCCGTGTCCGCGTTCGTGGGGGTCACAGCCCTGGCGTCCGCCGGCGACGATAGTGTGAGCGGCGAGGCCGCCTGCCTGGATAATCGCAGTGTCGATGATAGCGCGCAGTTTCTCTGAAGTCAGTGGCACGTTGTGGAAGAGAAGGCGGCGTTTGCGGCCGATCTTGGATTGCTTCAGGGCGTGGATGCCTTCGGCCAGGCCGACTTCGGCCATCATGAGCGCGGCGCTGATTTTTTTGATCTCTTCGGCGGTCTTGATTTCCCGATCCGGAAAGAACGCACCCTCCTTTAGCTTCACTTTGACCCTCAGCTTCGCCAATTCGCGCGCCAGTCCCATCGGGAAATTGTAAGGAACGGTGACTCGCTTGATGCGTTTGCTCCTGAGAACGAGCCGGATCACCTGCGCCGGTGAGGGTTTCTGGATTCCTTCTTTCTTGAGGTGCTTGTAATACTGGTTCAGCGACAGAACACGGCAGTGACGCGCCTGCTCCCGGGCGCGATCGATCTCCAGGTCGCTCATGACGATGTGGCACTTGCCGTTGAGGCGCAGATAGATAAAAGGATCGGGGACGAACATGCGCACGGCGTACAACATGTTCGCATCATGTTCGCTGTCAGCCACCATTAATAAGTTGTCGCCTCTCATCCGGTGCTCAAGCCGCGTGAAGAACAAACCCTACAGCGAATTTTTGGCGGCGTCCATCTTCATCTGGAAATTCGTCGCGGGCTGAAATTTTTGGAGTGAAGGGTTCCTCCTTCCCTCCGTTAACCCCGTTTTCTCCTGTTTCACCGGTCAACATCGACGGCACGCCTGCTGCTAAGGCGTTGTGCGCTTCTCTAATCGCACTACGCATGTGGCTGGGCCGGACCGGACGAACGAACCGGGCAGGATCAGCCCGATTTCGTATCGGTGGGCGCTCACCGAGCAATCAATTCAACTGCTTCCGGGGACTTCGCGACGGTCGTTCAAGTGGAGTTATCTCTTCGCCCGGGCTCTCCGGCGTTTGAATCCGACGAATTTCTTTTGACCCGGTGCGGCAACTATTTTGCCTCGTACTGGCGAAGACTTTGCCCACCAGCGTAGGCAAAGTTGAGCCGGGTTTGTAGTGCAGGCTTTAGCCTGTGAGGTAGGTCAGCCAAGTTTTATGTGTTCTCCAACAGGCTGAAGCCTGGAACAATCGGCAGCCGTCTTACCTACTCCCCAATCTGTTTGGTGTAATCCGCCGGGCTCAACAGGGAATTTACCTCTGCCGGCTGGGAAAGTTTGACGCGGAAAAACCAGCCGGCGCCATAAGGGTCGGAGTTTACGAGGGCAGGGTTATCGACGATGGCCTGGTTGATGGCGGCGACTTCGCCGGAGACCGGTGAATAGATGTCGCTGGCGGTCTTTACGGACTCGACCACTGCGCAGGCTTCTCCGGCTTTGACTTTGCGGCCCATGGCGGGCAGTTCAACGAAGACGATGTCGGTGAGTTCATGCTGGGCGTGATCGGTGATGCCGATGGTGGCGGTATCGCCGGAAACGCTCACCCATTCGTGTGATTTGGCGTAACGCAGTTCAGGGGGGACTTTTGAGCTCATAGGTTGAGGGAAGTAATCAGTCAGGATTGCTTGGGCCGGCGGTAAATGGGTTTGGGGACAATTTCGGCGCGCGCGGGTTTACCGCGGATTTCAATTTCGATTTTTGTTCCAGGGGTTGTGTGGGCCGGTGGCACGTAGCCGAGGCCAATGCCGTTGTTGAGCAGGGGGCTTTGCGTGCCGCTCGTGACTTCACCGAGCTTCTGCCCGTTGATCAAAATGGGGTAATGCGGCCGCGGCGGGGCTGATTTTTCGGTCATTCTGAAGGCAACGAATTTTCTTGGGGTGCCGTTGGCCTTCTGCTCAACCAGAACGGACCGGCCGACGAATTCACCTTTGTCGAGGGAGACGAAAAAGCCCAGGCCGGCCTCCAGCGGGGTCGTGCTTTCGTTAAGATCGTTGCCGTACAGCGGATAACAGGCTTCGGTGCGCAGCGTATCTCGCGCGCCGAGTCCGGCGGGCTGGAGGCAGAAGGGATGGCCTTGCGCCATGATGTCTGTCCAGAGGGCCTCCATCAGGCGGGCGGCGGCAATGATCTCGAATCCATCTTCACCAGTGTAGCCGGTGCGGGCGACGTAGACGTCATTCCCTTTGTATCCAAAAACGCCGAGTTGATTCTTTTTCAGTTCATTGGCCGCCAGCACCGCGGTTCCGCCTGAACTCGGCCCCGGGAAACAGGCGTTGATGAACTCGGGTGTCCTGGGCCCCTGCAAGGCGACGGCCCCGAACTCATCGGACCGGTCCTGGAGCGTGACCTCATTGGCGCGGGTGAATCCACCAAGCTGGGTTTTGATCCACGCAAGGTCCTGCTCGGTGCGGGAAGCGTTGACGACAAGCAGATATTCCTGCTCGCGCGTGCAATAGACATAGAGGTCGTCGATGACGCCGCCCTTTTCGTTGCACATGAGCGTGTATTGGCCGGTGCCGACCGCGAGCTTTCGGATGTCGTTGGTGAGCACGTGGTTCAGGAACTCGTCGGCCCGGACGCCGGAGACTTTCACTTCGCCCATGTGGGAGATGTCGAAGAGTCCCGCGGCACGTCGCACGGCCAGGTGTTCATCGATGATACTGGAATAATGGACCGGCATTTCCCAGCCGCCGAACGGGACCAGCCGCGCCCCGGCCTTCAGATGCGCGGCAAACAACGGCGTTCGTTTCAAGCCTTCACTCATTTTTCAAATTCACGTAGCGCAGAACTCCGTTCTGCTGTATCGCAGGTCTCCGACCTGCGGGCGATTCGTTTTGCATGTGAGCGTTTCAAATTGGTTTGAGAATCACGTGTTTCGGTTGCGCAGCCTGCCGAACGGAGTTCGGCGAAACAGCAGGACAGAGTCCTGCGCTACATCAGAGCTGGAGAATATTCTCGACTCGGCACTCTGCACTCTGCATTTGGGTGTCATCCCCATTTTTCGGTTTTCATTTGTGTCTTGGGAACTGCCAGTTCGTGCAGCACCACTTCTTCGGCGAATTCGACCAGTTCGTTCGGGCCGCACGCGTAAAAAACCGTGTTCGGCAAATCATGCACATGCTCTTTGACCCACGCCCCGTTGATCCGCCCGCGCCGGCCGGTCCATGGATCTTCGGGCACCAGCCGCGTGCACGTCACATAAAAATTGAAGTTCTGGTTCTGCTGTTCCAATTCGCGAAATTCCTCGTCGAAAATAATGTCGTTCGTCGTGCGCACGCTGTAAAGGACTGTGATCTTCGTTTCCAGTTCCCGCCGGGTCGCTTCGCGGACGAAGGCGCGGAAGGGCGTCACCCCGGAACCGCCCGCGACGCAGATCAGGTGTTTGTTCGGCTCATAGACTGGCAGAAATTTTCCGACGGGCGGGATCACGGCCATGCGATCACCGGGCTTCGCCCAATCGACGATGCGCGTGCCCATTTTGCCATCGCGCTTTACGGTCACTTCATAGAAGCCGCGGTCCAGGGCGCAGGAGGAAAGGGAATAGGCCCGTTTATAGTTTGGTGTGTCCGGCCAGTAGAGCGTGATGAACTGTCCGGTTTTGAAATCCGGGTCGTGTCCTTCGGGCCACTTGAGCTTGATTGTCTTCGTGTCCGGCAACTCCATGGTGACGGACTCGATCATCATCTCAACGACTGGTTTCGCCATGCTTTTTAGTTCAGAATGCAGAGTTCAGTGCAGAATTCTGCACTCCACTTTCTGTAAGCTCTGCATTCTCCATTCTGCACTCTGTATTCAGGATCGGCGGGCGCAGAATACGGAGCCAGCAAACCTTCTTGCAAGATTTCAATGCGCGGACAGCGGCCGGAAATTGTGAACGCGGACCCCGCGTTCGCGCAAACGCTCTAAGCGGCGGGTAAAACCCAGCAACCAGTGTCCACTTTTTTGGGGGAAGGGCTAACAGCAAAGACGCGAAGAGAGAGTCCCAAAACCCAAAAAACCAAACCCCACACCCCAGAGAAAACCCAAGCATCAAACCCCGAAAGGTGTGTGCCATTGTGTGGCGCTCGACGCAACAAAACGCTGGCGGTTCAATCGAGCTTCTTCAATGCGGCAACGTCCAATTTGAAAGCGCAGAGCGATCCGCACTCGGGGCAAGCCAAGGCAGTCAGACCGTAGATTCCCTTTGTCATGAATCTTCGCTTTTTCGTCACCGGAACAAAAGACACACTCTCCAACGTTCCCAACACCAGGTTGCCTTTACCGCAACGTTCACATTTGATCTCTTCACTCATGCTGATTCCTCTGTTCGTCGATTTCCTCACCACCACAACCGTATCCGAATGTGGCGAGTGATGCTTTGACCCGTGCGGATCATGATTTGAGTATGAGGCCACTGGTGCCGTCCGCAGCGTGCGCCGAATGGTACGGAGCCAGGAAACCTTCTTGCAAGAATTCAATGCGCGGGCAGCGGCCGGACATTGTGAACGGGGACCCCACGTTCGCGCAAGCGCTCTAAGCGGCGGGTAAGGGATTGAAATGATCGCCGCATCGCCAACACCACAAACACCTTTCACACCTGCCAAGGTTCTCGTTTACCCACAATTCAAGTGCGGTTACTGAATTTCCGATGAAACTGGCAGGATGAACCTGATAAGTTACGCTGGCCTCGCGCGTTTCTTGTTAGGTCTAGTGGGGATGGTGGCCGTCGCCCCAGCCGCTTCGGGGGCTGAGGAGCCTCTCCTGCTTATAGAGGGATGGAATGAGGAATTCCGGACGTGGTGGATGCCGGCGTCGTCTGCGCCACCGGTCACCGGTGTGCAGTTTTTCCTTTCGTATCGTGATGTGGTTACTAATCAGGGAGGGGGAGGCTTGAAGATCGACGAGATGGCGCTCGCAGACGCGATCGGCGGGGATCTGGTGTTGACGAATGGGCAGGTGGGTGTCTTCGATTTCGCAGCCACCAATAGCCGGGCTTTTGCTGGGTTTGTGGCGAGGCTGACGGATTCTGTAGAAGATACGATCATTGATGGGCACCTTGTCATCGACTCGGAGCGGGTTCCCTGGGGAGCCACCTACGGGCCGCAAGGCGAAAGCGACCTGTGGGCGAGTTCTCGTAGTCTCCGAGGATTTACAATAAAGTTCTTCCGATTGATCGTGAGCACCCTTGAGATGGGGACCAACACGGGGACCATAGGAGGGCAGGACGAATTCAGGATCGTGGGCAAAACACAGTGGCTCATTTATGGGTATCCGCCTCCGATGCCGACAAAACTGAGCGTTTCTCGAGAGCCTTTGGGCGGGCTGACTCTATCGTGGCCCACGCAGGCCGTTGGGTTTTCACTGCAAGGCAGTAAAGGACTGGGGTTTCCGATGACAAACGTGAGCTCGTCGCCCGTGGTGATCGGCAGTAATAATACCGTTCTCCTGCCGGCAAGCGAGACCGCAGGGTTGTTCCGATTGGTATATCCTCCCGAGTAGCTGATGACCTTCTCAAGCTGCGGAACCTCTCCTTTCCGCCGAGCGTTTGGGCCACACGCCCACAAACACAAGCTACGCCAGTTGTTTAAGCCTCGGCAATTTCATCCTGCTTCGGCCTCCCACCAACAATGTAATTCCTCGTAGCTCGATAAAGCATCGTCGAGCAAATGGCGCCGCCCACAAGCGAGAACCAAAAGTAAGCGAGACCTTCGATGCCACCGATCAGGCCCCCGAGCACGCCCAACAAAACCACGACATTGGCAACGAAACTGGGGAAGAAAAGAACCCAGACGCCAATTACAACAAGGAGCTTCGGGCGTCCCTCAACAGCGCCACGATATACGAAACCCATGGTAAGAATCGCATCGGTCGGCACAATGGACGTGGTGGAACCGATCGGTCCGCCGCACCGTTTGCACCAGCTAATCTCCGGCAAATTCGGAAACAGACAAGAGGTGCAAAGCACACTCTCGTCGTCAGGTCCGACGTCAGGCTCGGGATCCGAAGTCTCAACCACGTTTTCGATCTGCTGCTGCGGCGACGATGGTGGAGGTAAAGCCGGATCAATAAACTCTTCCGTGCCGCATTCGCAGCAACGCGTCGCGTTATCAGCGTTCTCACAACCGCAATAAGCGCAGTTCTTCATTGCCGGTGTTCGCGTCAGCCCAATAATCAAAAATGATGCCAACTCAACGGTACCGCTGCCGTCAGATACAACATGGGAGGCCGGCGCAGAATACGGACCCAGCAAACCTTCTTGCAAGAATTCAATGCGCGGGCCGCGGCCGGAAATTGTGAACGCGGACCCCGCGTTCGCGCCAGCGCTCTAAGCGGCGGGTATGAAATCCGAAGGCCGAATCCCGAAATCCGAAAGAAGTCCCAATTCCGAACCCCGAAATTCATCATTCGAGCTTCGGATTTCTCTCGGGCTTCGCGTTTCGGAATTCGGATTTTGACGGGCTCGCGAGTTGCAGCAGGGCGAGCTAGGATGCGGTTGTGCGGAAGTGGGTCAGAATTCCTGCGGTTTTGCTGCTGGTCGTCGTGGCAGTTGTTTTGCCGCGAAATGAAATGGAGGTTCATAAGAAGAAGTGCCAGGCGGCGTGGCAACGAGTTACGGGGAAGTCGCTTACGGCCCGGATGAGGGACTACTACGATCGCAAGGTGACCGGCATGAATCGGAAGAAGGATGACCTTGAGGAATGGCATTCCACTCAGGAGGTGCTTATCGAACTTGGATATCTCGCCCGAGAACGCTTCGTGTTGAGGAACGGGCCGACGAGGGCTGAGGAAGCATTTTATAAGGAACGCCCGCCGGATGGATTCGTGCGAGTTGAGGAGTACCAGAATATTTTCGAGGTGATTGCACCGCGTTCCGAAATGGCAGCTATAAGTAACATCGTCGCAAGGATCGACGAGAGAGCACGGTAAGGATTTGTTGTGCGCAAACGCATTGTCATAGGTGTGGTCGCGATGATCGGTGTCGGGGTTTTGGTGTACGTGATTTCGCAACCGAAGAGGGGCTCGCTGGAGTGGCATAAAAAGGAGTATTTTGCTCTTATCGACCGTATATACAGCCGGAGATTTGTGGATCGTGCACGGCAGTTTATCGAGAGCAACACGGGCTTGTTCAAGCGGCACAACTGGCAACAACAAGAGCAGACACTTAGATTGAAAGCAGAGGTGCACCGACTGGCTCTCGTCGAAATGGGAGATATTGCGCAGCGCTGGTTCGCCGTTTCTAACAACAATGCGGTATCGGATGCTATTCAGGCCACCACGTCCAAGAGAGGGAACAAGGAGCGGGCACTCATTACGTGCCAGATCGGTGGGGGAGGTGGCACGTTTTGTGTGACTGGCCTCAGCGATGATATGGCATTTTGGCGAGATCTCATTCGCAAAGCGGATGTGCCGTGATGAAAGCGTTCCTGTAGGAGACGAGGTAACGAGTCTCTGATCTTTTAGCCCCGGTGATTCTCGACTGAAGATGTTATCCGCAAGGTAATTACTCGGGCCCAAGCTCTGAGAGAATTTTCCTCCATACTTCGGGAGGCAAAGGCTTAAAAGGAGGCAATCCTAGCGAATTCACGTAAGACTGCTCCATTTTAGTTATAATCGGGTCTCGAATGATATGAATGCGTTTTCGGTGATCGCGAAAATAAACGTAGCTTCCGTACCAAGAGAAATATTCTCCTCCCATGACGAAGCCTGCATATTCAAACCCTGGAATGTCCTTCTTGATCATGACTCGAGAAGGATCAGTGAATTTTCGCACCAACTGCTTGACGGTCGTGGCTTGGGCGGTCGAAAGCATGATTTCACCTCCGGCCGCGGGGCAAAGCACGACGTTTGTTGCGCTCAAAGCCGCTTGAACTTTCTTTTCAGTGATTTTTCTTTCAGTGCCGTTCTGGCATCCCGAAAGCACGAAGGACAACGTAACGAGCGCTATTGCTGCCAGAACGCATTTTGGTGCGATTCCCGGTGTGATCGAAATAGTATTCGAACTGCTGGCCGAAGGGACTGTCTGTTTCAGTTCGGTAATATGGCATCCTTTCCTATGCAGTAGTCTATGCGGATGACGTTCGTATAACGGTTCAATTGTAGCTCGACTCCCATCCGCGCAACCGGAATCGCATAAATCGCGTCATGTATCTTTTGGTACTCGGTCGGCGGTGCAGGGTAGCCTCTTGCAAATGGAATCAGTTCAACGTTTGGACCCAAGACTTGTCGCACTTCGTCGTACGTCATGCCTATGCGGAATGCCTTTCGGGGCCGCACCCAATAATTCCAAAAGGCCACTCCTCCTAGAACGGCTATGGCAACGGCTGCTGAAATGGCTAATCTATGGCGCCACATCTCCTATTTTGTATTCCGACCAAATTTGCTGCCCGCGTTTTTGGTTTGGCGGCGCCATTTCATGACGAGAAACTTTAGCCGTGTATAGACATACCAGCCAAGGTTTCCAAACTTTTCTGGGTCGTAGCGTTCAGCGGCCTCGCGCACATGATGGCGAATCTCCTCAGAAGTTGCTATTTCGCGCAGTTCGTCCGGTCCCACGACCTTCGCCGTGATCTCGCCGACGGCATAATTGCATAAGCGGTCAAAATCGCGCGGATCAGTTCTCCACTTTAGGTCTTCTGTCTTGAGAGCATCATCTCCCCATTTGACCCTAAATTTTTTTGTTTTCATCTTCGCCTTCTACCGGCGCGTTCACGCTAACCGTTGGTTAGCTGTGAGCCGGGCGCTCATTTTTTCGGATGACGGACGAATCGGGCAAGATCGGTCCAGAGAGGGTCGCCAAGGCAGTCTCGAACCCACGCGGCGATAACAGGCATTCTCTGCGCGGGAGAAACCCCGAGGCCGGAGAGTATGAGCCGGAGCGTTTCCAGCTTCACGTGTTTACCCCCCTCGATGAGAGAGATAGTCGCTCGTGAAACACCGGGAACACGACGGGCCATTTCAGCCTGGCTCACGGCAAGGCTAAGGCGGAGCTGCTGAAAGGCCTTCCCTAAGTAACGACGCATGCTCCGCAAGACATATCAGGAAGGGGTGTCGTTGTCTCGCACGATTTCGTTAAGAGAATGTGTTACTAAACGTAACATGTTACGAAATGTAACACATTGGCACGTTTTATGGTGCGCATTAGTTCCCGTGAGCGCGTCAAGGACGACGAACGAAACGAACGAAACGAACGCTTCAATGCCGATGGAGGCCGGGTGTAAAACCACCCTCGTGATAGTGAAGCAGGCCAAACCGCCGTTGGAAACCAAGTTCACGAAGTGTTTCACGGTGCAGCTCGAAGAGGAGGAGTACCGGCAACTGCTGGAGCTGGCACGCACGGGCGACCTTGTCGTCAGCCTCTCTTCAATTGGGCGGGCCGCCGTCAGGCAGTACCTGCGCCGGGAACAGCGAAAGGCCAAACGATGAACAGCGTTTGCGTGTGGTGCCTGATGGAGGCGGAGATGAACGGCGGGCCAAAGGCGACGCTGGACGGCAGAGCGGCGATCGACTGCGTGAAGCACCGGGACAATCCCGCGGCGGCAGCAGCGATCTTCAACCCTCAAACGAAAGGACAAACAATGGCAAAGCAACGAATCAAAAGCGCAGTTTGCGCGGCGGTGGTGGTGGCGGTGATAGGCTCGCTCTTTTTGTGCGGATGCGAGCTGTTGGCGAAGGAGAAAAAAGTGACGGTGACCCTGGCAGACGGGAAAAAGATCAAGGTCAGGCAAGGGGAGCTGGACCCCGCAAAGACCGAGCCTATCGAAGCTCTTGGAGAGCTTTTCGGGCCGGTGGGAGGGGCCATCGCGAAATGCGGCGTTGCGATCGTGGCGCTGGCGATGGCTGAAAGCAACCGGCGCAAGATCAAGAAATTGAAGGAGGCACATGCGAAGTAAGCGGGGAGTTTCCCATCCGGTAGGGTCGCGACGCCGCTCGCGACCGTTCAACCCGCAACCATTGCTCTACCCTTGCTGTGAAAAATTCCAACATCGAATGGACCGATCACACCGAAGATCAGGAGTCGCTTGCGCGGTCGTCGACGGCGCGACGACCCTACCCGGTCGCGAGCGGCGTCGCGACCCTACCAATATGAATCAGCACCAACAGGAAATGAAGAAAGCTTATGGGAGTTGACACGACACATCCTGAATACGATCGGGCAGTCGCCAAGTGGGCCAGAGCCCGCGCGGTGCTGGGAGGGGAGGACGCGGTCAAGGCGGCGGGCGAAAGGTTGCTGCCGCGCATTGCCAGCCACGACGCCGGGGAATACGAAGCCTACAAAAAGCGCGCGAGCTTTTTCAACGCGACGGCGCGGACAGCTTCGGCGTTTATCGGCATGATCTTTCGTCGGCCGCCGTTCGTGAAGTGGCCCGGCGGTCTGAAGATGGCCCGCTTCGAGACGGACGCCGATCTTCTTGGAAGCACCCTTGCCGAGTATTGCCGGGAGGTGATGAGTGAAGTGATCGGGCTCGGGCGATGCGGAACGCTGATCGATTGGGAAGAGACCCAGGAGCGTCCGCATTGCGTGCGTTACCGCGCCGAGGACATCTTGAATTGGCGGGTGGAGAGGGTTGCTGGAAAAATGCGCGCGACGCTGATCGTGTTGCGGGAGGAAGTCCGCAGCGCCCGCAACCAGGACATCTTCGACAATCAGACGGAGGAACAGTGCCGGGTGCTGGAACTGCACCCCGAAGGCTACCTCGCTCGGATTTACCGGAAGTCGCAGGGTCAGTGGCGACAACTGCAGGCGCACTTCCCCGGCCGGCACGGCAAACCTCTCCCGGCAATTCCGTTTGTCTTTCACGGCGCAAGAGATTCGCGGGCAACGGTCGGGCCTGTGCCGCTCGACGACGTGATTGCGGTGAATCTCGACCACTATCGGCTGGACGCGGAGTACAAGCATGGCCTGCACTACACCGCTTTGCCGACTCTGTTCGCGGTCGGGTTTCAGCACGAAGGGACGCTGAACGTGGGCTCGGCGTCGGCGTGGGTCAGCGAGAACCCGGACGCGCGAGCCGGTTTCCTGGAATTCCACGGGCACGGCTTGACGAGTTACGAACGGGCACTGGAGATCGACGAGCGGCGATTGGCGGTCCTGGGCTCCCGACTGCTTGAGCCGCAGAAGCGACAGCCCGAAACCGCTGAAGCTTTGCAGATTCGGACCTCGGGAGAGGAGAGCGTGTTGGAAGCCATCGCCGGGGCCGGTTCCCGCGCCCTGACAGACGTGCTGCGTTGGGTGGCCTGGTGGAGTTCGCGCGAGAATCTCGTCTCGCCGGAGGATTTGCCGGAGGAAGCTATTCTGCTGAAACTCAACGAGGATTTCGGAACGGCCGGCCTGAGCGCCCAGGATCTCGAAGCGCTGGTTGCCGCGTGGCAGGCCAGGGCCATCAGCCAGGACACGATGCTCGAGGCCTTCCGCAAAGGCGAAGTTCTTCCCGAGGGCCGCACGAACGCCGAGGAGATCAAGCTCCTTTCCAACGCCACGGCAACGACTCCCGAGGAACAGGCATGAAGAGGTTATCAGTCAAAAAAATCACTGCACGCCGACATGAGCTTTTCGAGGTGTTCGCCTCGGAAAGTCTCAAGGTCGTCAAGGATGATCCCGCTGGAGCGTGCAAGCTGGCCGAGACGGCGCTCAAAGCCCTCAGCGGGCCGGAGCACGAACCCCCGATCCCCTCAGCATCGGTGGAGGCTGACCCGCTGAGCGGCTTCGAAGAGGAACTGCATCGTGCCTACGCCACTGAGTAGCTACTTCGAGCAGGCGGCCCGCGCAGGGTGCCCGCGAAACCAACTGGAAAACTTTCTGAGGGCAGGTGTCGTGTTGCAGCCTCGGCAGTTGGCGGCGAGCGCGGCCGCGCGCGAGTGTGATTCTCCCGAAGGTCCTGACGCCGTGGGTTACGGCGGAGCCCGGGCGGGCGGGAAAAGCCACTGGCTCCTGGTGCAGATGGGCGCCGACGACTGCCAGCGACGAGCGGGGATAAAATGCCTGCTGCTGCGCAAAGTTGGCAAAGCGAACCTCGAACATTTCGAGGCCTTGCGGCGGCGGTTGTTTCGCAATTTACCGCATGAGTTTCAACCCCATCGGGGAATGCTCACGTTCGCCAATGGGAGCCGCATTATCGCGGGGCACTTTCAGAGCGAGAAAGACATCGATGGGTATCTGGGTTTGGAATACGACATTATTGGCGTCGAAGAAGCAACCACGCTCACCGAGCGGAAGTATCGCGACATCTCCACCTGTTGTCGCACATCAAGGACTGACTTTCGCCCCAGGATGTACTCGACCACGAACCCCGGAGGCGTTGGTCACGACTGGTACAAGCGCCTCTTTATCACGCCGCACCACGCAAACCCGAAGTACAGGTTCATTGCAGCCAGGTTAACCGACAACCGTTTCACCAACCCGGAGTATGGCCGTCAACTGGCGGAGCTTCTCGGCTGGCAGCGGCGCGCGTGGCTGGATGGGGACTGGGACATTGCCGCGGGGCAGTTCTTCACGCAGTTTCGCCAGGAGGTCCATGTCCGCAGTGATTTCGACGAGCGCCGGGCCAAACGCTGGCGAGCGGGTCTGGACTACGGGTTCACCCATCACACGGTCTTTCTCCTGGCCGCTGAGGATGCGGACGGCGCGCTTCACGTTGTCGACGAACACGCCGAACGAGCGTGGCTTCCGGAGCGACATGCCCAGGCGATTCACGCTCTTGTGGAACGTCACTCTCCGCTAGCTCGTCCTTCCCTCAGGGCGGTTGCGGCCGGGGCCGACGTCTTTGCAAAGCAGTATGACGGTTCATCGATCGCCAGGGAGTACGCTCGCTGTGGAATTGATCTTCGACAGGTTGCAGACGTAGACCGTGTGAACGGATGGGCGGAAATATTGCGTCGTCTTGGGGATCCTCAAGCCGGGCTCGCGCCGAAACTCTACATTCATCCCCGATGCAGGCGGCTGATTGGGACGCTCCCGGCTCTTCAACACGACCCTAATCGCCCGGAGGACGTCCTGAAAGTGGATGTGGACGACGACACTGGTGAGGGCGGCGACGATGCCGCGGACGCGCTTCGCTATATGGTTGCGCGCAAAGCGGCGAGTCTCCGCGCCGCGCGACTTGTGGGCTAACTTGAGAACATTCTGAATTCTGCATTCTGCCTTCTGAACTTATGAGCGGCGGGGCTCCGCGCCGCGCGTTTGGTTGGGTAGCAGCTGAGCGAACGCGGGGTGTGGCTCAAACGCTCGGCGGAACCGAAACTTGTACTCGAACATTCTGCAATCTGAATTCTGCATTCTGCATTTACAAGGCCTACGGCGAACACCCCACATGACCGCGCCCGGCGGAGGGCGACAGTTGTACAGATATGGAAATAATTGGAGTCATTCTTATCGGCCTCGTTGTCGGTATCATTGCAAAGCTGTTGATGCCCGGAGACGATCCCGGCGGGATCATCATTACGACGTTGCTGGGTATAGCCGGCGCGTTCGTCGCGAAGTTCATCGGCCAGCAACTCGGCTGGTATGGCCCGAACGAAGCGGCCGGATTTATAGCGTCGGTGGGTGGCGCGATAATCCTGCTGCTCCTTTATCGCCTGCTCTTTAGGCGGCGTCGCACACCTTGAGGCTGAGCCGGTCCGGTAGTGCGCGGGAGTAATCAGTCCCGCAGTCGGGGGAGTGATCAGTAAGGCCGCTCTGGTGCGGTCAGCGGATTGCGTTTAGCTGGACTCCCGAGGAGGAGGCTCGGCTACCGATGAGCAACCTCATTTCACCTGGCAAACGGACCGCTATTGGATCCGCCTCTGGGAAAGATCACGCTTTGAATCTGAAAGTTTGGAAACACAAGCTGTATAAGAACGCCGCCATTCACGCTGTTCCTGTCCTTAAGATGTATTTCGGTAGCGCGTATCGCCAAAATCACCGCCTCAATCGCGATAATCCACGCCGCGAGAACGAGTCTGGGATAGCATTCCAACGCCATCAAATACACGTCCTGAAGGAGGACCCCTTTCCCTTTCTTCAGCAGACCCTGGACTAAAAGCGAATCATTGTTGACCCAAAACGCGAGAATGCCGGCGATCACCGGGTGGTTTGTACCGAATCGTTCGAGTGCGTCGCCCAACTCTTGCACCAGATTTTTGGCATTGTCTCTCACTCGCTGGATTGCGGCTCCATCAATTTCCAGATACAGACTGGCTCCGTACTCAAAAAACTGGCAATCCTTTCCCTTGGGAATTTGAGAGGGAATATCGGTGGGTGGACTTTTGCCTCGCGCCAGTTTTCCTTGCCCGCCGCGACAAGTTGCGGACCGTGTAAGCTTCTGACCCAGATGTGTTGCGCGACTCCCTTCGCTGCGTCCGTGTACGGCTTCACGACATTCATGGCATCGTCCCAAAGTTACCGATCGGAATTTGCTTTTCGCGCGCCCGCTCGTAATGACACTGCGGGGGTGAGAGAGAGTTGGTTTTCGGGCTCACCGGAGATGGCGAGACCGTAGCAAATCCGGACCGCAGGTCAACAGGCATTTTCACTACCGGAGTCCGAAACGAGAGCGACGCTTTGCGTTGCCGTGGGATACCCCGTTAAGAATAAAACTTCTTTGAATATCTTTATCGCCTGCTCTTCAATAAGCCGATCGGCCACCTTTGCGCGTCCCGCAGCCGCGCAGTAATGGGGTGGGGGGCGTCCCCGCGGGTCGGGGCCCGTCGGGATTGGAAGGCAATTCCAGCGCGCCGATTTTTGATTTCAGCAACTCCATCAAGCTGACGAGCCCCTGAAAGCTCGACGGCTTCACCCAATAGGAGTTCGCCCCCAGGTGCATGGCGCGGTTGGCGTCGGAAACATTCTCTGATCCGGTGTAAATGACGACCGGAACTCCCGCTAGAGTGTTCTGCGTGCGAATCCATTCGAGGACTTCGAAGCCGGTGAGATCAGGCAGGTCCAGGTCCAGCAGGATCAGGAATGGGATGCGAGAGCCGGAAAAGCGGGCGTGGATTGCGCCCGTTAAATATTCGATCACTTCCTGCCCGGTCGTCACGATTTGGAACGGGTTGCTCAGATTCGCCTTCCGCAAGGCGCGCTGCGTCAACGCGACATCGGCAACATTATCGTCAGCCAGGAGAATGATCGCTTGTTCGGACATTGTCGGCGGAGTCCAGTGATCAGTAATCGGTAGTTCAGTAATCAGTGATCCTGATCTCGCGCCTGCGAGATGGTTCCGCCCGGAATGGGACCGACACGCAGTTCGCTGCCCAGCGGCGGGCGCAGGACGATCTCCAGGCCGGAAAGGCCCTGTCGCTCGCATAATTCGATCGCTTCGAGGGCGCTGGTGAAAGCGCGCGCTTCGGTCTCGTCGGGGACCCAGGTGTCAGTGCTTTTGTAGAACAAACGACTTCCAGAATGTTGCAAAAGAATTTTCATGCGCTTTCCACGTTGGGCCCGTCACCACCCCGAACGCTTTCGGGGAATCGCACGGCAGCCCCGAAAGCGTTCGGGGCAATGGTTTAATACTGGGACGCGCACACATTGAAGCGATCCTTCGCGGACGTAAAGCTTTTTCCGAACGAAACGAACGGAACGTTCGCGTGCATCCAAAGAGGCGCAAGCGGATAACCAATCCCGTGACGAGCGGAGAGATTGGGTATTACGCGGTGGACCTGCCGGAAGGAACGACGACGGGGGAGGACGGGCCATGACGCAGGAGGAAGCCCACATCAAGAACCTGAGCAGGGAACTCTACGAGTTCTGCAAGGAGCGGAGCATCCCGATGCTGGTGATGGTCCAGCTCGGGGGCAGCGAGAGAGACCCCAACGGCTTCATGCACTCGGCGGTGTGTTGCGCGGACCCGAAATGCCCGCGCAACGACCAGCAGTTGAGCGACCAGATGTTCGCTTTCCAGTACCTGGCGTGGATGTGCCGGCGGGCCGCCTCCTGGTGCAACCAGTTGAACGCGCCGGACACGGGAAGCCCGCCATGCTGATCACGATTTTGGAAAACAACAACAACCCGGAGGTGAAGTGAGAATCCTCACGTCGTCTCCTACAAGAAAGAAAGCAATGAGCAAACTGCAACATAGATACGAAAAAGAAACCGACATCCCGGAAGGGCAACGGGAATTCTACGTCGAGAGCAACGGCGGCTTTATCCTCGATTGCGCCGAGGTCGTTCCCAAAGCGGATGCCGAGCATCTCCAAAGCCGGCTGACGCACATGGAGGTGGAGTTCGGCGAAAAGAAGGCCGAATACGAGAAGTCGGTCAACACCGTCGTCGAAGAGCGCAAGAAGCTCGAAACCCAGATCGCGGAACTCCAGAAGAACCGCGGCAGCGGAGCCGTCCCAAACGTCAACCACGCCGTGGCGGACGTTCGGGATGAAGACAACCCATTCATCAATGGGAATCTCACCAAGCAGAGCGATCTCTACAGCCGCGACCAGGCGGAATACAAACGGCTTAAGAAGATTGCCTACGGCAAAGGGTCGATCCCCTGGTCGCCCGACCTCACGTAACTCTCAACTCCACACTTTCAACTCTGAACTAAAAAACTATGTCAGCAACAAGAACCACAGACCTGGTCATTCCGGCGATCTTCTCGCCGGCCACCATCGAGCGCGCCACCGAGCTTTCGGAAATTGTACAGTCCGAGGCCGTTGTGCGCGCCGGCTTCTTCGACAGCCTCTGCAACGGGCCGGGGGCCACCTACAACATGCCCTACCTCAAAGAGGTCACCGGCAGCAGCGAAGTCATCAGCGACACCGGCGGCTCGTTGACCGTCAACCCGGTCACCGAGGACAAAGACATCGCCCCTGCGCTCAACCGCGGCAAGGCCTGGGGCGAGAACGACCTCGCGCGTTGGGCCAGCGGCGCCGACCCCGTCGGGTCGATCCGCGATTTCGTCGCCGGTTTCTGGGCGCGCGACGCCAAGCAGATCATGCTCAAAATCCTCGACGGCTTGTTCGACAACACCAACGGAGTTTTGCGCACCACGCATCGCGTCAACATCTACAACGACGTTGTCGCGGGTTCCATCACCGACGCGATGCGGTTGACCGGCGACACCTTCGTCGATGGCACACTAAAGCTGGGCGACTTCTCGCCGACCATCCGCGCCGTGCTGGTGCACAGCGATATCGAAGGCTACTGGCGCAAGAAACAGCTCATTGCCTACGTGCAACCGGCGGGAGCGGTCGGGGCGCGCATCCCCACCTTCCAGGATCGGCGTGTGATGGTGAGCGACGATTGCCCCAAGGTGGCCGGAGCCAACAGCCCAAGCTACACCAGCTACCTTTTCGGCGTCGGGTCCTTTGCCCTCGGTTACCAGACCAACGACCCCGAACGCGCAACGGAAATCCAGCGCGTCGGGCTGGCCAGCGAAACCTACCTCATCACACGCCGGCGCATGCTGCTGCATCCGCTCGGTGTGAAGTGGAGCGGGAGCGCGGCGGCGGCGGGCGGCCCGACCAACACCGAGTTGGCCACCGGCACCAACTGGACCAAGGTCTACCAGGACAAGAACATCCACATCGTCGCCATCAAGCATAACTTGTAGGACTCGACGCCAAATTTCTCAGGTCGTGAGCATGGGAGTTCAACAGGAGCGAACAGAGGACACAGAGAGGATAAACCATATTCTCCGTTCCCTCCGTTTTCTCCTGTTAAATCTTCGGGAATGCATCCCCTGCGAGGGAGCTTGGCGGATCAGCTCTTTAAACACCGCCACTTTGCACCTTGAACTTTGAACTCTGAACTTTGACGTATGGCTACCTTAGTAAAAGAAACGGGGAGCGGCCTTTCCAACGCCAACAGCTACGCCAGCGCGGCCGATGGGGATGCGTATCATGATCTGCACATGTACGCCACTTCCTGGACCGGGGCGAACACGGCGACAAAAGAAAAGGCGTTGATGATGGCCACCCGCCA
>Ga0193697_1000122_pt1 | contig 30207 bp, 38 predicted proteins | sample L3m2metaG_FD_145073 | JGI IMG/M metagenome (GOLD analysis project Ga0193697, IMG submission 145073) | Soil microbial communities from a riparian zone of the East river system, Colorado, United States - L3m2 | ecosystem: Environmental > Terrestrial > Soil > Riparian zone | place: USA: East River...
CCTCTTCGGGTCGGAATGGGCTGATTGCAAGAGAGAAGACGGAAAAGCAATCAGCGAGGGAGAGGACCGTCCTTGACAATCGCTTTCATAGAACGGATCAGACGTTAAGCTGCGCGGCCAGGGCCCTCGTGCCGAAGCCGCAGCGGCACGACACGCGCTGCATGTGAGGCGCGCGATGCGCGTGGCGTGCCGCCGTGATGGTTTTAACTTCACGAGCCGGCTCGGCCGGCGGGCCGAAGCCGGGCCGCGTCGGCTTCTACGGCGAGTTAGGCCGCGTGGGTTCGAACGCTCCAGTCGGAAGGTTTCTCCTACTTGAAAAAGCGCGCAACCTGAGAATGCCAGCATCTACAGTCATCAAGCGTTTGACTTTCGCGAGTTCTTGACGTATTGCTGGCCATATATCCCCAGAGAAGGTCTGACGATGCCAAGAGTGAATGGATGGATTCCAATTCTCGGAGTAGTAGCGGCGGCGCTGGCGGTGTCGGTATTCCCATGGGCGCCATCACCGGTAATCCACCTCACATTGATTCTGCTTGCTCTGCTTATTGGGGCAGTTTTTCAAGGCTTCGCCATCCCCGCTGCTGCTTTCTGGCGGCGGTTCGACCTTGTGCATGCGTCAACCCCGCGGGCCGATCGCAAAGTTATGCTGAAGGTGCTCGTCGTTCACGATCAGTCCTCTCTTGCCGCCGCGGAGGAGGTGAAGACTCATCACGCGAGTGAAGATTTGGAAGTTGTATTGCAGGCCATCGATTCCGCGACGACGGATCCGAAGACGATCCTGCCTTCTGATATGGACAGTGCCGACGCCGTGTACTTCGTATGGACGGAGCCTCTTCGCAGGAACACGAGTGTTGTGAAGGCACTTGAAGATTGGGTATGGACACACATGGACGTTCCGATTCTGGTCGTCAATTCTGAAAACATCCCGTGGGACGGCCCAAACCTCACAGTGATGGCGCCTTGGAGCACGGCGCCATCCGCACTATTGCTGCAGGTGATGTCTCGCACAAAAATGTGGGTCCGCCTTGCTACGAGACTGCATCGATGGTGGATCATCGCTACGGCGGCTTCGCTGTTTGCGGTGATGGCCCTTTCAGTTACCGGCGTAGAACTAATCATTACGAATAAACGTCTCGCTGAGCGCGACGAAATTGTTGAGCCGAGCTTCACGCTGCTTGCGACCCAGTTGTATGGCACACGTCAGCTGGAACAAGCGCGGCCGTCATCGGTCATGCTTCGAACTGACTTATCCGAAATAGCGAAGTTCGTCTTGAATGATATCGTTCGGATCACTCACGCCAGTTCGGGACCCAAAGATCACATTTCGGTTTTTCGCAAGGCGAGCGAGTCGCTCCTCCTCCAAGTCGACGGACCGCCTGATTCAGCGAAGCCGTTGCCGATGGGAACGATTGCTGGCTGCGCGCTCAGAACAAGCTCGTTCATTTTGTGGGACGATGGTTGCAAGGCGGGTGCTCCTGCGGCCTGGGATACGAGCGGCACAGAAATCGGATGGTGTGGATCCAAGAAGAACACCGTTGTGCTGGACACTGCGCACGACAATGACGTTTGCACTTATAAACCGGTTTATCCCGATTTGCATAACCACGGCGTCCTCTGTTTTTCTCCTGCGCTCCTCACGTCACCCAACTCCACGCCGTCTGATACGGTTGTTTGCCTGGTATCGGCCGACACGAACGCCGTCTTTCTTCGCACGCGCGTTGCACGCTCAAAGTTGAGCTCGTTCGCCCTCGTAGCGAATTCGCTTCCTACAAATCAGCTGATGCCCAGTCAGTAAACAGACCATCTAAGGTGACGTCGTCAGCGTACCCGGCATCGGACCAATCGCGGGGATGGGCGGGGGAAGGTGCGCCCGGAGGAGCGTTGCCGGCCTAACGGTCTAGAGGTTCACCTGCGCGGCCAGGGCCCACGTGGCTACGGCAGCGCGGCGCGCGGCCTGCCTGCATGTGAGTCGCGCGATGCAGGCCGCGCGCCGCCGTTCAGGCTTTGACTTTTCGAGGCGGCTCGGCCGCCGGGCCGAAGCCGGGCCGCGTCAGGTGCTACCTCGAGTTAGGCCGCACCGCCGAATTCATCATGTGGCTACGCCCGCGATACCTACAATGACATGGCCTGGGCCCGTTGTGCGTCGGACATAAAAGGCGACGTGTGAACAGCGATATCCAGAGAGGCTAAGAGATGTTGGCCCTCCGCGGCGATACGGACGCCGAGACCGTGGACGATCGACCAAACCAGGGCCGCAACGATCGCGCCGTTGACGAGAAGCGCCATAGCGATCTTGCCCTCGATACGTGTCGCAGCAATAAGGGTCATTAAACCGATGACGACGGCGAACACCACGGCGAGACCTTTGAGAAGCCGGCCTTGCGCATCGACACTTGACGCTACCGCGTAAGCATCAGCATACCGTTTCGTAGCACGGAGGGCGAGAACTGCGCTGTGCTGTGCAGGCGTGAGCGGCTCGCTGAGATGGATTCCCGAATTTGCTCGATCTTGTGTGTCGGCCGTCGATGCCCTGAAATCGCTCGGATTGGGCGAGATTTCCTGAAGGCAATGTTTGCACCGGCTTGCGTTCGCGCTAATCTCCTTGCCGCAATTTGGACAGAGTTGCCGACTCGCCCGCGATCCGGTGGTGGCTTTCTGCAACTTTGGAATGTTCGGCGTGAAATCTTCGGGAAACTGTTCGCCACATTCGATGCACCATGGATATTCATGGTCGTCCCACACGGGCTTCTGACATTTGGGGCACTTCGCGATCATCACTTTCGGCGTTTTGGCCATGTCCGGCCTCCATCGTGAAAGGAGAAGTGTACCCGGCCCATCGTCGCTTGCCTATCTCCTTCCTTATTGCCGTCCGTCGTAGTGCGACGCTACGTACGCTTCGACATGTCCTCGCCAGACAACTATGAGGTCCCTGAAGTGCGGGCGGATGGTTCGATCATTAGGCTGGTCGAGTGTGATGGCTCGCAGCGTCCGGAACTCTCGCGCAGTCATGCACACGCACGTTTTGTACAAATGTGTGCGCGACCCGGAGCGTTGAGGAGTTTGTCGCCGTAACGGATCAAGGATTCAGCGATGAGCATCGTTCGGGCCCGGCATCGTACCAATCGCCGGGGTGGGCGGGGGAAAGTGCGCCCGGAGGATCGTTGCCGGCCTAACGGTCCAGAGGTTAACCCGCGCGGCCAGGGCCCTCGTGGCTACGGCAGCGCGGCACGCCGCATGCCGGCATTTGAGGCGCGCGATGCAGGCGGCGTGACGCCGTCCAGATACCGCTGAACGAGCCGGCTCGGCCGGCGGGCCGAAGCCGGGCCGCGCCGGGTTCTACCTCGAGTTAGGCCGCTGTTGTGAAGCACGCAGTACCAACGAATGGATTTCCTTGGGACGGCTCCAACTGCTTGAGGCTTGCGCGACAGACTCTAGGGGGTTGGCGAGGTAGCAGCCCCCTGAGCGTGCGCAATACTCGCGTAAGGACACCCCAGAATAGAACGATCACCCTTCTCCCATCCCTGAAACCACGCCTTAAGAGCCGTGTTGTCGATCTGTAGCGAACCGTCCGGCAGTAGTCGCCCGATGGTATTTGCGGAGTCGGAAAGCGCTACAGTGCACTTCCCAATACGCCCGTCGGCACGAATCATTATTGAGTTCGCTCGGGCAGCGTAGCAGATCTTCTCACCCGCAAACCAACAGTCGGCGTTTTCACCACCTAAGACCGCTCGCAAGGTCGCCAAGATTCGTTCGTGGTCGGCATGCGGGATAACGCTTATGTTGTCGTTGTTGAGTCCGCCCATGCGTTCGATTGGCTTAAGAAGTACCTTAAATCGCGGATCCAACAAGAATGTTTCGCGAATTAAGGTGAGAAACTCGGGCATGACGTTAACATTCTCCGGCGTAAGGTGAATCCTGAGTAGAATGTTAACATCGGCTTTCCCATCCCGTACGGCTACGAGATTTCGCCAGATCTGATCGAAGGTACCGTTACCGCTCGCACGTATTCGGGTGTTGTCGTGTATAGCCTGCGGACCATCTAGGGATACCTGAAATGAGCGGACACCAAGTTCGGAGAGACGCTGAGCCACGGATGCTGTGAGCAGACTGCCATTCGTCGTCATATCGCCGTGATAGGAGAATTCTGAAGGCCAACGGGCGGTGGCAACGACATGTGCCGAGATGTCCTCGATAATGTCACGCGCAAGCAAGGGTTCGCCCCCAAACCACGAGATCGACAGATACCGTAGGCCATCAATGCGCCGGTCGATAAGGCGCTTGACACCAGCAACGACATCTGGCGCCATGCGCCCTATCGCAAAGTCCTCATAACAATACGAACAGCGAAAGTTGCATTGCTCGGTCGAAAGTAATATCAAATTGAGGCTAGCATTGGCGAACGACGAGGCGAACTCCTCTTGAAGCGAAGGCTCGCGATCTCCGGCGATAGCATAGGTGCTTGAGCTCATGACCGACTCGAAGTCATGCCTTGATAGTGCAGCCGATGTTCTGTCCGTCTCCGCATCCTCGGACATTGTTGCAGCCGTTATTCGTATTGCGGCGGTTCGCTAAGACACCAGCGGACCTCAATCGTTCCGCAACTTCGGGGTCGGTGACGACGACGCGACCTGCGTCATCAACTGTGATGCTGTCCAGACTCAGCCCGGCGAAAGTATCGTCAGCAGCCATGGCTTCCTCCTTTTGACAGACAACATATATCCATCGTGCCGGTTGTCAAGAGGTATGGCATGTGGACGACCGGCACCACGCACAGGAATAGCTCAGTTTGGACACTTTTGTCAGGAGGCACGCGCCCGACGTTCGGACGATGTTGGAGTTGGGGGTTAATCATTCGTCGGCCTAACGGACAGTTACGTCGGCGTACTTGGCGGATAAAGAGACAGACCGGCGGCGATGCCTCCCCTACCAGGCGCCTCCACCACACGCGGGGGCGGGCGGTGGAAACATGAGGTCGTAGGGATCGGTGGTCGGCCTAACGGTCTAGAGGTTAACCCGCGCGGCCAGGGCCCGCGTGGCTACGTCAGCGCGGCACGCCGCATGCCCGCATTTGAGGCGCGCGATGCAGGCGGCGTGACGCCGCGCAAATTGCGCTCACCGAGGCGGCTCGGCCGCCGGACCGAAGCCGGGCCGCGTCGGGTTCTACCTCGAGTTAGGCCGCCCTATAGGAGTGCCGGCCAAATCCAGGGCCCGTCAATTCTTACGCCACGATATGATGTTAGATGTGAGTGCGACCAACGGCGCGAACCGAGAGACGACGACCTCGGACCTTGTTTCGGACGAACTACAACGTCTTCAACTGGAACGGCTGCGGCTCGAAGTGCGCGATTTACAGCTCCAGTGGTGGAAACGACCAGCTTGGTTTGCCGCGTTCGCCACGATGATCGCAGCATTGTGTGGGTTGATCTGGGCTGCTAGTACGAATTACTTTGAAACGCGCATTCGAGAACTGAAGCTTGAGACGCGCGACCTTGAGGCTAGACGCGATAAGCAATCGGAGGCCTTCGCACGCGAACGACGCATGTACGAGCAGCGCATCGCGGCATTAAAGAGGGACGAGGCGAAACTGCAAGGACGCATTACAGATCTGAATTTGCCGACTGTTTCCAAATTGCTGTTTGAAAATGCCTTCTGGCAGGATGTCACCTCCAAGAAAGGTACGCGCGTTCTAGTTGAGGGTTCGAATTTCGGGAGCGAGCCAGGTCAGTTGAGGCTGAGTATCAACGTACGAATACCAAACGGCGGACGAGAGCTGATAGAGGTGGCAACATCTGTTGACTATTGGCAAGAGAGGGTCATTGTTGCCAAACTTGATGGACTGAGTGAGGTCGCTCTGCGAACGGCGATGGGTGAAGTGGTACGATCGAAAAAACCCGAGAGTGCCTCCTTGAATTTCGACTCATGGACCATTGTCGCTATCCCAAGCGTTCGCCGTTCTGACGGCCTCGAATCGCAGGACTGGTATGTTTCGATAGATGAATTGACGCGACGGCTGATTCCGCAGTAGTCAAGTTCTTTGTCCAGTTGACGGTAAATTCGCGCACGGCATCAGCTGAACGAGTGTGGCCCCTGCGCCCAACGCCCCCACACGCGCGGCAACACTCGCGGGAATTGAGCACGCGGTTGGGCGGCGGAACGTGAGGTCGTAGGGATCTCGTCGGCCTAACGGTCAAACGGTTCACCCGCAAGACGCATCCACGCGCCAGCGGACAGGCGGCGCGCCGCTTGCCGCGACTAACGAAGTTTTTCGGCAGGAGACGTCTGCAAGCGGCGTGACGCCGTCCGTCTCGCGCTGCACGAGCCGGCTCGGCCGGCGGGCGCGGCATTCGGCGTCTTGTCGGGTGCTACCGTGAGTTAGGCCGCCGATCAAATGGCCGCCAAGTCGTCGCTCGGTGTGTGCATGGAACGACCGTCAAACTGAGCTCCGACCAACATGCTCCTTCTAAATACTTCTTCGATACGGGCGTCGGAATCTCAACCCTGATATTACCTTGACCGTCGTAAGAAAGCTTACTTCTACCGTGTAGGTCGTTTGGTAATCGGACTTCGAAACGCCGATTATCCAGCGGATAAACATACCCGCGAGGCCCAGCTACAAGCGTGAGGGTCTTTGTGGCTGGGCTTGCGAGAGGAGCAACTACGTTGCCATAGGCTGTAAAGGTGCCGATTGGCAGCTGCACATGCCCATCTATGCTCACCGACACGCCGTCCGTGCCGACAGATATCGAAATGGGCACGACTGGCGGCTGGTAACGAATTCCAACACCAGCCTGCACGACCTCTGCGGTTGTGTTTTCTCTGACTGCTTCAGAGGAACGGGAACGGCAGGCGCGGCTCACGCCAAAACCGATCGCGGCGATTATGATAACAACGATAAGCAACTCGATGAGCGTGAAGCCGCGTTGTGGGCGATAACGTCTTGGCATAAATTCATGGAACGATACGCTTGTTGGTACAGATGCGCCACCCTACAGACTGACGGCTGCTCGAATGCCAGCCGCGATATCTGTGGCTAGCGTAACAACCAGCATGAAACCAAAAATTGATAGAATCGGCCGATTGCAGCGTGCCCTGTGAGCCGCAGACTGCGGAGACGGAGCATCAACAACTTACCGAAATTGGACATGGTCGGCGGTGATCCGGACGGCGTGGCCGCTGACGACCTGCGAGCAACCTGCCCTTGGCCAACTTTCACAGTTGCCGCCGTGAGGCGGCCTCCTGCGTCCCTCGCTCCTCTGATTTATCCAGCCACGTCCGAATGAAGGCGGGCGGGCGGTGGAGACGTGCGGCCGTAGAGATTTGGCCGGCCTAACTGCTGATTACGACGCCGAGCGCGGCGACGATACGAAATCCAGTGCGCGTCAGGGCAGGCTCGGCGAAGATGCGGGGCCGGCGGCGGAAGTGCGCGGCCGCAGGGATCGATGCCGGCCTAACGGAAAGAGGGCAACAGAAGTGCATGTTGCCTTGGGCCAGCAATCAGCGCTGCCGCCGTGAGGCGGCCTCCTTACGTCCCATGGCTTGGCGATTCAGCGAATCACGCCGATGGAGACCGGGTTGGGCGGGAGAAACATGCGGCCGTAGGGATGTGGGGCCGAACAAGGGTAGCCAAGAGTTCGAAAATGCGTCAGAGACAAACAGAAGGCCTAGGCTCACGAAGGCAAAGAGAAGCAAGATTACACCGAGCTGAATGTAGTGGGGCCGGTCCCGAAAGAGGCTCGCGAATCTGTGATCGCGACGAATTATGAGCCAGCCGACCGCCGCTATCGCCAAGATTCCAAATTGAGCGATGATTGCGGCCGAGGTAATGTTTGCAGGCGTGACCCCGCTGATTTGCACTTGCCGATCGTAACCAATTGTGGGTTCCTTTTCCACTACTTGACGAAGGTATTAACCTTGGGAACCCTGTGGCCTTACCGACATCGCAGGCGTCGAGAAGGGCCTTCGGCCATCAAACGTACGAGGAAAGATTGAGCAACCCGCACGCTACCGACCGAAAACTAGGTCGCCGGTTTACCTTCACCGCTTCGCGCAATTTGACGAAGCGAGTCAACCTTCTGCAGGCATCGGAGGATTGGGCTGGTGGTCGATGAAGGCGGCCTCCTTTTTCCGCGCCCAAAACGGGCTTAGGCCTGAGGCCACCAGCGGTATGCGCCCCCCTGGCGGAACGACTCGCCCATGACGCGCAGGGTCGGGCGGGGGAAAACGTGCGGCCGCGAAATTCGTGGTCGGCCTAACGGTCTAGAGGTTAACCCGCGCGGCCAGGGCCCGCGTGGCTACGGCAGCGCGGCGCGCCGCCTGCCGCATGTAAGTCGCGCGGTGCGGGCGGCGTGCCGCCGTCCAAGTACCGTTGAACGAGCCGGCTCGGCCGGCGGGCCGAAGCCGGGCCGCGCCGGGTTCTACCTCGAGTTAGCCGGCCTTGCGCGCTTCGTCTGCAACTCTCTCTTGAAGCCACAGATTCAAGAGCGTCTCTGTAGACACACCGTGCGAAGCAGCGACCGCCCTGAGCTTATCAGCGAGCATTCGGTCCACAGGAAAATAGAGCGCCGAAGACTTTACGTCGAGCTCGAATTCAACCGGCGATGTTTGATCCCAATGATCTGCAAGACTATGCGTGTCCCAGTACTCGCTAAGCTCTTCATACGAACGGCTGCCCGACAAGGACGACTTATTTTCGGCCATAGCGCTTTTTCTCAGCCTCATCCATGCTTCGCGCAGAGATGATCAATGCACGCCCATCCAGTTTATGAATGAAGAAGGCGATGACGTATCGACCCTCCTCTGTCTGTCCCATTGCGGAGTACATGTTCTCGCCGTGAATATGCCCTCTCTCAACCAGTCGATACGTCGGTCTCGCAAAGAACATCGCCTCGACTTCTTCGGGCGTGACGTCGTGCTTCCACGCCAACTTCTCGACGTACTGCTCGAGCCAGACAAAGCCCGTGATTCGCAACGCCGTCGACCTCCACCTTCATTCTTGGAATGTTAATACACTCCCGCCCAAGAGACACCCACCGCCTCGACGGCGGCTGTCAGCGCCACAGCACCCAAGTGTCTAAGGATAAGACACTTACGTGTGACGTAAGATGTTCGAAGCTGCTCGCTCACAAATGTCGCCGCGGTAGCTAAAGAGTCGTTTGGCGATCGACACGTGACCACACATACATCCTGCATGTCTCGCGCCTCTGGGCCGTGGGATTGTTACAGCAGACTGTCGATCGCTCACCGTTCCTTGTAACGACCAGGCTCGACAACGCAACCAATCATACGCAGATGGGCGGCCAAAGAACGCCGCGAGCCCGTCGCGACGCAGCAACTCACGAAAACCGTCGCACAGGTCGGGCGTGGGTGTGCGGCGAGGTGCGCCCGAAAAACTCGATGTCCGGCTAACGGTCTAGAGGTTAACCCGCGCGGCCAGGGCCCACGTGGTTACGGCAGCGCGGCGCGCGGCCTGCCTGCATATGAGTCGCGCGATGCAGGCCGCGCGCCGCCGTGAGATTTTGATTCTAACGAGCCGGCTCGGCCGGCGGGCCGAAGCCGGGCCGCGTCGGGTTCTACCTCGAGTTAGGCGGCATGTGGAAGTTGCGGCTGACAAGCCTGTCTAAAAGGAGAGCGGTGGCTTACCACCAATCGTCAGCCGCTTTCCAACGACATTTGACAAATCACGCTGTCCCTTCGAACCGAACTTCGCTCCATGGGTATTTATTGGTCAGAGTGTAAATGTACCTTCTGACCTGGTTGGATGAAACCGCTGCGAGCCGGCTCGTGAGATCCTGCGCTTTCAGCACTTCCCCCTTCGTGACAGTCCGGCTCGTTTTTACCCGGTGGGCGATATCACCTCGCAGCGCTACCAAATCAGTCAAGCGTTTCCTTGCTTGGTCAGAGTTGGTCTTTATCCAATGCCAGTGACTTGAGAGAGCCGACAGACCGATCAACTCGGAAAACAGGCCATCAACCTGTTCTGGCTTAGGAGTATTCATCGTTCCAACATAGCGATCAATAATGGCTTGACGATGATCTTGCAAAACTGTGCGCCAACCTGTCCCAGCCAACTCCCAGACCCGACGTTCGTCCACAGAGCTTCTCAACTCACGCGCAGCAAGAGTCAGAACTTTGCTGGGAAATACGGTGTACGCAGTTGCTGCAGCGAAGATCGCAGCGAATGCCAAAATGGCAAGGTCTTCGATGTAAGCCTCCCAGGTTGCGACTAGCAGAACGATTCCGCTCTTGTTCAGAATCTCGACATCGTACTTGGCCCTTCTACCAGGCCTGGTACCCGATATAGTTGCATGAATTTCCGCGAGTCGCATGACCTCGACGTGATTGCTGATCAAGTTCTCGACATGTGGAGGTTGCGCCATGGCCGTGATTATCTACTAATCATGCCCTCCGCGATGTCGCAAATCCGGTTAAACAAGAAGCCAAAATCTCGGACAACAACTCCGCGGCAGGGAGATTCTCGACCGGAATTCCGTTCACGTTCATGCCGTATTGGGCCGCGAGACCCGCAGGACGGTCGGTTCCGCCGTCGGCGTGCTCCCGGACAAGGTGACGGATCGACACTTCCATTCCTCAACGGTCGCGTTCGGATGCACCGAGATAGGTCTCGAGTTCACGCGATGGATCGAGGCCGATTTCCCTGCGCGAGCGTTGGCGACTACGCAACCGAACACACGCAGATGGTCAGGTTAGTCAGAGCTAAGCCACTCGCGCCGAGCAGCTCACGAGAAAGCTTGGCGCGGGCCGGGCGCGCGGTGGAAACGTGAGGACATAAGGATCGCGTCCGCCTAACGGTCTAGAGGTTAACCCGCGCGGCCAGGGCCCACGTGGCTACGGCAGCGCGGCGCACGGCCTGCCTGCATGTGAGTCGCGCGATGCAGGCCGCGCGCCGCCGTGCAGGTTTGATTTTCCGAGCCGGCTCGGCCGGCGGGCCGAAGCCGGGCCGCGCCGGGTTCTACCTCGAGTTAGGTTGCGTTTGGATTAAATTGAATGGTTCGGATTCTCCTTTTGAGCTTACGATGCACCTAAGACACCTGATGAACCGTGTGCATGTACAGTGGTTCCGACGATCGCCGTTCCGAGCTGACAAGTCTCGGGCAACGCCTACAGCCTAGAGATGGCCGACCGAAAGATTCTTGCTGAATGGCGAGTTCGTTATAGTGTGATAGCTTACTTCGCATGGCTGAGCTGAACCCCGATCTCGAGCGCCGGCTGGAGAATGAGGCCGACGGCTTCGCGCGCAGGATGGAATTCCACGAATCGCTGGTGCGCGAGTTGGGCCTGCTTAGTCACTTCACGGACCACCATTGGACTGTGCGCTGGATTTCCGTAGCCCTTCTACACCTCCTTGATCATGACGCCGAACGCTATCTCGGAAGACCGGTCGACGTGATTCGCTCCGATTCGACACCTCTGGTTCATCCAAAGTATCGCGACGTCTTCCTCGCGAACCAAGAAGCGCGAGTAGTGTTGAAGGCAGACAAGTCGTTTCTTCCGGATGTGTGCGTGAAACTCCTAGTGCCGCCGGGTAATCGCCACGAGCCTCGCCCGGGCGAATATTTTGCGCATATCCGGTCCATTCCGCTGTTCGGCGACGATCTTCCTCTCTCATATGGAACGCTGACCGTGTTTACGTTGATGCGTACAGCCGCCTTCCTGAAACCTATCGATTCGTCCGAGAAGGACTTCTCGGATTCGACGCCTATAAACTGAAGGCCTATTCGCTTTCCGGAATAAGACTGCTTCGGCCACAAATATTTTCGAAGCGGATTGAGCAAAATCAGAATGGCTCGCCTTCGCCTGAGATCGCTCAGACGGGCTCGGCGGCATGCATCGAATCGGACATGCTCCTGCCTCGAGCCTCTAACAACGGTAACCTTCGTCGCGTCGTCAACCTAACGGTCTAGAGGTTAACCCGCGCGGCCAGGGCCCTCGTGCCGAAGCCGGCGCGGCACGCCGCCTGCCTGCATTTGAGGCGCGCGATGCAGGCGGCGTGACGCCGTTCAAATACCGCTGAACGAGCCGGCTCGGCCGGCGGGCCGAAGCCGGGCCGCGCCGGGTTCTACCTCGAGTTAGGCGGCCAACGGTGTCTATTTGAGTCGCTTGAGAACGGACTGCAGCCCCGTGTCGTAGTCGGCCGTAAAGTCGGCCCAGAGTATATCTCGAAGAGACAACGGCACTTGACACTCGCGCGCCAGAATCGGCAGAACGCGGATGTTTCGATCCGCAAGCTCCTGGATTTGCGCCATTCTCAGCTCTTTATTGACCCATGCGGACGCTATCGAGGCCGGTGAGAGCACGACCGCGAGATACTGCATCTCCTCGATTGCAGCCTCGACTCGATTCAAGATGCTGTCGCCGGGAAGTAACTCAGCCTCGTCAAGCCAAACCCGAACGCCGACGCGGCGAAGGTCGCCCGCCAGCCGCCGAACGAATGCCTTATCTTGATGTGAATGGGAGAGAAAGACCGAGCCCTCATTCGCCATTTTTGTTTGCACGTAGTGATAATCGCTATCTGGAACCGCGCCGGCAAGGAAGAACACCTTCAGTGCTTGGGCTTGTGTTGCAACGTCGCTCGAAAAGCCCGGCGTGAGGCGACTGGCAATATAGCCGAGTGTGCCGACGAGATCATCGCTGGCCGTAGGGCCCGTAAGCAGTAGCGCATACGCACAACCGATGGTGCGACGGATCTCGTTTCCCCAACTGCCATTGGCGATGCGGCGCCCTAATACGTGTTTCGTGAGCTCCATTGCTTCTTCTTGAAATCCCGCTAGCGCAAGGCAATAACATGACCATGCGGCATATCGGTCGGACTCAAAATCTTTGTGACGTTGAAACCATCGCCGAACATAAGGCGGTATCGGCTTCTGGTATGAACTGAGGTTGTTGAAGAGCGAGCGTCAGCAAGAATGCAATAGTCGTGATCGTTTCATTTCGAAACTTACCGCGGACGATCCATTCGTCGAGAAACTTTTGGCGAAGCGCTGCGGCGGCGCCGAACCGCATGAGCACCAACTGGCGCGCCAGAGAGTAAAACAGGCCATCCTCGCCAACGGGAGGAGTTTTCTCCTCCTCTACCATCCGGGCAACGGCGGCATCGATGCGCCGCGATGTGAGCCTAAGATCTGCTCCCGCGAGGAGGAGTTCGCAACGCTCTATGATTGCGTGACCGTCCACCGCGAGAACGCGCGGCAGATACCATCGGGCGAGATTCCCTCCAACTCGATACAATTCGGCGGCTAGCATGATCTCAGTGTAGTTCGTGTTGGCCCCTCGCGATGAATTCCGGTCCGCCTAACGGTCTAGAGGTTAACCCGCGCGGCCTGGGCCTACGTGGCTACGGCAGCGCGGCGCACGGCCTGCCTGCATGTGAGTCGCGCGATCACACGATGTATTATTCTAGACACTCGTGCTCACTGAGTGGAGCAGCGGCAGTCCGAACATCTGGTTCGCTGTGCGCCACGCGTCGGCCATAACTGCCTGGGCGTCGACGACGAATGAACGCGCGCTCGGGGTTGGGCGGGTGGCTCTTGCGGTCACGAGACGGTCCGCCTAACGGTCTAGAGGTTAACCCGCGCGGCCAAGGCCCACGTGCCGAAGCCGACGCGGCGCACGGCCTGCCTGCATGTGAGTCGCGCGATGCAGGCCGCGCGCCGCCGTCCAGTTCTTAATTCCGCCAGCCGGCTCGGCCGGCGGGCCGAAGCCGGGCCGCGCCGGGTTCTACCTCGAGTTAGGCCGCACCGCGTTTCAGCGTACGAACGGACAAGAGGTCTTCGTCACTAACGGAACGCACATCTCCCGTAACAAGTGTGACCAGAGCCTGCGTACGACCGGAGGCGGTAACGAACTCTACTTCAACCGCGTCGGCGCCATACACTTGCACCACAGCGCCAAGATCTCCGCTCCTGAGCCCCTGCTCCGGAAGATCGCGATTCAATACAACTGTGTCGAGTTCTTTGTAGCCCATGGTTATTCTCCAGGATACGCAGTCACCAACTGCGGATACGTTTCGCCATTGAGAACGATCCAAACGGTCACCACGCGCGTTTGTCGCCCCGACGGTCCTACGAGGGTACCACGGACCTCGTACTTCTGGCCGTACGGGCTCCTCTGCCCTGCAACAGCTTCACCTGAGCGCGCGAGTTGCAACAGATCCTTCTGCAAGCGTTCCCAATTGTCCATCGTGTAGCCGAGTACCGAAAAGAATGCCGCCTTGAAACGGCCGATCGGATGAGTTGACGAAAGCAGATAGTCATGAATTTTGGTCGGTGAAATGACCGCTGACTCGCCACCTGGCAGGCGCAGAGGAAACTTTGACGGCGGTTCGTTTGCCATATCAGTCCGGCCTCCGTGACGCACTGAACGTTCATGCTCCCGGGTTCCGCGGAGAGATCTTAGCCGAAGGACCTTTGTCGGCCAATGGAAGCGAAAAGTTCCGCAGCGATCCCACAGGAGCGATGGCTCGCGACGACAAGTGCGCCTCGGATGGCTGCATGGGTTCGATTACTGCGGCCGGTCGCATCGCGCGAGACTCGCCATCGCTGACATTCTCTTGCGTAGCGCTACCTGAAAAGTCGGCAACGACAGACAAGCAAGCTGCCTTCGGCCAGCCCCTCACAGCTGCCGCCGTGCGGGCGGCCTCCTTACGTCCTGCGGTCTAGCCATTTAGCGAATCACACCGATGGAGACCGGTTTGGGCGGGGGAAATGCGCGGCGACGAGATTGTTGTCGGCCTAACGGTCTAGACGTTAAGCTGCAAGCCGCAATCACGCGCGAGCGGACGCGCGGCGCGCCGCTTGCCGCGATGCACGAGGGGTTGACGTTGAGCGTCTGCAAGCGGCGTGACGCCGTCCGTCTCGCGCTGAATGAGCCGGCTCGGCCGGCGGGCGCGGCATTCGGCGGCTTGTCAGCTTCTGCGTCGAGTTGTGCGGCGCCTAGGCAGTTTCTGGTGTTCTCTCCCTCGGCGAAGGGGCGAAAACTTAGCCACAGGCGGTGGCGAAAACACGAGACTGCCGATTGAGGAAACTCTGGATCTTGCGCTCACGGGCATTTGGCAGAACCTCAGAGCCGAAGCCGCAGAGGGTACTTCTTGCCTCTTGGCAGAATGCTCTCTCGACAATTGAGGCGCTTGGCTGTACTGCATGTGCAGATCACGACCCGAAGCCGCGACACACGGCGTCTTGTCAGGCATCAGTACATCGGGCGATGCTCATGCACAGGACGAGTGCCTGGCGAACGAAGTGAGCTGCGGCAGGCCCGTGCCGAAGCTTCTGCGGCAGAGCGCGTGATTCTGTTGCCGTGACATGGCGAGAACGCTGGCCGACGCATCTCGCGTCGTGCCTATAGCCGAAGCAGTGCGGACGGAGCGCATTGCATGCTCGGCCCGTCCGCACAACGGTCTAGAGGTTAACCCGCGCGGCCGGGGCCCACGTGGCTACGGCAGCGCGGCACGCCGCCTGCCCGCATTTGAAGCGCGCGATGCAGGCGGCGTGACGCCGTGCAAGTTGCGCTGAACGAGCCGGCTCGGCCGGCGGGCCGAAGCCGGGCCGCGCCGGGTTCTACCCCGAGTTAGCCGGCCGTGGCGCCTTCGCGGCTTCTGGGTATTCGAACCGGATCCTGGGAACGAGGCGCGCCGCGCGGCGACTTGATTTGGGCCACGCCATTCGCCGATTGCGAACTTCAAGCATGCAGCCCCAATTGCGAGCACAGCGAGCCTAGGCGCGGCGGTTGCCGCCAATGACGTTCGCGGCACCCGAGTGGCGACGCGCAACCGCGGGAATTGAACGGTGTTCCAGCAAGGCGACCAGAATCTAACGCTCGGCGCGGCCGGCGAACTTTGGTGGAAAGCCGTCAACAGCCCATGACGCCTCAGCGCATGACCTATCGGAATGCTGGCTTACGCTTTTGTGACGAGGTGGTCGACCCGTGTTCGTCTCACGTCAAGCGCCACGATGCCGGCCACCCCGTGACCACGTTTCTTATACCGGCTTGATGACGAACGTGATGCGGTTCACGTCACCCCCTGTGCCGGTCGCGCTCACGACGAACGAGGCGGAGTCGCACGTGATGCTCTGACTGTTACTACCATGCAGAGGACAGTCGAACTTCACCGTGATCTTCGCGGTACCGATCTTCCATTCCGCCCAGCCAGTGGTGCCAGAAGGCGAGTCTTCTCGCCCTTGCGAGCCGAAGGCGATGCTGTTCTGCGGCTCCACGTCCACCGGCGACTGCATCCATTTGCCCCATGAGAGGTCTGACCCGGTGATTAACATTGGCGTACTGGTGAAGTTAATGACCGTCGCCTGGACTTGGAGGTATTCGTACATGGCGACTGGAGGCGCGGTCGGACTCTTTATTTTCGAAAATGTGATCGGGTCGATGCTCATATTCTTCTCCCTTGGCGATTGACCGTGGCGACGCTCTACACGCCAAACGTTTACCGACGGTATCGACATGTAAGTCATACGGTTTTTCAATGGGCAGGGGTTCGGCGTTGGCGACTCACGAATGCTCCCACGGCCTTGTGACGCTCACGTGCTTGGACCCCCGCTACTAGACCAAGCTCTCCTCAGAACCGATTAGTCCATTTTAACTCAATTTCGGCCGTTCGTCAATAATTACGGCGCTCATGCAAGGTCATTCGCACGAAACAATGTGAAGAGCGGTTCGCCTCGCCTCACGACGATTACGGAAGCACGGCGCGGCACTCATGTCTTTGCGTCGGCTGCGCTGTGTCGGGCTACTGGACGCACCGTAGGCCTCGCGCGTCGATGGAGAAACCACGCGTCAGCTAACTCTTGGTCCGGCTAACGGATCAGACGCTAAGCTGCGCGGCCAAGGCCCACGTGCCGAAGCCGACGCGGCGCGCGGCCTGCCTGCATGTGAGTCGCGCGATGCAGGCCGCGCGCCGCCGTCAGTTTTTGATTCTAACGAGGCGGCTCGGCCGCCGGGCCGAAGCCGGGCCGCGTCAGCTTCTGCGGCGAGTTAGCCGGCCCTGCGCTCGCGATGACGATTTGGCGGAACGCCGCATTGCAGAAATGCGAGGCGATATTCGCAGGCTTCTCTCCTGACCTTCTGAGGATGCCTCTCGGGTCACCGCGACCTCTGCGTCTAGCCGGTCACCGAGCCGATCTCGTTCAACATCCAAGTCGTATTCCGTCTGCAGGTTTAGCCAAAACTGTTCTGATGTGCCAAAGTAGCGACCAAGCCTCAGTGCGGTGTCGGCCGTAACGCTCCGCTTGTGGAGAACAATCTCGTTGATCCGACGCGGCGGAACGCTGATGCCTCTCGCCAACCGATGTTGCGAGATTTCCATAGGCTTAAGAAACTCCTCAAGCAGCACTTCGCCGGGATGAACCGGCTCGAGCTTTTTGCTCGTGCGCTGAGCCGAGCTAGTGGTAGTCGACGATTTCGACGTCATATGCGTTACCTGCCTCCCATCGAAAGCACACGCGCCATTGCATGTTCACAGCGACGCTCCACCGCCCGACCCGGTCGCCCTTCAGCTTCTCGAGTCGATTACTCGGTGGCACCAGTAGATCATCGATGCGGGTCGCAGCGTTCAGCATTTTCAGTTTTCGAAGCGCCACAGCTTGAAGATCTGGCGGAAACCTTCGGGAGCGCTCGCGCCGGTACAGCCGCTCAGTTTCCGGATCGGCCCAACTCTGGATCACTCGAACAGCGTAACGTGCGCCGTTATGCCTCGTCAACGGACACGAATCAGTTCCTTGATGAACACGCCGAAAGGATGCGTTGCATGTTCGCGCGTGGCCGCTCGGGCAGCATCGCACGGCATCGGACCTCTCGGGATGGGGTGGGTGCCGAGCGTAGACGCGCGTTCTTGGTCCGGCTAACGGATCAGACGTTAAGCTGCGCGGCCAGGGCCCTCGTGGCTACGGCAGCGCGGCACGCCGCTTGCCCGCATGTGAGTCGCGCGATGCAGGCGGCGTGACGCCGCGCAAAATACCGCTGAACGAGGCGGCTCGGCCGCCGGGCCGAAGCCGGGCCGCGCCAGCTTCTACGGCGAGTTAGGCGCCGTGTGGAATATCTGCGGTTCTGAGCTCCGTCACCAAAGCAGCCGTATTGGCGTCGCCGCGGAGATATAACTCATCAATAAGCCACGTCGGAACGAAGACGAACTCTGGAGTATGAAGACCTCGCACGTCGTCAATATCGACCGAACGATTAAGTCTGACACAACCGCGAGCGAGTGCTCCGGCGTTCTTCACTGGATCAAAATACCTAAATGCGCCGGACACAGAGTCGCTGACCGCCGGAAGAGCAACGAAGCGATTGAGATTGCCGATGTCATCCTTAGTTGCAAACGTTCGATAGAGACGCATCACGGCCATTCCGAGCTCCGGCGAAACATCAAAGAACGGACGCTCCAAAACCAGCCGTGATAGGAAACTTCCCAAATTTTCCAGGGGCGGCGTAGGGTCTTTCAGGAAGAGTGCGGCAAAGGCAATGCTCGGATTGGACGATAACGCGATTGCGATGGCTACCGGCGCCGGGTATCCAGTCAAATAGTCATTCAAGTGTTCCGAGTGAGGTTCGCGCACCAGATAGTCAGCACACAAATACTCCTGCAGCGATAGATGCGAGAACTCAAAACTGTCCTGTCCGGCTACGGCGATGATGCCGGTGTGCGTCTCGATCTCAGCTATTACCTGGCGCACTTCGGAAGTCGGCAGTTGAAACCGGCCATGAATGGCACGGTACGCCTCGATGAGATCAGACTCGAGGAATATCTTCTTCTTGATTTTGAATGTCAGCTGATAGGCAATGCCAGCAAGAAATGCGGTCTTCCTGTCGGGATCGAAACGTGCGTATCGCGATATGCGTGAAATACCACGTTCGGCGTCCCATTCCTGAAGCAACAACGAAATTACTCTCCGATAGACCTGACTTGGCTGGTCTGGCAGGTAACCGTATCGCTTGTAGAGAAACAGGAGTTGTGTCAACAGCAGCGGTCGATCCGCCACATCGCCATATGGCACGCGCGCCAACTCGTCCACAAATGGAACTGGATCGTTCAGCCACAAACGAGCTATCGCGATTATCTCGCTTTGATCTAGAGGACATATCTCTAACAGATCGTAACCCTCGACCATAGCGGTGTAATCACCAGTGCGGCACGAGATAACAATCTTGGCTCCAGCCGTGTTGAAGCCGAGCCATTGAAGCTCACGTCGTAGGCTTCCGTCGGCGTCCGCGGGCGCTTCGTCAAGACCATCCAAAAGTAGGACGGCATGGCTTTCGTTTAGAAAGTCGGCGATGGCGTGATGTAATTGCGCGTCAGCTAGCCAAAGACCGGCTGTCCGGCGGGGTTCGCTCTTTTCAAGTCTTTCGAAAGGGATACCAAGCGTCGTTGCGATAGCGGCGACAATCGACTCACCCGGTGGCAGTTCACGAAGGCGAAGGACAATCGGAAACGCATAATCGTCCGATACGGCTACCGGTTCGTCGAGAAGCATGTTCTGCACTATTCGTTTAAGGGTTGTAGTTTTACCAGCCCCGGGGTCGCCAAGAAGAAGGTAGTTGCGATCGTCAGCTAACAGATCAGACTCCGTTCGATGCCCCTCAACGTTGGTTCCGCGAAACCGTCGTGGCTCCAAGTTTAGGCGCAGGGGAATCGTCGCTGACTCGGTTTCTTCCGCACGTGACATGCCATAAAACTGGATGCGCTTACTCCAGTTCAGCGACTCGTTGAGATGTTGTTCAACTCTCGCGGCCGGAGGTTTCGCCGTCGGCGGAGGAGCGTCCACGCGCCGCTTGACGAAATGCGTCACGAGGTCAATTGCGGCTTTCAGCACGTACTGATTCATCGTATTTGTCCGGACGTGTGGAAGCTGCATCGTACCACGGGCTCCTTGTGCCAATTTCGTCGTGCGCCTAACGGTCTAGAGGTTAACCCGCGCGGCCAGGGCCCACGTGGCTACGGCAGCGCGGCGCACGGCCTGCCTGCATGTGAGTCGCGCGATGCAGGCCGAGCGCCGCCGTGCAGTTCTTGATTTCCCGAGCCGGCTCGGCCGGCGGGCCAAAGCCGGCCGCGCCGGGTTCTACCTCGAGTTAGGCCGCCCGCCCTCTGGCTGAACGAAGATAAACGGTTGAGGAGCAACGACAGCCACCGCGCGATCTTCGCCTGCCCAATCGAGATGTGCAGTGCCCATCGTATCTGTTGGTTTGCGCGGCGGCATAAAGACAAAGCCAATCCTCAGGCCACCGTCTTCCAACATAGCTTTCACCTGTTCGGCTGCAGCATCAAGGAAATAGCCGCGCCCGCCGCGCTTGATTTCCAGAGGCGCGACCATGTTGTTCTTTCGCAGTAACAAGTCCGTTTCACGCTCGGACAACCGGGCGTGCTGCTCCACCGCAAGAGAAGGATCTGCTGCTGATAGAAATCCGGCTATGCCTCCGATCAATTCGGCCTCTGTTGGCTGTCTCGATCCTGCAGCAAAGCTTCTACAGAGATTGCTTGAAAATGCGATGAGCAGGGTGACGACCTGGTCATTGAAGTCAAGCCGGTCGTAGTTCTTCAGGGCGCGATCGAGTTCCACGCGCTGACGGTCGGCGACATCTCGCTGGTTCTTACAACTGGCAGACGCAATAATCTGATCCAACAGTATCGCGGCGAATGCCGAGACGCTTACGATCGCTAACAGTGCGTCCTGCTCCGAAAATAGCAACTTGTGATCGTGTGTGGAGGCGTTACGCCACTCCTGCCGATAGCGCTGAAATGCTGTAAGCAGCCTCGCCGACAACCTGCCGTCGGAAGCGAATTGCTGCTCGATCTGATGAAGCGTCAGCTTGGATGAAGGCGTTCCTGCCGCCATCATCGTGACGTACGCCTCCTCAAGCATTCCTTCAAAAGCCTGATTCGTACGGTAGATGACGTCGTTGAAGGCATCTTCGTCGTTTTCGTCGCGGCCGCGCACAAGATGTCGCTCCGCTACTTCGATATGTCGTATGGCCGCACGTACCCCTTCGATTGACTCGTACTCCGCCAAAGTCTCGATCTTCGCGTGCAGTTCGGTCAGTAGATCCACGGTGCAGATTGTACCTGCCTAAACGAGGCACAGGTTGCTATTCACCGAGGGCGACGGACGTGAAAACTGCCCTTGGCCAGCTTTCATCGCCGCCGCCCTGAGGCGGCCTCCTTTACGCCCCTTTGACCTTGCGTTCTAAACGATCACGTTCTCTTGAGGCAGGGTGGGTGGGGGAAAGTGCGGCCGGAGAGATCTTGCCGGCCTAACGGTCTAGACGTTAACCCGCGCGGCCAGGGCCCACGTGGCTACGGCAGCGCGGCACGCCGCATGCCCGCATTTGAAGCGCGCGATTGCAGGCGGCGTGACGCCGTGCAAGTTGCGCTGAACGAGGCGGCTCGGCCGCCGGGCCGAAGCCGGGCCGCGCCGGGTTCTACGGCGAGTTAGGCGGCCGGGATGCACTTTCCGTTGGCAGAATGTTCGATGGAGGCGTCGCGCTTCAATGGTGTAGTACGGTCCTCCCGAGGGGCTCGCTGAGAAACGTGCACGCCGCGAATGAGTGCAATGAACATCGCGAATGAAGATCTAACGATTGATCTCCATACCTACATCGGTCCAGCCCTTTTCGGACTTCTGAAAGGTGATTGACCCGGTGGTCGTGATTCTTTGTCCAATGTTGATCTTCTGCAGACACACCGGCTTGTACATTCCGCCCGGTCCATAATCCCATCGCAGGCAACAGCCATCGCCGCCGACGCACTCGAGTGTCGCCGCGAACGACATTCGGTAACCTTCCACGCCGAAGGCTTTGGATTGCTGACCATCGGTTTTTTGAAAATCGGCTATCGCGAAATCGTTCAGTTTGTAACGTTTCTGAAAGGCGGTGTTACCGTCGGCGGCGTTGGGACTCTTGGAGCATGCGATAAATGCCAGCAACGAAAGACACATCAAAGCATGCATAAGGCGGGATAGACAGTTGATGGTCCTCATAGGTAACGCTCCTCACGCTAGCGACTACTACGATAGGATCGCCGGACGAGCTTTGTCAAAGGTTTACGAGAGGCCGCAGCCGTCGTCTTTCGCTCGGGACCGCAACGGTAAGCCTCTTGCTGATCATGAGAGAGTCGCCTCGAACTGTTGTCGACTGGCGCGCAGGTCGCCAACGAGTGTATGCCAGTTACCTCTCAGCGATTGCCTGAGGTCTCCACGATCGTTTGAACGATGATTCGACTGGTTACGATCGGAGGGCGGGTCGGTGTCTTCACATGGTGTTGCGTCCACCTTCTACTCCAGCCACTGACGACGGACGCGGACCGCCGAAGAGCGGCGGAGGGGCGCGCCGGTTGCCGAGGGATGAGAGATTCGGCGGCGCGAAACGCAACCGGCTCGACGCCGACAGGAGGCGGACGGCGGCGCTCCTGCGGCCACGCGGCCACGGCGAACGTGCCACGGACCGCCTAACGGTGATTTCGACTTCGCGACCGATCTCGCGCGGATGGCTGGCGCCACCGGATTACACGATCTGATCTCGCATGCGAGCGCTCACGAGAAATGTTGAGTAGGTCGGGGCGGCGGTGGAAACTTGCCGCAAGAGGGATCGATGTCCGCCTAACGGTCTAGAGGTTAACCCGCGCGGCCAGGGCCCTCGTGGCTACGGCAGCGCGGCGCACGGCCTGCCTGCATGTGAGTCGCGCGATGCAGGCCGCACGCCGCCATGCAGATTTTGATTTCACGAGCCGGCTCGGCCGGCGGGCCGAAGCCGGGCCGCGCCGGGTTCTACCTCGAGTTAGGCCGCTGTTACCGTTTCACGCCGCTCCCCTGCTCACGAGAGGAGAGGGCCGAGCGCCACAACTAATGCTGCACAAAGAAATGCAGCGAATTGGAGTATGAAAATTGGGCGCACGTACCAACTCATCCTTACGGCGCGCTTTAGCGGCGCGAGCAGGTCTGACGTGGGTACCGGTTCTGGAACACGACGGCGAAACAGCTTCGCCGGCCAGGCCTGAAGGTCATGAAGTTCGGCGAAGACCTTCTGGAAGTCCATAGGCAACTCTGGCGGCTGCAGACCAATTGCCTTGGTTGCGGCATCGATCCGATCCCGCTGGACCTGTTCAGCATCCGCAAGTTCCTTCACCTGCTTAGTGATTAGGGCATGCGTCTCGCGCAGTTCAATAATCATGGCTGTTCGAAATTTGAGCAGCACTCCGAACAATGCGGATATAACCAAGCAAAGTAGCATCACTCGGATTGATCTGGCTGTCACTATCCTAAGTACGTGCTCCGCATTAGCGACTAACAGCGGAAACGCGGCGCCCGTCACTAGTAAGAGCCAGCCCGATAACTTTTCGACCCAAGCGGTTCGCTCGATCTGCAATTGCAAGAGAATTTCCACAAAGCCGTGTTCCGTCTGTTCCTTCAGCCGCACCGCCTCGGCCGCATGAGGGTTGAAAGCTTCAAAATCTGTCGGCATGTTGAACCACCTACCCTACGAGTATCATCTTCGTTCTGCCGGTCGAACGCTACGGAGCTAGCATTGATGTCCCGTTGCCTCTGGCGAGAAGCGATGGCGGCGACGACGACATGCGCAGGTTCTACCATCCGTAGACCTCACCCCGCTCGGGGTGAGGTGGCCACCCTTGCGTCCTGAGCTCTTTCGTTCAACGAATTGCGGCTGAACGTATCGGTTCGAGCGGGGAATGGTGCGGCCGGCCAACAACTTTCCGGAGGCGACAGACGTGCAAAACTGCCCCTCGCTCGATAGCTGCCGCCGTGAGGCGGCTTCCTTATCTCCTTTGCCCTTTCGGTTAGCGAGACTTTCCGAATCGAAGCGAGGTTGGGCGGGGGAAATTTGCGGCCGCTCGAATGTGGCCGGCCTAACGGATCAGACGTTAAGCTGCGCGGCCAGGGCCCGCGTGGCTACGGCAGCGCGGCACGCCGCCGGCCTGCATGTGAGTCGCGCGATGCAGGCGGCGTGACGCCAACCACGTACCGCTGAACGAGCCGGCTCGGCCGGCGGGCCGGAGCCGGGCCGCGCCAGCTTCTACGGCGAGTTGGGCGGCCCGCGATGACGCTCACGTTTGGCCGGCGGAGTTATGCTTGTGTCGGGTGCGCGCCGTCAGAGAGTTCTCAAAACGGATCAATGACTAACGCCATGTTGGGATCATTCCAGCAAGTAAAATTCCGAACCGGTCGGCCATTTGTCGTATCTCCGTACAGACACTTTTGTGTGCTTTTACTCCGCAACCGCACGTCGCCGCCTCCCAAGGCGTCTATAACAAATGCCATATCAGGATCAGCCCAACATGGTCCCCAACTCTTAGCGGTGCCACCATCGACAGCGACAGCAACTAGGCAGCGCTGAGTTTTCTTATGCCGAAGGTGTACTTCGCCATTCCCTAGATTATCGATGAGAAAGGCCATATTTTTGTCGCCCCAGCAGGTCCAGTTACGAACACTCTGAGAGCTATTTGTATCTACGTACAGACATTTACCACTGATTTTGTGGCGTATTCTCACTTCGCCAGGGCCGGGTATGTACGGTGTGATGAGCATCAACTGAGTTCGTTCATTCCAGGGAGGAGCAACCGCCAGCTTGACCCGATAATATTGGCCCGCGATAAAACGAAACCCGTGGTCTTCAGCCCACGTTTGCACGTCGAATGCGCTAATGGAACCGTACTTTTGGTAGTCGGCCGTCGTCAGCCATTTCGCGAACTCACCGCCGAGTCTGTTCCAATACTTATTCGAGAGCTCGATCGATAGAAAATAGTTATTCGGGGAACACAAGCTCGCCGACCCATCTAGGCGCATGGGCCCGTCGTCTAAGACCGAGACGTTCGCCGCTGTGCTACCGTTGATACGCGCCATCGGCGTCGGGCCGCCTGACGATGCTGCGACGTTTATCTGGTTGGAGTACTCGTCATTTGTACCGAACACTGCAAGCTTGACTTGGTAGTTCCCGCTGACTGCGGGTACTGTTACGTAGAAAGATGGGAGTTGACACTGCGTTCCGAAATTGCAAGTGATCGTCTCGCTCTTCGTCTTGACCGTGGGTCCAGCCAGCGCCCAGTTGTATGTATTCGTACCATACAGAGCAGTGAGCGCACCCGCCTCTACGGCGAGAGTCGTCGTGCAAGTTGAGATGTTGGCACCGTTAAGCTGGTTAATGGAAAGATACGGCGTTACCCCCGCCGTTGCCGTGCCGGCGACAAGAATGGTGGCCCAGAACGCTAAGTGGCTGACATGTGCACGTGGCATGAAGGACTCCTTGTCGGAGTAGTGCTGCTGTGGAGCAATTCGTTTCACCCGAAGACGGAATGCGGCTTTTCGCAACGAGCCGAGTAGCTGTCCGCCCAACGGATCAGACGTTAAGCTGCGCGGCCAGGGCCCACGTGCCGAAGCCGAAGCGGCACGCCGCCTGCCCGCATTTGAGGCGCGCGATGCAGGCGGCGTGACGCCGCGCAAGTTGCGCGGCGCGAGGCGGCTCGGCCGCCGGACCGAAGCCGGGCCGCGTCAGCTTCTACGGCGAGTTGGGCTGCTCGGTAATTGCGACTGCCGTGGAAGGGCGATTATGGCTCAGGAATCGACAACGCCCGGCAGATCTTTCGAGCAAGCTGATTCGGAGTTTCTTGGTGCCGAGGCACGGCTTCAATGTGCCCCGTCTGAGGATTGCACCAAAGTTCGTGTTCTTTACCCTGCCGTTTGAGATAACAGCCGTGCCTTCGAAGATGGCGGAGCAGTTCGCGTTGTTTCACTCAACAACGACCGTCTCGCGAATTGCGGATTCCGGAACGCCACGAAGCGCGTCTTCGCGCCTGTCTTCGAGAATCAGAGCGATCGCCTCGCCAAGATTGGCGCGTGCTTCTTCTGCGGTACGCCCCTGGCCATTTGCGCCCGGAATCTCTGGGCAATACGCGACGAACCACTCCTCGTCTGTTTCGATGATCGCCGTGAATTCGTTGTGCATGCTGGCTCATTCTACTCCGAGCGCCAAGAACCGACTCGGAAAGACCCCGATCGGTTACGGGGCCGGGACGGACACTTGTGACGACGGTTACTGTTACAGACTTGGCGAACTGATAAGTTGTTCAGCATGCTAGCTGATACAGCCGTGGCAGAGGCGGGAGAATTTCAAACACTCGAGCAGGCCTTCCGATGGGCGATTCGACGTAACGAACGCTTGATGCCAGGCGAGGTCGTGATCCAGGACGAGTACACGCACGACGTAGTCTTTCTCGCCGCTGATGGATCGGCGCTCGTATTCGATGCCACCTGACTCGGTGCCATCAACACGGTCTCAGTTTGGGACCACTCACCTTCCGCGGACGAACTTCTTGCACGACGCCTCGCGCGAGGATGGAAACCGACCGCAAGTTCACTGAAATCGGGCGAGCGTATCCTCGGACATGCGGCGTGCCTCGTCTCTTTGTCGCACGAGTAAATCGCGGTCAGCCCAACGGTCTAGAGGTTAACCCGCGCGGCCAGGGCCCACGTGCCGAAGCCAGCGCGGCGCACGGCCTGCCTGCATGTGAGTCGCGCGATGCAGGCCGCGCGCCGCCGTGCAGGTTTTGATTTTCCGAGCCGGCTCGGCCGGCGGGCCGAAGCCGGGCCGCGCCGGGTTCTACCTCGAGTTAGCCCGCCGTTCGTGCCGAGCTACGATTCAAGAAGAGTCTCCCAAGGCACTATCGGGATGGCCCGAGGAAGACCCAAGCGTTTGGCCGTCTTCGACACAAAGGGTTCGAAGTAGCGTTTCGTGCCAACCTTTTCAGGCAGCACGATCATGGCGACGTCTTCAAACGTGAAAGAGAACGCGTTCACAGCGCGCCATTCGCGCTCGCAATAGACGGTCTGAAACTCGTTGGACTCAAACGTTTTAACATACGCAAGGAACTGTGCAATGCTGGTTTTGGCCGTGGTTACCGCAGTTTCGATATCCCGTATTTCGTTCCGCAAATCCCACAGGTGATGGTCGATATCGATGTCAGCCTCGGCGTCGTCAACTTCGTATTCCACGTAGCTGAGGAGGTCACGTGCGTTTTCTAGATCTAGCGCTCGTATTTTCGCAAAGCCTTGCCGAATAGTTCTGATGACCTCAGCGTGATGAAGGGTGTAAAACACCGGATTGAATCCGTGACGGATAGCCGCCTCGCGATGGAATCCGATGGCAAACTTGCCGTAACGAGCTGCATGATAGGAAAGGTGCATGATTGGAATGTCGGCGAGACAGCACACTGGGCATGATGTCAACGTACGAATAACGTCTCGCTCCGTCCTGATCTTCTTTGTCTTGGGATTTCGGACTTTGAGTGCCGGGACGCGAACTTTGACAACTTCCTTGTACGTACCTAGCCGGAGTTCTTGCGTCTTGAGAATGCCAACGAGAGCGGCGTAGCCACCAGCCGCCGGCTTAGGCGCCGAGTTCTGATGCTTCTCATCCAAGTTCCAGGTTGGACCGCCCGTGAAATGCCACAGTATCTGAGATACGGTTCCTGGGATTTCAGCCATGAGCACGATTGTACGCGGCCGCTCGTCTGGCCGGGCTAATGAATCTAGTTTTACCTGCAAAATGCCACCGCGCACAAACGGCAGCGACCGCCGTCATAAACTGCTGGCGAAAAGCGGTGATTGTAACCTTCGGATTGGTGTTCGAAGCGCAAGACGGCAGCAACGCGAAGCGTCGTGCGACTAGCGATGAAGCGCGTCATGAGCGTTTCGTCAAGTGCAGTGCTCGTGCGATTTGCCGCTGGGGCGTATCGATAGTCGGCGCCGTAAGGCGGCCTCCTTTTCCGGTCGGGCTAACGGTCTAGAGGTTAACCCGCGCGGCCAGGGCCCACGTGGCTACGGCAGCGCGGCACGCCGCTTGCCCGCATTTGAAGCGCGCGATGCAGGCGGCGTGACGCCACGCACGTTGCGCTGAACGAGGCGGCTCGGCCGCCGAACCGAAGCCGGGCCGCGCCGGGTTCTACCTCGAGTTAGGCGGCGCGAATGTTAAACGGAGCGAACTTCAACAGCCGGCCCGTTGACCATTGCTTTCTCCGCTTGACGGTGCATTTAGCCGGACTCCTTGGAGCGCCTGGCATTTCTAAGCATGCACGCTCGCGTCAAAGGAGAAGTTCGTGGGTCGCACATTCCTACTTCAAAGCAGCAAGCAACTTACTGTGACGACACGATTACCGAGATTACTTCACCCGCGCGACTTTCTTCGAGTGCTGACCGGATCTTTTCGATAGCGGTCAGAATGGTTCGGAATCTGAGGTTCATCGTAACAATGACTACAACGCCGATATCGAACCGCGAAATGTTCTGTTGAAACTCCAACCGCCTATCCGCGGTGAGCAACACTTCGAACGAGTTTTGTGCGCGCGAAAGCAGTTCTCCGTTTCGAAAGCTTGTCCAACCCTCTTCCTGCACTGTTCGAACGGTAAAGGCAGCCAGCTCGCGGCGGAGCTTACGTGGTAAGTTCTCGTCGAGAAGAACGCGCCTCACGCAATGTTGGCGAGCAGCGCCCGCCCAGCCTCCTCAAGAAAGGCCACCGCTTGCTCTCGCGAGACGCTTGGAAAGTCGTCCAAGAATTCATCCAGCGTTTCGCCACCTTCCAGATAGTCGAGCAGTGCCTGCACAGGCACGCGCGTTCCAACGAAAACCGGCGTACCGCTCACGATCTCCGGATCGGAGTGGACGATCTGCCTCGGGTCCATGCTGTCAACGTTAACATAACGCGCTCCGTTCGTCCGCCTTCAGATCAGACCGCGAGAATCCACACGGCCACACCTGCGGCCATTCCGACGCTACTCAGACCGCGGGTTGCGCGTGGTGGTAGAGGAGATACCACTGCGGGAATCGATGTTCGCCGTCAGGACTAGCCGCACTCCAAGCGAGCAACGTGCAGATGGACGGCAACGGTGTACCGCGACGTGAGCACCGCACGTAGCCCCCGCGAAAACGCGAAAGTGCCGCGTAGTTCGGGGGCGGGCGGGGGAAACGTGAGGGCGTAGGGATCGAGGTCCGCCTAACGGTCTAGAGGTTAACCCGCGAGACGCATTCAGGTGCGCCGCGGGCCGAGCGGCGCGCCGCTTGCCGCGACGAACGTGACGTCGGCGGGAGCGAGTTGCAAGCGGCGTGACGCCGTGCATCTCGCGAGGGTCGAGGCGGCTCGGCCGCCGGGCGCGGCATCCGGCGTCTCGTCGGGTTCTACCTCGAGTTAGCCCGCCTTTGAATTATGAGGCTCGCCTCTTCTTTGGTTTTTCGACAGCTGGCATCGCTTCGATCGCCGAACGCAGAAAGCTGTTAACCAATTCGGACGACGTGAATACTTTCGCCACATCTGCGTCCAAAACGACTGCTACGGCGCCACTACCCGCCAGGCGAGAGGCGAAGCGATTAGGGCGTGCTTTGGTGTAGTCGAACTGATAATGAGCTCGCATCTGATCTGATGCCGTGCGCCCTTTCGACTCGCGATTCGTACGCAGTTCGTTGGCTGAAACCCGCGATCGCTTGCTGCTAGCCCTTTTCTTCATAGTCTCTACGTTCATCTGGCTCGGCCGGTCGAGCATTAATGATGCGAACGACATCTTCGCTCCGTTCCGTGAATGATACCAAGAGCAGCCGGCCCCGGGACGAATGACCGACGATGATCTCACGGTACTCGCCCAACGAGTGGTCTGGGTCATCGTGGATAGCGGCCAAAGGATCCAAGAATACGGTCAGGGCCTCGTCGAACGTGACGCTGTGCTTGCGCACGTTCGCCCGCTCCTTTTTGGGATCCCATTCGAACCGCATGAATGAACAGCTTACGCCATCGACGCATGATCCGAACGACACTCATGCGTTCCGGTCCGAGGCTCGACGCGCTCCGATGAATCAATCGAATTGATGCTCAACGACAAACTGCACGGTCAGCCGATCCCATGCGCGCCGATCTCGTGCGCGAGTTGTTCGGGTGGGCGGGGGAAAGCTCCGCTTCCGCGATACGGGCTCGACACGACGCGTGAATGGGCGCAACCCTGCTGTTCGCGCAGTGGCTCGGCGCGCCGGTCATCGGGTTACACCGTGACGCCATCTACATACGAACGGTTCTTGCGGTTGGGTGGGCGGTTCCATCGGGCACGAGGTGGTCGGGCTAACGGTCAAACGGTTCACCCGCAAGACGCATCCACGCGCGAGCGGACAGGCGGCGCGCCGCTTGCCGCGACAACAGCAGCCGGTACAA
>Ga0193697_1000124_pt1 | contig 30073 bp, 14 predicted proteins | sample L3m2metaG_FD_145073 | JGI IMG/M metagenome (GOLD analysis project Ga0193697, IMG submission 145073) | Soil microbial communities from a riparian zone of the East river system, Colorado, United States - L3m2 | ecosystem: Environmental > Terrestrial > Soil > Riparian zone | place: USA: East River...
CTTCGGTCCCTGCGCCAACGGCGCGCCGCGGCGTTGTTCACAGTCCGGAGCGCGGAGGGATCAAAACAACTCCACGCCCATCCTATGAACAACGCCGGAAAAGCTATACAGAACTCTGTTCTGCTGTTTCGCCGAACTCCGTTCGGCAGGCAGGGCGCCTATTCCTGTACTCGTGCAGACCAGTTCAAACCGACACATGCAAAACCAACACAAAACTAACACATTTCTAACACTTACCCCCCGGGGGGGGTGCCGGCCCAAAAACGGGCGATTTTGCGAGGAAAAGGACTTTACAGTTGGGGGCGGAAAACCTAGGTTTTCGCGGATTGATTAGAAGAATGAGTAGAAATACTGAAAACAAGGGCAAGATCCTGGAAAGTTTTCGCGTACATGAGAAGGACACCGGCTCGGCCGATGTGCAGATCGCGTTGCTGACGGACCGGATCAATCACCTGACGGAACATTTGCAGAAGAACAAAAAGGATCACAGCTCGCGCCGCGGTTTGTTGATGATGGTGGGGCAGAGGCGTCGGTTGCTGGATTATTTGCACACGACGAACGCCGACCGTTACCAGGCGGTGACGAAGAAGCTGAAGTTGCGCAAGTAAGCAGGGTTTCAGGGCTTCTCTCCCGAGGTATCGGGATGGTATGTCAAAGAAAGAAGAGAATTTTGGCCGGAGCGTTTTTTGGCGCCGGCCTTGCCTTCGCTGTCTGACGCGGACAGTGGAAAGCGTGGCAAAGAAACAAAACAAACACCGCGTCTAAACCTCCCGTGGGCACTAGGTAATTTCATTCAACCCCGAAGTGTTCGGGGTTGAATGAAGTTCCTCTGGGGCCCACGGGTAAAAAGAAAGTAATATGTCCGAACAAGTTAGCGCTCAGGTGGGCGATAAGCAGATTATCATTGAAACAGGGAAATTAGCCAAGCAAGCCGACGGTGCTGTGACCGTCCGACTGGGGGAAACGATTGTCATCGTCGCCGCCGTCGCAGCGACCAAAGCCAAAGCAGGCCAGGATTTTTTTCCGCTCACGGTGGATTATCGTGAGAAGGCGGCGGCGGCGGGGAAATTCCCCGGCGGCTATTTCAAGCGCGAAGGTCGTCCGACCGAGAAGGAAATCCTTACGATGCGGCTGATTGATCGGCCGATCCGCCCGCTGTTCCCGAAGGGTTGGTATAACGAAGTGCAGGTGCAGAGCATCGTGCTCAGCGCAGATGGCTCGAACGACCCCGACATTCTCAGTATCATTGGCGCCTCGGCGGCGTTAATGGTGAGCGATATTCCGTGGGAGGGTCCGCTGGGCGCCGTGCGCATCGGGCGCGTCAACGGCAAGTTCCTCGCGAATCCAACTCACGAGGACATGCAGGAGAGCGATCTCGACCTCGTTTATGTCGCCAACTCGCGCGACATCGTAATGTTTGAAGGATCGGCGAAGGAAATTTCGGAAGCGGATTTCAATGCGGCACTCAAATTCGGCCAGGAATGTTGCCAGCCTTTGATCGATGCCCAAAATCAGCTCGTCCAACGCGCGCCAAGAACCAAACGCCAAATCACTCCAGCCGTCGTCCCCGAGGAAATCCTTAGTGAAGCCAAGCGCCTGTCGGGTGATCGCATCGTGCCTGCCTTGCTGACGCACGCCAAACTCGCTCGTGAAAATGCCGTCAAAGTTGTCACGGACGATATCGCGACGAAGCTCGTCGAAAAGTTCGGTCCTGAGAAGGTCACGGAGTTTGTGCTCAAGGACGCATTTTATTACATCCAGAAGGAAGCGGTGCGCGGGTTGATCATGAAGCAGGGCAAGCGTCTGGATGGCCGTGGACTTGAGGAGATTCGCTCCATTGGCGGCGAAGTTGGAATCTTACCGCGCGCGCACGGTTCGGCGCTTTTCAGCCGCGGCGAAACCCAGGCGATCACACTCACGACTCTCGGCACGAGTGAAGATGCGCAGGAGTTTGATTCCTATACGGGCGGCGAGAGCGAGAAAAAGTTCATGCTGCACTACAACTTCCCGAATTTCTCTGTCGGGGAGACCGGTCGCATTTCGGGTCCCGGCCGACGCGAAATTGGCCACGGTGCATTAGCGGAACGTTCCATCGAACCGATGCTGCCGCTGAAAACTTATCCTTATGCGATTCGGGTCACGAGCGAGATCATGGAATCCAACGGTTCCACGTCAATGGCGAGTGTGTGCGGCGGGACTCTGGCGTTGATGGACGCAGGTGTGCCGTTGATCCGTCCGGTTGCCGGCATTAGTTGCGGTCTGTGCACCACCGCCGACGACAAGGACAATATCAGTGACTATAAATTGCTGACGGACATCATCGGTTGGGAAGACGCTTTCTGCGACATGGATTGCAAGATCGCAGGGACGGAGCGTGGGATCACTGGGTTCCAGCTCGACCTGAAGTTGCGCGGACTGCCGCACAACATTATGGCCGAAGCGTTGGAGCGGACGCGCGTCGCTCGACTGCACATCCTGAAGGAGATGGCGAAGGTGATCGCCGAGCCGCGCAAGGAGCTCAGCAAATATGCGCCGCGCATCGAGACGTTGAAGATCAATCCGGAAAAGATCGGCCTGGTGATCGGGCCTGGCGGCAAGAACATCAAACGCATCGTCGAGGAGTCCGGTTGCGAAATCAACATCGAGGACGACGGCACGGTGAACATTTACTCTGTGTCAGAAGACGGCATGAAGATCGCGCGGGATGCGATCGCCGGCATGACGGCCGAAGCGGAGGTGGGCAGGACCTACCGTGGCAAGGTCGTGACGATCAAAGACTTCGGCGCGTTCGTGGAATTCCTGCCGGGTAAAGACGGGCTGGTGCACATCAGCGAGTTGGCCAACTTCCGCGTCAAACAAACCGAGGACATCGTCAAGATTGGGGATGAGATTTTGGTGAAGTGCCTGGGCGTCGATGAAAAGGGACGCGTAAGGCTTTCACGCAAGGCGGCGATGGCAGAGCGAGACCAGGAGATGGCGGGGAAAGCTTAGCAGCAGAGTCTGAATCGGTTCTGAACATCGGGTTTTTGCTGCCCCGTTGCCGATGTAACGGCTTAAATGCTTTGATCGGCGTTACTCTAGGAACGGGAGTGTACAATCTTCAGAACCGGCCCCTTTCAAACTGCATCGTCAACCGGGCGCTGGCTCGATCAAGAGCGGCTCACCGTGTAACGGGACAGATGCAGAGTTGCGAAAGAAAATCGATGACATGTACACCGCCTGCAAAAACAGGCAATAGATTCCATATATGGCCGGTATCTCAGCTCCGGGAGGTAAGAAACTGCAAAGCGACATGGGGGTGTCGAAGTGGAGGGTTTTGGGCGTTGCGTGCCTAGCTTGCTTCGTCTATCTGCTCGCATGCGGGCCACTGGGATACCTTACTAAGAAGGGCTTGTTAAGTCAGAGATTCCTTGAAACGCTTTACAAGCCTCTGGACCTAATTGATGGAACCCCGGCCAGACGCATCATCGGGCGTTATAATGCATTATGGGTGGGGGAAAATTCAAGATGTGGGGGGATTGTTTCACCTGGTCAAAGCGACCCGCAGCAATTGCAAGCACTTCCCGTCGGGACGAACGCAATTCTCGATAGTCAATCGGAGTCACATCTAGGAATTCGACAATCCAAAAGTCAATGAGCGCCGTGTTTTGGAGTTGCTGTAAGAAATTCAGCGCCCGCTGCGCCGGAACGGGGTTGGGGCAGGCTTCACTGCGCGATGCTTCGTTGCGCCGGGTTAGCTGCGTTTTGTCCCGCGCCTGCGGGACTGTATCGCCGAACGCCGTTCGGCAGGCCTCCCGCAAAACCTCCGACGTGATCGAGGTCAAGTCGACGTATCATAGCAGGACGAACTGCCCACAGGTCAGGCGACCTGCGACACAGCAGATTGGCAATCTGCGTTACAACCGCTCAGGAAAGTTCAAAACACACCACCTCGTGAATGTCCACGCGCGGAACGAGGACCTCCAGCCCCCCGCCAGCAGCACCGCGCACCGGCAGCTTCTGATCAGCGTAAAGGGCCTTCGCCGTGGAAACTCTTAGCGGCAAATTGAGGCGAACAGTCACGTTGCTGAGCGGGACGGGATCATCGTGGAAATCAGTATGCTTTGGTGTCCTCCTGACCGGCGAGTAGTTCACGATATGCACCATGTAGCGTTCCTTTCGCCCAACGCTCGGCTTCGCCGCCTGCCACGTCAGCGATAATTCAGTGCTCAGGTGAGCATCACTCTGGATTAAGGGCACCGGCAACACTTCGCCGATCAGCTTTTGCAAGGCCTGGCGATAAATCCAAAATCCCTGATTGTAGTAGCCTTGTCCAAGTGGAAAAGCGATCAAACCCACACGACCGCTCCGCGCGAGAGCTGCATACGAGGTGGTATGATCGAAGGGCGTCTGCAAATGGCTGGTGTAGTGTTCGGGGCTGCGCTGGAAGAGCGGTTCGCCCAAAGCAGCGAGAGTTGTCGCCGGGGATTCCACGCGCCACTGCGACGCGCCCTCATAGAGGGCGTACGCGTACGGCGGGATGTCGCCGGTGAAATTAACGCGCGGCACCATGTAGGCCGGAGTGAAAGGTGACATTCCTGCATAATGCAGCCCGTATGGTTCCAGCCAGCTCTTTTCCGTGCCGGCCAAAAGACCAGACCGGTGGGCGGCAATCACGGCTCCGCCTCCGGCGATGAACGCCTGGAGGCGGGATGCCAGAGTCTGATCCACCGACAGGTTTTCCGGCAAAACTACGAGCGCGTACCGTTCTTCCCACTTTACGTTGCGCTGGACGATATCGAACTGGACCTTCGCCTCGTTGAGGAGCTTGACCCAACCATAGTTCACTTCGTTGCAGGGGGCACCGCCGCTGCCCAGCAACGCCGCTTCGGTAACTGGCACAGCCTGCTCCAACCAGGGCTCGATGCGTTCGATGTGCTGGTAGGCTTGACCGATAATGTGGTACACCGCTGGATCGAGTTGGCCGTTTGGATGCACCTGGTCGCCGATGTCGCAACGCGCGCCTTGAGAGACAAACGCGGCGACTTCGGTGTGCATTTGCGCCGGCGATTTCAACCCGCCGAAGTCGGACCAGAAATCCTTGAAGATCACGGTGCAACCATGAAACGGAATCCCATAGCCGCGCGCGTAGCGAATTACTGTTGGAAAGTAATGGTAGCCATAATGTTGCGCATCCGTGAAGAGCGCTTCCTGGGAAGAGTAATCGACAAGCGGGGCTCGCTCGGAAAGACCGTAGGCGCTGCCTTGGTTTTGCGGGCACACGAGGCAGGCCGGGCGCGCCTCCTTGATCACTTCCCGGGCACGCTTAAGAAAAGACGTGCTCAGCGCATCGGAGCCGATGCCGTCCAGCCACACACCGTCGAGCTCGTAGCGCGATACAAGCTCTTTGAGCCGCGCAAGTTCCTGTTTCACGAAATCCTCCTGGCCAAAGCTAAAGGACCACTCCCATGGGTTATATTCCCGGTCGATGGCGGAGGTCTTCTCGGACCTGGGGCGGACATTCAGCCATTCCGGATGGTGCTCGGCCAGTTGCGGATTAAGGCTTGTCATGTAGTAAGCCAGAACCTGGATCTTCCGCTTGCGCAAGGCTGCCACCTGCGCTCCCAGGATGTCAAAGGACAGCGCGGGATGCATCGGCCCCAGAGGACTTGGATAGTAGCAATAGCCATACATATCCTTGGCGAACACAGTAGCGCCCGTGACGTGTGCTTGCAGAAGCCGGTCCCCAAACTCGTCGGCGTTGAATCGCTCCGCGAGCCTGGGAACGTGCCGCGAGTTGTGGAACTCGATATGAACCTTCCTCCACGGGCCAGGCTGCCACGCAGCGATGCTCGGATCGATCCAAAACCTGGTGGCGACTCCGCGGGCAGAGACGATTGCAGGCGAGCCTGAGGCTGGCTTGAAGGTTCCGCCCTTTGCCTCAGAGACCTGGTGTTCGCGGGAAGACAGGCATCCGCTAGCCAATACTCCTATGCTCGATCCTGCGGTCGTTTGTATGAATCGGCGACGGCTTGTGCCGTGAGAACTTTTCGTTTTCATCGGTGGCGGCATCTATCTGGAGAAGGAGGACCACAAAATCAACCATCAACCGCTTAGTTTGTCCCAATGGTTTGACAAGACGGCCTCGGCTTCTACAGGGAGAGCGCCGCCTCCATCTTTGATCGGAGAGAACGGAGAGAATAGCGTGAGCCGACTCCCGGCCCTAATTTGACCGGAGCGGAGACCTTTTGAAAGTGGTCGATTTGGAAACATAGGTAGAGAACCGCTATTTCTTCAGGAGGCGAGTTGGCAACGACTCGCCTTTTTTGCTACTGTTGCACCGTGCCGTTAACCGCGAAATCGATTCTGCTGCTGACTGCGATTTGTGTTACCGCTTTGCCCAACCGTTTGCTGGCCCATGGGGATTTGCACGAGCAGCTCAGGCAATTGACCGAACAGTTGGCGAGGGAGCCGAAGAATGCGGAGCTGTATTTGAGACGCGGGGAGGTGCATCGGTCGCATCAGGATTGGGACCAGGCGCAGGCTGATTATGATCGGGCGATCTCGCTCGACCCCGGGCTGACTGTGATTGACTTCACACGGGGGCGTTTGTTCCTGGAAGCGGGATGGCTGAATTCGGCCAGGGTGTCGCTCGACCGGTTTTTGCGCCGGCAAACGAATCACGTGGAGGCCCTGGTCACGCGGGCGCGTACGCTCGTGAAACTGGAACAGCGGCTCGACGCGGCGCGCGATTACACGGCGGCAATCCGGCAGGTGCCGACTGGCCGGCCGGAGTTGTATATCGAGCGGGCGCAGGCAATTGCCGCCGAGGGTGAAGCGCACTACGGAGAGGCGTTGCGCGGATTGGACGAGGGAATCCAGAATTCGGGACCGCTGGTGACGTTGCAACTCTACGCGATCGATATCGAATTGAAGCGCAAAAACTTCGACGCGGCGCTCGAACGGCTTGAAAAAATTTCGGCACAATCGCCGCGGAAAGAGACATGGCTAGCGCGCCGTGGAGAAATCCTGCAGCAGGCGGGGCGCAGGGAGGAAGCGCGCGAGGCTTATGAGAACGCGCTGAAAGCGATGGCCACGTTGCCGCCCGCGCGCCGTAATGTGCCGGCGATGCTTGAACTTGAAAGGCGCATCAAGGCTGCGATCGAACAGACGCTGGCCGCGAAGGCTGAGAAGGAGTCGTCGCGATAACGCGATCTTGCATGGACGAATCACCTCAACTGCAACGCGCGCTGGTGCTTCATCAACAGGGGCGGCATGACCTTGCCGAAAAGGAATTGCGCCAGCATCTGGTCCAGGCGCCGAATGATGGTTTTGGCCATGCGCTGCTTGCGATCAGTTTGCTCGAACAGGAGCGGTTGGATGACGCGGAAGCGACGGCGCGCGACGCGATTGGGAACGCGCCGGACCTGGCGTTTGCGCATTATGCGCTGGCGCGCGTGTTCTCCGCTCGCAATCGCCAGAAGGAAGCGCTCGCGGCGATCAAGGAAGCGATTCGGCTGGAGCCGACTGACGCTGATTACCACGGCATGCGCGCCGGCATCGAACTCGAGCAAGAGCATTGGCAGGGCGCGTTGGAGGCTGCGGAAACCGGATTGCAATTCGACCCGGAGCACACCGGGTGCAATAACCTGCGCGCGATGGCGCTGGTGAAACTTGGGCGCAAAGCGGAAGCCGGCGCGACGATCGAGCGGACGCTGGCGCGTGATCCTGACAATGCGTTTTCGCATGCGAACAAGGGATGGACGCTGTTGGAACAAGGCCGGCGCAAGGAGGCGATGAATCATTTCCGCGAGAGCTTGCGGCTTGATCCGGCGAATGACTGGGCACGCGCGGGACTCGTCGAGGCGCTTAAGGCGGACAACCCGCTGTATGCGGTGATGTTGAAATATTTTCTTTGGATGCAAAAGCTGCCAGAGCGAGCGCGTTGGGGAATCATCGTGGGAGGCTATTTCGCGAATCGGGTCATGGCCGGGATTGCGAGGTCCAATCCCGACCTCGCGCCGTGGCTGTTGCCGCTGCGGATCCTTTACGTGGTGTTTGTCGTGTTCACGTGGCTGGCTTATCCGATTTTTAACCTGATGTTGTTCCTGCATCCGGTTGGGCGGCATGCGCTCGATGAGGAACAGCGCGCGCAGGCGACGTGGGTGGGAATCAGCCTGGGACTGAGCGCGGTATCGCTCGGTGGGTGGGGCGCGACCGGGGGGAATTTCAACTACCTGATCCCGGCGCTTGTGTTTGGGTTGCTCGCAATTCCGACCGCGGCGGTGTTCAGTTGTTCGAAGGGATGGCCGCGATTTACGATGCTTGGCATCACGCTTGTGCTTGCGGCGGCGGGAGTCATCGCAGTCGCGGTGATCTCATTCATCCGGCCTCCGAAGGAGTCACCCGCAGGGGCGCTGGGTGCCGCCTGCTTCGGTCTTTTCCTGCTCGGCACCTTCATTTCACAATGGGTGGCGAATTGGCTGGCGCAGCAGAGACCGGCGCGGTGATTTGGGCTCGATGGAGTTCTCCCCTCCGAAAAGGAATTACTTCACTTGCCGACCGCAATGTGCGTCGTTGGTGGTTCGCCGAGGCCCGCGGGCGGCGATGTTTCGTCCACGCGAATTTTGGAAGTTTCTACTTTGACGTAATGGAGAATGACCGGGGCAAGGATCATTCCAGGGATGCCCATGAGCCGTTCGCCCAGGATCAGAGCCAGCAATGTCAGCCACACCGGGTTTTTGATGCGGTCGCCGATGATCTTGCTGTTCAGGAAATATTCAAGTTTGTGAATCACAATCAGGAACGCGAGCGCCACGAGGGCAAGTTTAGGAGAGACGGTGAAAGCGATGCCGACGATAATCGTGTTGCTGATCACGTTGCCGATGATTGGCAACAGCCCGCACAGAAACGTCAGGACAATGACGACGCCGGCCCAGGGCAATCGCACGGCAATCACAAAGATTGTGGTGAACAACGTGTTGATCGTCGAGATGATGATTTGCGCTCCCATGACCATCACGAAACTCTGGTAGAAGGAGCGGAAGCGCAGCACGATCTCATCCGTGACCAGAGAGTAGAGGTTATTGCGGAACATGGCTGTTTCGCGGCCCAGTTCGACTTTCTTGCTCAAAAACAAGCTGCATGCCACGACCACACCGATGACCAGCGCGACGAATTCTTTCGTCGCGAATTTCGCGAAATTTCCAACATATTTGAGCTGGTCTTTCACGCCCTCCATCGCGAGGGCCTTGAGGCTGTCAATGTCGTAAAACGGCAGTGTGATACTGTGCTTTTCGGCAAAACTGATAACCTTTGGAATCGCTGTCTCAACGACCGCCGGGAGCGCCACGAGCGCCTGTTTCACGAACAACGCGAAGCCGTAAAAGAAACCCAGCAGCAGGACAATGAATATCCCCACAGCTACGGCTTTATGGCGGGTAAAATCCAGCTTCGTGAGCGCGAAGTATGCGAACAACACCGCGATCAGTGGTGTCCCCAGTTGTAGTACCCCTACGATCAGCAGCAGGACTACCATGAAGATATAGGATATGCGGGCCACCCGGCTCATTGGTCTGTCAAGTTATCAGGTTGCATCCCCGTCACAACTAATTTACTGCACAGCAGCTTTTTCACCACCAGTTCCGATTGGGCGGGGGCCGAGAGCGTCAGTGGCATTTCTGGTATTGTCCATGCTGCGTATGAAGGTGGTGGCAGGTCGCCGGGGCAAATGCCCCAATTCCCGCGATCAGCGCTGCCGCGATATTATTTGGGCGACCACATGAAAGACACCAACCAGACCCCGGGATCCAATGGACGTAACTTGAATAATGGCCGCTTTTTGGGCGCGCGCGAATTCGCGATTCTTTCGGCTGCTTGCGCCCGGCTGATCCCGCAGCCGGAGCGGGAGCCGTTCCTGGGCGTCGCGCAGGCGATCGATCACCGGCTCACGGAGGAAACTGCCGGTCGCTGGCCCAATTCGGGACGATTTTTGGATGGCGAGGCGCTGCGTTTGGGGCTGCGCGGCCTGGACGATCTTTCGCGGGCTCGGTTGCGTGTGGATTTCACCCAACTCGACCCGGTTCGCCAGCACCAGATTCTTTTTTCACTCCAAAACGGCATCGCCCATACCGGCGTATGGGATAAACTCTCGCCGAAGCATTTCTTTGATGAATTGCTCCAGGAATGCACGGAGATTTACCACAGTGCGCCGGTGACGGAAGAGGCTGTAAACTTCTAAAGCGGCGCGCCGCCAACCGGAGAACTGTTTTCATTCAACCGGGCGCGGTGATTTCTCTCGCCGGCATCTTCCGGAATTTGCTTTCTTCCCAGAATGCCAAAAGTTCTCGCACTGTTGCTGATTGTCTTAGCTGTGGGCGAGCGACGAATCGGGGAACCTCAACCATTAAGATAAATTAATCCGCAGGAGAATCTTTTTCGTTGCCAACATTTCGGCGTTCTGCTAAAAAGGTCGTTATTCCTTGATCGGGCAGGATGCTCGGAGACAGCGTCACTCAACGTAATTAACAAGCAACTATGAAAGTATTAACATCAGTTGGGAAGTGCCTGGGTATTTTCCTGGGCTTGATGTGCATGAATTCAGCGCTGCAGGCGGCGATTTCGGTCGGACCGGGCGGCGCAGGTCCTCTGACCTTTGACACCGTCCCGCCAGCCACAAACATCGCCACAAGGGTCCTCAATGGCGTTGGATCGACATATACGGATACGTCCACCCTGGACGCTGGCGTGCAGGCCGTCAATGTGGCCGACGTTACGCGCCAACTTCCGACGAGCGGAACGTTTCCTCCGTCGACATTCTCCGGCGGCTTCCGGATCAACACGACAACCAATGCGATCCAGTCCCGACCGACGACGGATGGCACGAATGCCGCCCAGGTACTGGTGGCGTTTCTTCGGAACGACAGTGGCGCTGCTTCCACAACCCTGGCGATATCATACACATTCAACATGTTTGATGCGGCAACCGGACATCTACCAGGCCTATATATTTACTACAGCCTTAGCGGCCAGCCGAACAGTTGGACACCTATCGGGGGGTTGAGCGGCAGTGAGACCCCCGGAGGGGTGTCGGCGAACGTAACGCTGACGGGGACGTGGGCCGTCGGGGCTCCGCTTTACGTGCTTTGGGCCGACGATAACGCCGACGGCGTTACGGACCCATCTTATACGATCGATGACTTGTTCTTTGCTGCCGGGGCGGTCGACCCGAACGTGCGTATAGTCGAACAACCGGCCAGTACGACAGTCGATGAAGGGTTTGGCGTAACATTTCGAGTCCTCGCCAACGGCCAGGCGCCCTTGTCTTACCAATGGCTGCGGGATGGGACTGAGATTACTGGCGCTACCGGTTCGACGTACACGATTCCCCGTGTATTTCGCAGCGACAACAACGCGGTCTTTACCGTTCGGGTCAGTAATGGCGTACCCAGTAGTCAGACGAGCAGCCCAGCGACATTGACGGTGCGGAACGATAACACTCCTCCGCGGATTGAGTGTGTTTACGGCACGAATGACAATCTGACCCTGTTCGTGCAGTACTCGGAAATTGTGACGAATGCAACCGACCCGGCGAACTATACCGTTTTTCCGACCGATGGGGGCGATCCTTTGCAGGTTGCCACCGCGGTTTACTCCGGAGGCGGAACTGAGGGCAGAGTCGTCGTCTTGACGCTCAACTCTGGCACGCCGTGGGTCGGTCCTAATCGCTACAGCCTGACTGTTGGCGCGGTTTTCGACGTCATCGGAAATGCAAATGACCCGAGTCAGATCGTTCCGATCTACCTGTATGCCAACACGGTTGTGCCCATCGATTCGATTCATCAATGGCGCTATGAACAAACCGGCACGGACCTTGGAACGGCCTGGCGCGAAAGACTATATAACGACGGCGCGTGGCCTGGTGGAGCAGCCCTTCTAGCGTTAGAAACTGCGGCCTTGCCCGAACCAATCCGCACCACCCTCTCACTCGTTGGCGCAAATGGCCTTCAACAGCGCACTTATTATTTCCGCACGCACTTCAACCATTCTGGGGGTTCGAGCGGCGTTCTTCGGTTCCGCACTGTTCTGGACGACGGCGCGGTGATGTATCTTAATGGCCTCGAAATCTGGCGACAACGCATGGGCACAGGCCCAGTTACCTACGACACGGAATCGCCGACTAATGTCGGCGACGCGGTCTACGAAGGTCCGTTTACCCTTTGCGTAACCAACCTTCGCACTGGTGATAACGTAATCGCCGTCGAAGTGCATCAAAATGGCCCTACCAGTTCGGATGTGACCTGGGGTATTGAATTGCAGGACCTTGAAACCAGCGTCGAACCTCCGACGATTGTGACGCAGCCGCAAGGCACGAACGTTATCGAAAACCTGCCGTTCACGCTGCGTGTGGAGACCAGCGGATCAAATCCTCAATACCAGTGGTATCACAATAATACACTCATTGACGGTGCGACCTCTGCCACCTACAGCGTTTATCCTTCGGATTGCGATGTTCATGGCGGCAGTTATTACGTGGTCGTTTCAAATCCGCTGGCCAGTGTCACCAGTTCGGTGGTCAACGTGACCGTGGGTTGCGATGTTACTGCGCCTCGGGTGACTTGTGTTTACGGAACCAACGATACGATTGTCGTTGTCTTCAGCGAACACACGACGAATGCCGATTTCGTCTTCAACTATTTTATTTCTCCCATTGGAGGCGGTTCTCCGCTGGGTCTGGCTTCGGCAACCTATAGTTCAGGGACTAACACAGGAACGACTGTGCTGTTGGTTATCGATCCGAATACGCCTCGTGATCCGAATGTCGGCTACCAGATCGACATCAGCGGGGCACAGGATCTCGCGACGCCACCGCACGATCTGGCGCCGGTGACGCTGCCAGTTGCGTTCTTCGTATTGCCTTCTCCTTTGATTGGTATCGATGCCAGCCATCTCTGGCGCTATAACGACTCGGGAACCGATCTTGGCACCGGTTGGAGGGCCACAGGCTATGGTGACGGTGGCTGGCCACAAGGCGCCGCAGTCTTTGACGCCAAGCGTCCGCCGCGCACGGCCCCTCCCATGATTGGAGGCGAACCGATTCGCACCGTGACTACGTTGTCGAACGCGGCAAACACCGCGCAGATTCCGACGCATTATTTCCGGACGCACTTCAACTATTCGGGCCCGTCCAGCGCAGCCTTTCAAATCCGGGCATTGATCGACGACGGTGCAGTGTACTATATTAATGGCCAGGAAGTGCTCCGCGTGGGCATGCCTGAGCCGCCCACGAACATCGTTCATACAACGATGGCAACCCGCTCCCCGGGTGATGCCACGAACGAGTTCCTCTATGCGTGCGCCACCAATATGGTGAATGGTGATAACGTGCTCGCGGTGGAAGTTCATCAGGCCAATCTCACGAGCTCCGACATAACGTTTGCCTCGGAGCTGAGCTTGATGAGCGCTACTCCACTGCTGCGCTTGACGATCACACCGGCGGGTCCTGGCCAGGTCACCGTCAGTTGGAACCTGAGCGGCACGCTGCAACAGAGCGTCAATCTGAACGGACACCCCAGCGGGTGGTCGAACGTCTCCGGTGTGAGTGGGAACAGTTACACCACCAGCACCAGCGGGCCACAGCGATACTTCCGCGTGCGGTCGCCATAAGACGTTGGCCGAAAATTCTCACGAGGCCGGGTCCGCAAGACCCGGCCTTTTTCGTTTCTCGAGGAGTTTGATCTTTCAACCAGTGCATGAACCCGGCACGATAGGAGTGAGTGAACCCGCGCTGCCTTGTCCCAGGTCTCGCAGTTAGCTTTGCCCTGCTGGCGCATGCACTTTCCGGTTTCGCCGACTGGACAAGGGTTGAAGGCGGACGCTGGCGCGACTTAGCCGTTCCGCAAAACGGCCGGACTGGATTTGGAGTGGTGCCCGGAGAAATATCGGGGATCCGCTTTACAAACCTTTGTGCGTCCGATCGTCATCTCACCAATCAGATTCTTCTGAATGGATCGGGCGTCGCTGCGGGAGACGTGGACGGTGATGGGTGGTGCGACTTGTATTTTTGTGGTCTCGATTCGCCGAATGCTCTTTTCCGCAATTTGGGAAATTGGAAGTTCGAGGACATCACCGCGAAGGCGGGCGTGGCGTGGCCCGAAGCTGACGCGACCGGCGCGGCCTTCGCAGACATCGATGGGGATGGCGATCTCGATTTGATCGTCAATTCGGCAGGGCAGGGGACGCGTGTTTTTCTCAACGACGGCAAGGGCCGGTTTTCCACGATGGAACCATTGCTTAATCCAAGGCTTGGCGGAATGTCCCTGGCGCTGGCTGACATCGACGGCGATGGCGACCTGGATCTCTACATCGCGAATTACCGCACGGTCACGATTCGTGATCAGCCAAACACTCGGTTCAATGTGAAAGTAATCGACGGCAAGCCGACAGTCGTTTCCATCGATGGGCGACCGGTGACCGAGCCCGACCTGGCGCATCGGTTTAACTACAAAATCACGATGGGCGAGCAGGGCGGCACGTTTGCGCACGACGAAAATGGCGAACCGGATGTGCTCTATCGCAATGACGGTGGCAAGTTTACCGCTATTCCGTTCACGGAAGGCGCATTTCTCGATGAAACCGGGAAGAAGCTTTTGTGGCCGCCATTTGATTGGGGGTTGAGCGTGATGTTTCGCGACATCAATGGCGACAATGCGCCCGACATTTACGTGTGCAACGACTTCAAGTCACCGGACCGGATCTGGATCAATGATGGCAAGGGCCGTTTTCGCGCGATCGCACCGCTGGCGATTCGGCAAACATGCCTGTCGTCAATGGGCGTCGATTTCGCGGACATCAACCGGGATGGTTTCGATGACTTCATTGTCGTCGATATGCTCAGCCGAATGCACTATCACCGATTCACGCAGCGCATCGATATCAAGCCGGAGGTGGCGGGGATTGGAGAGATCGAGAATCGCCCGCAGTTTCCGCGCAACATGCTTTTCCTGAATCGAGGCGATGGGACTTACGCGGAGATCGCGCAGTTTAGCGGTCTCGAGGCAACCGAATGGTCGTGGACGCCGATTTTCCTGGATGTCGATCTGGATGGCTACGAAGACCTGCTGGTGTCCAATGGCTTTGAGCGCGATGGGATGAACGTGGATATTTTGCGGCAGCTCGAGGCGCTAAAAAAGGACAAGAACCTTCCGTCAGTCGAACAACTTCGGTTGAGGAAAATGTTTCCGCACCTGGCCACGCCAAATCTTGCCTTCCGGAATCTCGGCAATTTGAAATTCGAGGACAAAAGCGCCGAATGGCATTTCAACGACGCCGTGATTTCCCAGGGAATGGCGCTCGCGGATTTGGACAATGACGGCGATCTGGATATCGCCGTAAACAATTTCAACGACGGCGCGATTGTGTATCGAAACGAAACTATTGCGCCGCGGATCGCCGTCAGGCTTAAAGGCTTGGACAATACGCGAGGGATCGGCGCCAAAATCAAAGTTTCCGGTGGTCCGGTGCTTCAATCCCAGGAAATCATCTGCGGAGGCCGCTATCTATCCAGCGATGAGCCCATACGCATGTTCGCGGCGGGAAGCGGCAACATGACGATCGAGGTCACGTGGCGCAGCGGCAAGCGCACGATTATCCGCGAGGCGAAAGCCAATCGTGTCTATGAAGTTGCTGAAGAGGCAGCAAGTGAAAATCCGAACCCTGACGGCCAAAAACCGTCTGCGGCGTCACTTTTTGCGGATGCGACAACGTTCCCTGGACACAAGCATGTCGAAGAAGTGTTCGATGATTTCGCCAGGCAACCGCTGTTGCCGTGCCGCCTGAGCCAGCCTGGGCCAGGAGTCGCGTGGTTTGATATTAATGGCGACGGCTGGGACGATGTTATTATCGGCAGCGGCAAAGGCGGCGTGCTGGCGGCCTTCGTGAACAATCGCAAAGGTGGATTCGAGAAATTGACGGAAGCGCCATTTAACCAGCCAGTGACACGCGATCAAACGACCGTGTTGGGATGGCGCAAGGCCGCAGGGCGACCGGCAATCCTCGTCGGTTCGGCCAATTATGAAGACGGTTTGGCAATTGGCGCTGCCGTGCGGCTTTACGATGTGAAATCCAAAACAGTTCAAGACGTTGTGCCCGCTCAGACTTCCAGCACCGGACCAATGGCGATGGCCGATGTCGACAACGACAGCGATCTGGATTTGTTCGTGGGAGGGCGTGTTATCGCCGGCGCTTATCCTGAACCCGCAACGTCAATGCTGTTTCGCTGGTCGGGTTCCAGTTGGACGCCGGATACAGAAAACAACGGCCGTCTCGAAAAAATTGGCCTGGTGAGTGGCGCGGTCTTCAGCGACATCGACGGCGACGGAGATGCCGACTTGCTGTTGGCGTGTCATTGGGGACCGATTCGCATGTTCCGCAATACCAACGGGCGGTTTGCAGACGCGACTGCGGAGTTGAAGCTCGAGCAATTTACCGGTTGGTGGAATGGAATCATAACCGGTGACTTCGATAACGACGGGCGTTTGGATATCGTCGCATCGAACTGGGGGCGCAACACGAAGTACGAGTCATTTCGGCAGAAACCACTGAGCGTTTTGTATCGGGATGTCGATGCCAACGGCAATGTCGACGCCATCGAGGCTTATCAGGATACGCGATCGCGGCTGCTTCCACTGCAACCTTTTCATGTGGTTGGCGCGGCCCTCCCGCTTTTGCGAGAGCGATTGGGCACGTTCGATCGCTACGCCACGGCGACCTTGCCGGAGATTTATGCCGAGGAATTCAAAGCGCTGAAGGAGCTCAAGGCGAGCGTTCTCGATTCGATGGTGTTTTTGAATCGTGGTAACCATTTCGAAGCAAGACCGCTGCCTGCAGAGGCGCAACTGTCTCCCGCATTCGCGATTTGCGTCGCGGACTTCGATGGCGATGGCAACGAGGACATTTTTCTGAGCCAAAACTTTTTCGCCACCCATCCTGAGACTTCGCGATATGACGCCGGCCGTGGTTTGCTCTTGAAAGGGGATGGACATGGCAACTTTCGGCCAATGTCCGGACAGGAGAGCGGGATTTTAGTTTACGGTGAACAACGCGGCGCGGCGGCGTCTGATTATGACCAGGACGGGCGAACCGATCTGGTAGTGACACAAAACGGAGCAGAAACGCGATTGCTTCGAAATGCCACTGGAAAGCCAGGATTGCGCGTGCGCCTGCAAGGGGCCGCAGGTAATCCGGATGGAATCGGCGCGACAATCCGCATCGGCACGGCGGAACACCTCGGCCCCGCGCGTGAAGTGCACGCCGGGTCCGGGTATTGGTCGCAGGATTCACCGGTGCAGGTGATGGGTTTCGCTGAACCAGCCACGCGCGTCGTCGTTCGTTGGCCAAACGGCGGCAGCGTCACGAATGAAATTCCGGCGGGGGCACGGGAAGTCACAGTGCGCCTGGCGGCGGAGCGGAAGTGAGCTTGCGCGTTGCAATTTGCCTGGCCTTCGTTGTAGCGGCTCATCCGGCAAAGGGGCAGGACCGTTCAACGGCCCTGAACGTGCCGGCGCAGGGCAAGACTGGATTTATGCTCATGGACCCGGCGCAAACACACGTCGTGTTTACGAATCGCCTGGACAATTACCGGAGTCTCACCAACCAGATTTATCACAACGGTTCGGGTGTCGCGGCTGGTGATATCGACGGAGACGGTCGATGCGATTTGTATTTCGGGAATATCGATGGGCCGAATGTGCTCTACCGCAATCTCGGGAACTGGCAGTTCCAGGACATCACGGCGGAAGCCGGCGTCGCATGTGCGAATTTCGATACGACCGGAGTTTTGTTCGCGGATATCGATGGCGACGGCGACCTTGATTTGCTCGTCAATGCAATTGGGCGCGGCACATCCGTCTTCCTGAACGATGGGAAAGGCCACTTCGAAGACGTGTCGCAGAGCGCCGGCATGTCGACAACACGCGGCGCGATTTCGATGGCGGCGGCCGACATCGATGGTGACGGTGATCTGGATGTGTACGTCACCAATTACCGCACGACAACATTGCGCGACGAGCCGTTCACGCATTTCAAGCTCACGACCGTGAGCAATCGCCAGGTGATCGCGAGTGTGAATGGCAAGCCGGCCGATTCACCGGAATTGCTGGGCCGCTTTTCCGTCGATCCGAAGGGTGGAATTGTCGAGCACGGCCAACCGGACATCCTCTTCCGCAATGATGGCCACGGCAGGTTCACCGCCGTCCCGTGGACCGAAGGCGCTTTTCTCGATGAAGATGGCAAGCCGATGACCGTGCCTTACGACTGGGGATTGTCGGTCATGTTTCGAGACGTGAACGGCGACGGCGCGCCCGATTTCTATGTGTGCAATGACTTCGAATCGGCGGACCGTTTTTGGATCAATCGCGGCAACGGCACGTTTCAGTTGGCGCCACGGCTGGCGTTGCGCCAGACGAGTCTGTTCTCAATGGGCGTGGATTTCGCCGACCTCGATCGCGATGGCTTTGATGAGTTGTTCGTCGTCGACATGCTCAGCCGCGAACACCCGCGCCGTCATACGCAACTCGGTTTGCGAAAGACTGCCGCCAACCCCATTGGCGCGATCGACAATCGGCCGCAAAACATGCGCAACACTCTCTTCTGGAACCGTGGCGATGGCACCTACGCGGAAATCGCGCAGTATAGCGGAGTGGACGCATCGGAATGGTCATGGACGCCGATCTTTATTGATGTGGATCTCGATGGTTATGAGGACCTGCTCATTTCCAACGGCCACATGCGGGACGCGCAAAACCTCGACTTCGCCCGGCGCATTGACGCGATGAAGAAGGAACGAAAAATGGAGCCGACCGAGCAGTTGCTGTTGCGCGACATGGTGCCCCAGTTGAAAAACGCGAAGGTCGCTTTCCGCAATCGCGGCGATTTGACTTTCGAAGACGTGAGCGCCAAATGGGGATTCAACAGTTTGGGTGTCGCACAAGGGATGGTGCTCGCGGATCTCGACAATGATGGCGATCTGGATGTGGTCATCAACCAGCTTGAATCGCTGGCTGAGATCTATCGCAACGACAGCGCGGCTCCGCGCATCGCCGTGCGATTGAAGGGCGACGGACGCAACACTCAAGGCGTCGGCGCGAAGGTGAAGGTGCTTGGTGGGCCAGTGCCACAGAGCCAGGAAATTATCTGCGGCGGACGATTTCTTTCCGGTGACGATCCGATGCGGGTCTTCGCCGCGGCCAACCTCACGAATCATCTGTCGATTGAGGTGACCTGGCGCGACGGAACGCACAGCGTGATCACAAACGCCAAAGCAAATCATCTCTATGAGATTACTCAGACCCGGAGCGCGGGCAGCCTTGCCCGCCAAAGTGGCGCAGGCCGTCCGAGCGGGCAGGTTGCGCTTTTTCGTGACGCAAGCGATCTGATTCAACACACCCATCGTGAGGAGCCTTTCGACGACTTTGCGCGACAGCCGACCCTTCCGCGAAAGCTCAGTCAGGGTGGCCCGGGTCTCTCCTGGGCTGATCTCGACGGCGACGGTTTCGACGAATTGTTGATCGGCTCCAGCAAGGTCGGAAACGTCGGGACGTTCCTGAATCAGCGTGGCCGTTTTGCACCCGTCTCCATTCTGAACCTGAGTCAGGTGCTTGCCGGAGACGTGACCACGATTCTGGCGTGGCCTTCCAGTGGCGGCGGAAGTCGAATCGTTGCGTGCGCAAGTAACTGGGAAGACGCTTCCAGCCACGCGCCAGCCATTCTGTGTTACGACATGTGGGCGGGCGGCATCGACAAGCGATCGGTATTTCCTGCGGATGCAATCGGGGGAGGACCATTGGCGGCCGCGGATATTGATGGCGACGGTGATCTGGATTTGTTCGCGGGCGGTTGCGCTCCGCCTGGCCGTTACCCCATGCCAGTGCCGTGGGCCATCTACAAACAGGAGGACGGAAAGTTCTCGGTGGCTGCTAAAGGCGAAGGCCTGGTGAACAGTGCGATTTTTAGTGACCTGACCGGTGACGGTTTTCCTGAGCTGGTGCTTGCATGCGAGTGGGGCAACATTCGAACTTTCAGCAATAATCACGGCAAGTTCATGGAAACAACGACAAACCTCGGCCTGGATCGTTTTCAAGGACTTTGGAACAGCATCGCCGCGGGAGATTTTGACGGGGATGGCCGAATGGATCTGGTGGCGGGCAATTGGGGACGTAATTGCAGAGAGAACAGGCACCTGGGCGAACCGCTGCGCCTTTACTATGGCGATGTGGACCAGGACGGGACGACGGAAGTCATGGAAGCCTACTTTGATCAAGGCCTGCGCAAATACGTGCCCTGGGCAACGTGGGAAACCACGGCGCAGGCGATGCCTTCAATTAACGAGCGTTACACAAATTTCACTTCATACAGCACGGCTTCCGTTGGGGAGATTTTAGGTGAGCAGATGAGCGCGATGAAGTTTTACTCCGCGAATGTCCTCGACAGCATGATTTTTCTCAATCGCGGCGATCACTTCGAAGCAAAGCCGCTGCCGATGCAAGCGCAGTGGGCGCCGATCTTCGGCATCAGCGTCGCGGATTTCGATGGCGATGGATACGAAGACATTTTTCTGGCGCAGAATTTTTTCGCGACCACGCCGGATACCTCGCGTTGCGATGCCGGCCGGGGATTGCTCCTCAAGGGCGACGGCAAAGGCGGCTTCGCTCCCTTGTCAGCCGCGCAAAGTGGTATTGCCATTTACGGAGAACAGCGAGGGTCTGCGGCGTGCGATTACGATGCGGATGGACGCGCCGATCTTGCCGTGGCGCAGAACGGCGCACAAACAAAACTGTACCGGAACGATGCAGGTAAACCAGGATTGCGCGTGCGACTCATTGGACCCAGCGGCAATCCAACCGGCATCGGCGCTTCGATCCGTGTCGGTGATGGCTCGCGTTGGGGTGCGGCATGCGAAGTGCATGCCGGCTCCGGTTACTCGTCCCAGGATTCTGCCGTGCACGTCTTGTGCGGCGAGCCGCGTTCACGCATCTCAGTTCGCTGGCCCGGTGGTAAAGAGATTACATATGCTGTTCCCGGCGACGTTCGCGAGGTCAGCTTGGCGATGGATGGCAAAATCGATGTGCCGAAATAGCGCTTTCATTCCACCCATGGTCGCGATCGCGCTGCTTGCGGTTGCGGCGCGCGCCGACTTGCCATGGACTGCAATGCCCGGAGGCCGCGGCGCGCCTCTCACAATCGGCTCTGGCGGCAAGCCGGGATTTACGCTGCTCTCGCCAACTGCAACCGGTATTCGTTTCACCAACACTCTGTCCGATGCGCTGGCTGCCGAGAACCAGATTCGCCTTCTCGGGTCGGGCATCGCGCTGGGGGATGTGGATGGCGACGGCCTCTGCGATATTTATGCCTGCGCCCTGGCGCGAGGCAACGCGCTGTATCGCAACCTCGGGAACTGGAGTTTTGAAGATATCACGGCGTCCGCCGGCGTCGCATGCGCCAGGCAATATTCTACTGGTGCTGCGCTGGCCGACGTCGATTGTGACGGCGACCTCGATTTGCTCGTGAACTCCATCGGGGGAGGCACACGCCTCTTTCTCAACGACGGCAAAGGCAGATTCACAGAATCGGCGAATGCCGGTCTGGAGAAACGCTATTGCGCGACCTCGATGGCGCTTGCTGATGTCGATGGCGACGGTGATCTCGATTTGTACGTTGCAAATTACCGCACAACGACCGTTCGCAGCACCGGTCTCACTGTCTTCAACGTCGACGGAAAACGAATGGTGCGCCCTGAAGACCGCGAGCAATACGAGTTCACGCCCGAGGGGCTGCTCCTGGAACATGGCGAGCCGGACATTCTCTATTTGAACGACGGCAAAGGTCGCTTCACTCCGGTGTCATGGACTGGCGGCGCGTTTGTCGACGAAGACGGCAAGCCCTTGACGGCTCCGCAGAAGGATTGGGGACTTTCGGTCATGTTGCGCGACATAAACGGCGATGGCGCGCCCGACATATATATCTGCAATGATTTCTGGAGTCCCGACCGCATTTGGATCAACGACGGCAGCGGACGATTTCGGGCCCTGCCTCGGCTCGCCATGCGCAACAGCAGCACGTTTTCGATGGGCGTCGATTTCGCCGACATCAACCGCGATGGCCACGATGATTTTATGGTGCTCGATATGTTGAGCCGCGATCACGCGCGGCGCATGCGTCAACGCGCGATGATTGGGCAGAATTTCAACAGGATCGAAAAGATCGACGACCGACCGCAGGTCGAGCGCAACACGCTCTTCCTGAACCGCGGCGACGGGAGTTACGCGGAGATCGCGCAGTTGGCCGGCATTCAAGCGTCCGAATGGTCGTGGGGCGTTGCTTTCATCGACGTGGATCTTGACGGCTGGGAAGATGCGCTGATCACGACCGGCCATGGCTTTGATACACAGGACTCCGACACGGAGGATCGCCTCGCCGCAAGGGGCCCGACGCCGTCCGACAAAGTCGCCGCCAAACTGCTGCAGTTCCCGCGTTTGGACGTGCCGAACTTCGCGTTTCGCAACCGCGGCGATCTCACCTTCGAGGAAGTCTCGGCGCAATGGGGCTTCAATGCCGTTGGCGTATCACACGGTATCGCTCTCGCCGATCTCGACAACGACGGCGATCAGGACGTCGTCGTGAATAATTTAAACGGCCCCCTTGGTCTCTATCGGAATAATTCCTCTGCGCCGAGAGTTGCGGTCCGCCTCAAGGGCAGCGCTCTGAACACGCGGGGAATCGGCGCAAAAATCAAAGTCATCGGAGGGACGAGCTCCGTCGAGCCCCTCACGCAAACTCAGGAAATGATTTCCGGTGGACGCTATTTGTCGAGTGACGATCCGTTCCGCGTTTTTGCCGCAGGCAATCTTACGAATCATCTGTTGATTGAGGTGACCTGGCGTGACGGACGTTTGACACGCATCTCCAATGCTTCGCCCGATCACATTTATGAGTTTAGCCAATCGGGTTCACTTGAAATCCAAAATCCGAAATCCAAAATCCAAAATGCAGAAGGACCTTTTTTTCGCGACGTTAGCGACCTTCTACAACACACGCACTATGAAGAAGCATTCAACGATTTTGCTCGCCAGCCCACATTGCCGCGCAAGCTGAGCCAGTCGGGTCCTGGCATCGCATGGTTCGACTTTGAGGGGGATGGAACTGACGATTTGATCGTTGGCAGCGGACGTGGCGGCGAACTGGCCATATTTCAAAATAAAGGCCGCGGACGCTTTACGCGTTTGCCGCCGACCGATCCGTTCACCAAAACCATGGGCGATCAGACCTCTATTATTGGCTGGCATGCCGAGTCTGGAACAACCGTGTTTATTGGCCAATCGAATTACGAAACGGCCGACACTAATCTTCCGGCTGTTCAGCGATTCCGATCATCCGGAGGGGCGGGCTCCGTCGAGCCCACGCAAACACTTTCGTTGCCAAATGCCAGCGTCGGGCCGATCGCCGTCGCCGATATCGACGGAGATGGCGATCTCGATGTCTTCGTCGGCGGTCGAGTCGCGCCCGGACGCTATCCTGAACCGGTTGCGTCACGCCTCTACCGAAACGACGGCGCTGACTACAAACTCGGAGCCGAATGGCCCAAGCTCGGACTCGTCGCCGGAGCTGTCTTCAGTGATTTAACCGGCGACGGATTTCCGGAACTGGTTCTCGCGTGCGACTGGGGTCCAATCAAAATCTTCCGCAATGACCGTGGCACTTTTACGCCGTGGGACGCTCCCGTTCGTGCTTTTAACTCTCAACTCTCAACTCTCGACACTTTCAACGGTTGGTGGAATGCAGTTGCCACGGGCGACTTCGATGGCGACGGCAGACTCGACATTGTCGCCGCGAATTGGGGCCGTAACACGCCGCATCAAAGCTACCTTCGCAACGGACTGCATTTGTACTATGGCGATCTGGCCGACGGCGGTGGCGTCGACATCGTCGAGGCTTATGTCCCCCTGGAACGGAAGCAGGTCGTGCCCTGGCGCGATTTGCAGACTCTTGCCGGCATTATTCCGTCGATTCGTGAGCGCGTCCGAACGGCTGCCGCCTACGGCGATGCGGATCTGCCGCAAATCCTCGGACCCACACTGACGCACGCGTCCGAACTGACGGCGAACTGGCTCGATTCGACGGTGTTCCTCAATCGCGGCAATCATTTCGAGGCGAAACCGCTTCCCATTGAAGCGCAATTTGCTCCTGTGTTCGGGCTGTGCGTCGCCGATTTCGATGGCGACGGCCACGAAGACGTTTTCCTTGCGCAGAATTTCTTTGGCGTGAACTCCGAGACTTCGCGTTACGACGGCGGTCGCGGACTTTGGCTGCGCGGCAACGGTCACGGAGAGTTTACGCCCGTGTCAGCCGAGGAGAGCGGCGTCCGTATTTACGGCGAACAACGCGGCGCGGCGGTGTGCGATTACGACAACGATGGTCGCATCGATCTCGCCGTTGGCCAGAACAGTGCGGCAACAAAACTCTATCATAACGATCGCGCCAAACCGGGTCTCCGCATAAGATTGCGCGGCCCATCGGAAAATCCCTCCGGATTCGGTGCCGTGTTGCGTGTGATTGCGGGCGGCAAAGCCGGGCCAGCCCGCGAGATTCAAGCCGGCAGCGGTTACTTCTCGCAGAACGGCGCGGTGCAGGTTATGGCGATTCCGGAAAGCGGCGCGAAAATTTCCGTGCGCTGGCCGGGAGGAAAGGAGACGGCCTCCGGTGTCCCCCCGGGGGCCAGGGAAATCAATGTCGACACGTCTGGCGCGCTCAAAGTTATTCGCTGACGCTTGTCGACAACTCCCAACAACTTCCTGTGGCATTTGGTGGCGCGTTTCGCCTTAATCAGGCCGGCCCAAATGCACGCGAAGAACATCGTTTATTTCGACCTCGAAACACAGAAATCGGCCGACGAAGTGGGCGGTTGGGACAAAATTCGCGAGATGCGCATGAGCATCGGCGTCACTTACAGCACCGCGCGCCAGGAATACCGGATTTACGGCGAGAAGCAGGTGGATAACTTGCTGACTGAGCTGCAGCGCGCCGATCTCATCGTTGGCTTCAACAATCTGCGCTTCGATTACGAGGTGTTGCACTACTATACTGTCCTTGACCTGCGGCAACTGCCCACGCTCGACGTGCTGATCGACTTGCAGAACAAACTCCAGCATCGGTTGTCGCTCGATTCCGTCGCGGCTGCTACGCTTGGAGTGGAGAAAACCGCCGAAGGCATGCAGGCGATTCAATGGTTCCGACAGGGGCGGCTGCTCGATATTGCGGAGTATTGCTGTTACGACGTGAAAATTACCCGGCTGGTGCACGAATACGGCGCGGCGCACCGGCAACTTTTCTTCAAAAACCGCTTTGGCAACAAGCTGTCGGTGCCGGTAAGCTGGGCCCTCTGACTGTGTTTTCGTCTGCTTTGGTTGTGCTGATCTTCGCGGCTGCGGCTGCCGAGCCCGAAGTTGATCCTGCCGATTTGCCGCGCGTTCCGCCCACGCCTCCCGAAAAGGCGCTCGGCACTTTCAAGATCAAGCCCGGATTCAAACTCGAGCTGGCCGCCGCCGAGCCCGAAGTGATCGATCCAGTTGCGCTCTCGTTCGATGAAAATGGCCGCATGTATGTCGTCGAGATGCGCGATTATTCCGAACGCCGCAACGAACGTCTCGGCCGGGTTCGCTTGCTCGAAGATACGGACAACGACGGCCACTTCGAGAAAAGCACGATTTTCGCTGAAGACCTGCCCTGGCCAACTGCGGTCATCTGCTATGGCGGGGGTGTGTTCGTCGCGGCGAGTCCTGACATCCTGTATCTCAAAGACACGAACGGCGACGGCAAAGCTGACGAACGGCGCGTCGTGTTCACCGGCTTCGGCAAAGGTGTCGAGCGCCTCAATGTTCAGGCGCTTCCCAACAGTTTCGCCTGGACTCTCGACAATCGCATCAACGGCGCTACCGGCCCGAACGGCGGCTCGATCACTCGCCCCGATGCGCCTGACGTGCCGGCGATTGATCTGCGCGGGCGCGATTTTTCATTCGATCCGCGCACGCTCGATTTCCGCGCTGAAACCGGCGGGGCTCAGCACGGCCTGAGCTTCGACAACACCGGCCGCAAATTCGTTTGCAGCAACAGCAGCCATATCCAGACACTCATGTACGAAGAGCGCTACGCCGCGCGCAATCGTGTCTACAGTTTGCCACGCGCGCTGGTGGAGATCGCAGTCGATGGCGGTGCTGCGCCGGTCTATCGCCTCAGCCCGGATGAGCCGTGGCGTGTCATCCGCACGAATTGGCGCGTCTCCGGCAAAGTTCCGGGACCCATCGAAGGCGGCGGCCGGCCCTCGGGCTATTTCACCGGCGCGACCGGCGTCACGATTTATCGCGGTGACGCCTACGACGCCGAATTTGTCGGCGACGCGTTCATTGCCGATTGCGGCAGCAATCTCGTGCATCGCAAAAAGCTGCGTCCCGATGGCGTCGGGCTGAAAGCCGAACGCCCCGCGGACGAACAGAAGGTCGAATTCCTCGCTTCCACCGACAACTGGTTTCGCCCGGTGCAATTCGCCAACGCTCCGGACGGTTGTCTTTACGTGCTCGACATGTATCGCGAAATCATCGAGCACCCGTGGTCGCTTCCGCCCGGCATCAAAAAGCACCTCGACCTGAACGCCGGCAACGATCGCGGCCGCATTTATCGCATCGTGCCGGAGAAGTTTCGCCGACGGGACGCCGTGCAGCTCGGCAAAGCCACGACCGCTGAACTCGTCAAGACTCTCGAGCACCCCAACGGCTGGCATCGCGATACCGCTGCCCGCCTGATTTATGAACGCCAGGACAAATCTGTCGTGCCCCAGCTTCACAGGGTATCGGAAGATTCGCCGAGCGAGTTCGGGCGTTTTCATGCATTTTACGCTCTCGCCGGACTCAGTGAACTGAACAGGACAGACGTTAACATCGGCCTCATTGATTCGTCTCCGGCCGTCCGCAAGCATGCTGTCCGGCTCGCCGAGCGTTTTCCCGCGTTGTGGCCGGAAATGGCGCGCATGGAGGACACTGATATTCAGGTCTGTTATCAGCTCGCGTTTTTCCTTGGTGCAATCAAAGACAAAGCTGTCTCGCTCAGTCTCCTGTTACGCCGCAACGGCCAAGATCCGTGGATGCGTGCCGCCGTCTTGAGTTCCCTCGACACACCAGCCGACGACGGTTCCGCCGCAGCCAAAGTGTTTGCGAATGCCGCCGATGTCCCCTACGCGCCACTCGCGGATCTCGCGCGGATCACTGCCGCACAAGGCAACACTGCCGCCATCGCTTCAGTTGTCCTATGGCTCTCCGGCAGCGGTAGGGACGGCGCTCCGCCGCCGTCCGCCCTCAGTATCGCCGCCGCCCTTGCCGATGGTCTGAAGCGTTCACAACGTACACTTGCCGACGTCCTGCCCGCCAGCCTCCTGCAAAATCTCGTCTCGCAAGCCGCCCGAATTGGTGTCGATTCCGCACAGCCGCTTCCCGCGCGCAAAGAAGCCGTTGCTTTCCTCGCAAACGGCAATTCGTCCAAACCACTCCTCGCGCTTCTCGAATCCCGCTCGGCCGCCGAATTGCAGATCGCTGCTATTCGCACTCTCGCCCAATTCCGCAACGAAGATGTTCCCGCTGCTCTCCTACCGCTCTGGCCGAAGCTGCAGCCGAAAGCGCGCGCCGAAGTCATCACGGTTCTGACGACGCGTCTGCAGTGGGCTGCGATATTGCTCGATGCGCTCACGCAAGGTCGCATTGACAGAACGTCCTTCAGTGCCCAGCAGATCCAGGCGCTTGCCAACCACTCGGACGCCACCATTGCGCGACGCGCCCGCGCTCTCTTCAATTTCGCGACAAATGCCGAACGCGAAACGCTTATCCAGCAATTCATGTCTGCCACGCGTGCGACCGGCGACGCTCAGGCCGGCAGCGTGATTTATCGCGAGCGCTGCGCGACCTGCCATCGCTTTGGCGGCGAAGGCCACGCGGTCGGACCCGACGTCGTCACCATGAAAACAGCCGGCAAAGAAAAACTCCTCGTGAATATCATCGATCCCAACCGCGAAGTCGCTCCGAATTTCCAGGCATGGTCCGTCGAAACCACCGACGGAGAGACCATCAGCGGCCTGTTGCTCAAAGATTCCGCCGGCAGTGTCACGCTGGCGACTGGTGCTGGCGCTGAAGCGACCTTCATCCGTGCCCAGGTGCGCAAACTTTCTCCCCAAGCCATTTCCCTTATGCCTGAAGGATTGGAAGCGGGGCTAACCGCAAAGCAGATGGCTGATCTGTTGGAATTTCTGACCAATCCGGAGCCGTGATAAGCGGGCGATTATCGCTTTCGGTAGGCCGTAATAAGTGTCGAAACGCCTCGCGCCTGGAAATCGCGCTCGAAGTCGGTGAGTACGGCCCGGAGTTCGGGCGGTGTGGTCGTGACTTCGAAATCCGAGTTCTTTCCAAAAACCTCCGTCATCTGCGCAAAATAATTCTGATCGTCGGTGCGCAGATAAACCGCGCCGCCGGGTTGCAGGGCATTTGCGGCAATGCCAGTGAAGTGCTCGTTGATCAGCCGGTGCCGCCAATGTTTGCGCTTGGGCCAGGGGTCCGGGAAATAGACGTGCAGCGTGGCCACCGATCCCGGAGGCAGCAGGTACTCCAGGAAATATCCCGCTTCGATTCGTAACAGGCGCACGTTCGTCAGTCCTCCGCGTTGAATCTTCCGTTCAGCTTTGCGAATGCGCCCGAGCAGCCGTTCAACTCCCAGAAAATTGTGTAACGGCTTCTTTGCCGTCCACGCGGCCAGGAACGAGCCGTCCCCCGCGCCTAATTCAATTTCCAGGGGCTCTTGCGACGAGAACAATTGAGCAAGAGGCAACGGTTCGACATACGAGCGAGGATAAACAAGCACGGATTTTTCATTTTCAGCCATGAAATCGTTTGAAAGCAGCGCAAAATTCTGCTACATAAATGGACGTTCCTCAAGCCCATGAAAGCACTTGAAGTATTATGCCGGGGCTTCATCGCCCTTCTATTGGTGAATTTATCCGCAGCCACCGCGCGCGCCGAGTTGCTGGCGCAGTGGAATTTTAACAGCGTCCCGCCCGATGCAGCCGTTAGCACCGGGACCAATGTTCCATCCTTCGGCGTGGGTACCGCCGCGCTGGTCGGCGGCGCGACGGCAACTTATGCCACGGGCGCGACAGGCGACCCTGCCGGCATGGCCGACAATTCAGGCTGGAACACGGCGGGCTATCCCGCGCAGGGTGTTGGGAACAAGACCCGGGGCGTTCAATTCAATGTGAGCACGCTCGGCTTTGAGCGCATCGTGGTCACATGGGCTCATCGCCACAGCAGCACCTCCAGCCGCTACGTTCGCTTTCAATATTCCGCCGACGGGACCAACTTTGTCGATGGGCCGGTCTTTACCGCGTCGGCCCAGGACACGTTCTTCAGCCGCACGGCTGATCTGAGTTCATTTCCGGTCGTGAATAACACCTCGAACTTTGCTTTCCGCCTTGTGAGCGAATTCGAGAGCACCGCAATTGAATCCAGCACCAATCAGTACGTCGCGACCACCGCAGGCCAGACTTACAGCGGAAACGGCACGTGGCGTCTCGACATGGTGGCGATTTCCGGTGAAATTTTCTCCGACAATCAGTTTCCGTCAGTCTCTTCCATCAGTAACCAGAGCACGCGCGTGAACACGCAAACCCCTGAGATTCCGTTCACCGTTGGCGATGCCGAGACTGCGGCCGACCAACTCCTGGTCACGGCCACTTCCTCGGATCAAACCCTCGTGCCCAACGATGGCATTTTCCTGGGTGGCTCAGGCTCAAATCGCACGGTGTCAATTTTCCCCGCGTTCGATCAGACCGGCAGCGCCACCATTACCCTTACCGTCACCGATAACGGCGGCAAGTTCACCACCACGTCTTTTGTGCTCACGGTGATTCCTGCCAACACGCCTCCAACGAATTCGGCTTTCAGCAGTTACAACACCGTTATGAACGTGCCGTTCGCGCCCATCAATTTCACGGTCGGCGACGCCGAGAGTG
>Ga0193697_1000126_pt1 | contig 29873 bp, 25 predicted proteins | sample L3m2metaG_FD_145073 | JGI IMG/M metagenome (GOLD analysis project Ga0193697, IMG submission 145073) | Soil microbial communities from a riparian zone of the East river system, Colorado, United States - L3m2 | ecosystem: Environmental > Terrestrial > Soil > Riparian zone | place: USA: East River...
ATACCGGTCGATTCGAGAAGGAAGGAGTCTTCGATGCGAACGCCGATGTCGGCATACCGGGTTACCGCCGGCTGCACTTTCTCGACGAGCGCGTTGTTCTCCGGCGTCCTGGGCAGCGCGTCGAGCGCGCTCTGGCGAATGTAGATGCCAGGTTCGATCGTGAACGCCATGCCGGCCGCGAGCGGCCCCTTGCGGTCGCCGACATCGTGGACGTCGATGCCGAGGAAATGCGTCGAGCCGTGGGGATACCACATCTTGTACTGGTCGCCCGTTGTATCGGTGATGAGGCCCAGCTTCAGCAGGCCGGCTTTGATCACCTCGACCGTCTTGTTGTGCACGTCCTGTAGAGAGACCCCGGGCCGCGCCGCCGCCATCGCCTGCTCCTGGGCTTGCAGCACGATCTCGCCGCGCGGGTAGTGCAGGATGGTGGCGTTCGGTCCGCTGCCGACAATCGACGGATAACTCCACGACACCGCGCCGCGCCCTTTCTGCACCGCTTCGATCGCTGCCAGCACTTCGTATTCGTAGGCGCCCGCGCGGGCGGCGCGCATGCCGGCCATCTGCGCCTCGCCCGAAATCTCCGCGCTCCTGGTGAGGATCCGCTGCTCGTACGGCGTCTTCACCGCGCGCAACGCGTTCAGCGTCGGCGCGGCATCGGCCACCTGGAACCCGACGTAGCGTTCGCGGATCTTCTGGGCGAACTCCAGCTCCGGCGTCAGCGCGGCGTTCAACGGACGGGGACCGAGCGCGAGCGCGACGCGCGCGCGGCCGGCCGACAACGCCTCGTAGAATCGTGACGCGTCGATCGGATCCTCGTCGCCGCCAACCGGCAGCCGGTTCAGGAAGCCCGCGATGATCTCGTCGAACTGGCTCGCGGGGAAGACGCGGTCGACGCCGGTCTGGCTCTTCGCCTGCTCCAGTGTCAGCAGCGTCCCGGTCCACTGCTCGCGCGCCGGGTTGCGGTCCTTCACGAACAGCAGCTCGCGCTGCGTCTTGTTGCCCGGCATCAGCACCAGGATGGTGTTCTCCTGTGTCAGACCGGTCAGGTAGTACAGGTTGCTGTCCTGGCGGTACTCGTAGTCGATGTCCAGTGAGTAGCGCTGTGACGGCGCGCTCCACAGGATGAGCATCGCGTCGGGTCCGAGCCTCTCCATCACGCGCGCGCGCCGCGCCTTGACGTCATCGGAAAGCTCGCTGGCGCGCGCCGTGGCGGCGGCGAGCAGCAGGACGATCGCGAGCGCGGAGTATCGAGTGCGGCGTGCCGAGAGTCTACGCGTCATGTGATTCATTTTACCGTGCTATCCTCGCGCTCCCCATATTCAGGAGTGTTGAATGAGTCGTGAGCAGAGTCCCGATGCCTTGCCGCCCCACGCCCAGTTGATCCAGATGGGGACGGGGTCCTGGGTCTCCGCGATCGTGTATGCGGCGGCCAGACTGGGCCTGGCCGACCACTTGGCCGCTGGACCGAAGAGCGCCGCCGAACTCGCCGTGGCGACGGGTACGCACGCGCCGTCGCTGCATCGCTTGATGCGGACGCTGGCCAGCCTCGGTGTCCTCACGGAACGAGACGCCCAGCGGTTCGCGCTGACGCCCCTCGGCGAGGCGCTCCAGACCGGCGCCCCCGGGTCGGCGCGAGCCACGCTACTGGCGTTCTGCAGCCAGTGGTTCCAGCGCGGCTGGGAGGAGATTCTCTACTCGCTGCAAACCGGCAAGACCGGCTTCGAGAAGGCGGTCGGCATGCCGATCTTCGAGTACCTGGGGCAACACCCGGAGGACGCGTCCAATTTCAGTGAAGCCATGGTGGGTTTCCATGGCGCCGAGCCGCCGGCTGTGGCCGCAGCCTACGACTTCTCGGGCTTCAAGACGGTCGTCGACGTCGGCGGCGCGACCGGCAACATGCTGGCGGCGATTCTGTCCAGGCATGTGGGACCGCGTGGTGTGCTGTTCGATCGCCCGCACGTGGTGGGCGGCGCGCCCGGGCTGCTGAAGGCACGCGGTATCGAGGAGCGCGTGACGATCGAGCCGGGCAATTTCTTCGAGTCGGTTCCTGCCGGCGGCGACGCCTACGTGTTGTCGCACATCATCCACGACTGGACGGAAGATCAGTGTCTGATCATCCTCGGCCACTGCCGGAAAGCGATGAAACCGGATGCGCGGCTCCTGATTGTCGAGATGGTCCTGCCCGCGGGCGATACGCCTCATCCGGGAAAGATTCTGGATATGGTCATGCTCGTCATACCCGGAGGGCAGGAACGCACGGAAGCCGAGTACGGGACGCTGCTCGGCAAGGCCGGTTTCCGTCTGACTCGCATCGTCCCGACGGCGTCCGCCGTGAGCGTCGTCGAAGCAGCGTTGGCGTGATCAACGTGTTCGGTGTCGAAGGATGAGCCATGGCAGCGACGCTCTCGGCGCTGACAGTCGGTGTCATCGGTTCAGGCAGCTCAGAGCACGAGCCATCGGCTCGCGCCGTCGGCGAACTGCTCGCCGAGCTGGGCGTCAACCTGCTGACCGGTGGCGGCCGCGGTGTCATGACCGCGGTCAGTCGCGCATTCACTCAGCGTCCTCGAGCTCGAGGCATTTGTATCGGCATCATTCCCTGCGAGAGCGAGACCGATCGCGCGAGGCCGAAGGCCGGCTACCCGAACGAGTTCGTCGAGCTGGCGATCCAGACGCATCTTCCGTACAGCGGGACAGAGGGCACGCACGATCTATCGCGCAACCACATCAACGTGTTGTCGTGCGCGGCGATTGTCGCGCTGCCGGGCGAAGCGGGAACAGCGTCTGAAGTCGACCTTGCGATCCGCTACGGCAAGCCGGTGATCGCCTATTCACCGGATTCGGCGTTGGTGAAGCACTTTCCGCCGTCCGTGAGGCGCGCGAGCAACATCGATGACGTCAAAGACTTCCTGAAGATGCACCTAGCCCCTAGCCCCTAGCCCCTACGGGATGCAGCGTGTCCCTAGCGAATCAGTGCCGCCAGGATCGCCACGAAAGCACGAAGACACGAAAAAGACCAAAGGATTTCGTGATTTCGTGTTTTCGTGGCAGCCACAACTGATCCAGATTCAGCGTGGGCACTCACTAGCCCCTAGCCCCCAGCCCCGACAGAGATCATCTTGCCCGGATTCATCCGGTTGTCCGGATCGAGAGCGCGCTTGATCGTCCGCATGATTTCGAGCGCCGGGCCGTGCTCCGCTTCGAGAAACTTCATCTTTCCCAGCCCGACACCATGCTCGCCCGTGCACGTGCCGCCCATGGCGAGCGCGCGCGTCACCATCCGTTCGTTCAGACGTCCTGCCTCCGCCCGCTCCGACGCGCTCTCCGGATCCAGCACGTAGATCAGATGGAAGTTGCCATCGCCGGCATGACCGACCAGGCAGATCGGAAATGGCGCGCCGGCATTGTCCTTCTTGGTTTCGATGATGCACTCGGCCAGGCGCGAGATCGGCACGCACACGTCCGTCGTCCACCCCTTGGCGCCGGGCCGGAGCGCCAGTGCCGCGTACAACGCGTGATGCCGCGCCTGCCAGAGCCGCTCGCGATCCTCCAGATGCGTGGCCCACGTGAAATCACGGCCGCCGCGCTCGAGCGCCAGCGCCTGCACCGCTTCGGCCTGATCGGCGACGTGTCGCGCGCTGTCGCTGTGAAACTCGAAGAACAGCATCGGCGCCACCGGATAGCTGGTCTTCGAATAGCGATTGACCGCATCCATCTGCGCCTCGTCGAGCAGCTCGATGCGCGCGACGGGCACGCCCAGCTGAATCGTGGCGATGACGGTATCGACAGCGCCCGCGATCGAATCGAACGCGCAGGTCGCCGCAGAAACCGCCTCCGGCAGCGGATGCAGTCGCACGGTCACTTCGGTGATGACGCCGAGCGTGCCCTCCGATCCGACGAACAGGCGCGTGAGGTCGTAGCCGGCCGCCGATTTTCGCGCGCGCGTTCCGGTCGTGACGATCGATCCGTCGGCGAGCACGACGGTCAGGCTCAGCACGTTCTCCCGCATGGTGCCGTAGCGCACGGCGGTGGTGCCGGAGGCGCGGGTGGCGGCCATGCCGCCGATTGTCGCGTCCGCACCAGGATCGACGGGGAAGGTGAGTCCGGTATTGTTCAACGCCTTGTTCAGTTGGAGGCGCGTGACGCCCGCCTCCACGGTGGCGTCGAGGTCCTCGGCGCTGACGCGCACGACCCGATTCATCTCGCGAAGGTCGAGGCAGATGCCGCCGCGGATCGCGTTGACGTGCCCCTCCAGTGACGTGCCGGCGCCGAACGGGACGACCGGAATCTGCCGCCGGGCGCTGATCGCCAGGATCGCCGCGACTTCGTCCGTCGAGTGCGGGAAGCAGACGACGTCGGGCGCCGCCGGCGCGTGGTACGACTCGCCGTGGCTGTGGTGTTCGCGGACGGCTGCCGCGTCGCTGGTGCGCGAGCCGAGGAGCGCGCGAAGCTCCCGGATCGCGGATTCAAGTGCCGCTTCGGTCGCTGGCGTGGCCATCGGTGTTCAGTATAGGTCCGACCGGGAGGCGGACGATGAACGTCGAGCCGTGGTCCTGACCGTCGCTCTCCACGACGACCGATCCGCCGTGCAGGTCCACCAGGTGCTTGACGATGGCGAGACCGAGGCCGAGGCCGCCGAATCGCCTCTTGCGGCCGGCGTCTTCCTGGCGAAACCGGTCGAACACGTGCGGCAGGAATTCCGGCGAGATGCCCGCGCCGGTGTCGCGGACGATGATCGCGGCGTGACCGTCGGCCTGCTCGAGCCGCACTTCCACACGCCCGTCGTTCGGCGTGAACTTGATCGCGTTCGACAACAGGTTCCAGACGATCTGCTGCAGGCGACCGGGGTCGCCGGCGATGATGCCCGGGCTCCCGTCGACAGAGGTTTCGACGCGGATGTTTTTGGCGTCGGCGGCCGGCGTCATCGTCTCGACCGCCTCGCGCACGACCTCCGGCAGGCTCACCTCCTTGATGTCGAGGCGGAGCGTACCGCCGTCGACCCGGGCCATGTCGAGCAGGTCCTCCACCAGGCGTGTCTGTGCGCGCGCGTTCCGCTCGATCGATTGAATCGCGGCCGCCTGCTGCTCGCCCTGGACGGCGCCCGTTGCCAGCATCCGCGCCCAGCCGCGGATCGCCGTCAGCGGCGTTCTGAGCTCGTGCGACACCGTCATGAGGAATTCCTGTTCCAGCCGCAGCGCCTTCTCGAGGCGATCGTTGGCCGCCCTCAGCCGATCCGCTTCCTCCCGCTGCGTCCGCGCGAGCGCGCGTTCCACCTCACTCTTCTGATCGCTCTGACGGAGCAGGGCCACGAGCGTCCCGGCCATCATCACCGCCAGGACCCCGAAGAACAGCGCCGACTCGACCACCTGGATGCGCCAGTCGTGCAGCACCTCGTTGCGATCGAGCGACACCGCCACGACGATTGGCGGCTCGGCTGCCGAACGAAATGCCGTCAGCATCGCCGGTTCCCCGAAGCCCACGATCGTCTCGATCGTGCCCGAGCCGTTGGACTGTTTTGCCGCGATGAAGATCGGATTCGAGCGGGCCGGCTCCTTCAGCGCATCGGGGTCTGACGGCTCGCGAAACAGAACGATGCCGTCGGGGTGAAACATCCAGACGGCGCCGTGCCGGCCGACGTCCATCGTCCGAAACAGGTTGCGCATCGAGGAGAAACAGGTTGCGCATCGAGGACGGAATCATCGCCGCGACCACGATCCCCTGAAACGCGCCATCGTTGTCGAGCAGCGGTCGCGCAAACGGAATCACGAACGTTCTGGGCTCGACGACTGTCGGAAAAGGGTTGCTGATGATCAGCCGGTCTTTGGGATCGGCGGCGAGCTGGCGGAAGGCCTCATCGTCGCTGCGCGACTGCCCGACGATGAGCGGTTGCGTCGAGTGACGAATCGTTCCGGTCGCGTCGACGATGGAGATCGAGCCGGTGTGGCGGAGGCCGGCGCGCGCCGAGGCCAGACTTGGCGCCCAGTCCTTCGACGCCGCCGCCGGGCCGCCGATTCGGCGGCTGTGCATCGCCAGCTGCCGCAGCGCGCTGTCGTCTGCCGCGAGCGATTCCCGCAGGTACTCTGACAGGATGAACGCCAGGTTCGATGCGCGCGCAAAGGCGGACGCCAGCGTCTGGGCGCGTCCCGACCAGAGCTCGAACGCGCGGAATGCGCCCAGCGTGAACAGCACGCCGAGTGTGAGTCCAGCAATGACAGGTTTGCGCACGGGCTGTTAGTGTCGCGTCATTCCTGGTAGGACAGCGGATGATCGCGCCGAACGTAGCGGTCGTTGCCCGCCGGTTCGAAGACGTGGCACGTGGTCATCTCGCCGCCGTAAATGTGGAGCGTGATCGACGGCGTCGATAGCGCGTTCGCGAGGATGTGATACTCGAACGGTGGAATCAGGCAGCCTGCCGTGCCGACAGACGCTTGGACGCTCCCCCGGGCCTCGAACCGGAAGCCTTCGCCAGATTCGTCGACGAGGTCGAACTGCGTGACGTCCATCTGGCCGGACACAACCCCCTCGACGCACCAGATACCGGCGTGATCGTGGAGCGGTGTCCGCTGCCCGGGACCCCAGGTCATCACGACGGCGGTATAGCCGAGATCGTCGTTGCGGTGCAGCAACCGCCGTGCGTAGCCGTCCGTTCGCACGCGATGAAACCGTTCGGGGAGTCGGACGGTGTGCCCGCGGATGGCATCCTCCAGCTCCTGCTTGACGCGCCGGGTGATCGCACCTGCGTCGCGCAACCGCACGGCGGCATCGATTCGCGCGAGCAGCGTATCCAGGCCGTCGGACATCCTCACAGTATATCGAGCGCCTTCCGACAATTCTGCAATCCGGCTGTTCCGCTGCCGCGCAATTTATCTTTTCTGTATGGCGTGGTGATATTCTTACCCACTTCATACATGGTTCAGCCTGCCTCGGCCTCCCTCGAACATACTGTGATAGACGTGCTGAAGAACGTAAGTCGACGGCCGATCGAGCCGACGATGGACAGCGATCTGGTCGCCGATCTCGGCTTCGATTCGCTCCAGGTTCTGGAGCTGGTTGCCGAGCTCGAAGATCGCTTCGACGTCTCGATACCGTTGAACGATGTGCCGTCCACGCGTACGGTCGCCCAGATCGTCGCGCAGGTGGCGCGTCTCGTGGGAGAACGACCAACAGCCTGATGGGCCGATTGCGGACGCTGCCGGACGCACTTGCCGACGCCGCGCGCGGGGATGCTGGATATCTCTTCGCGGCCGGTCGCGCGGACACGTTTCGCTCGTTTGCCGACATCCGCATCGCGTCGATGCGGGCGGCGCGTGCGCTGCGCGAGGCGGGACTCCGCCGCGGCGATCTCGTCGCGCTCGTCATCGCGGACGCCGAAGCCTTCCTGACCATGTTGTGCGCGGCGTCGATGGCGGGCGTGATTCCGGCCTCGTTGTATCCGCCGGCGCTGATGGGCGCCGGCGATCTGTCCCGATACTTCCAGCTGACCGCCGGCATTCTGCGCGCCGCTCGCGCCAGGGCGGTCGTGACGAGTGCGGCGCTCGTGCCGGCGTTCGACGGCCTGCGCCCGCGCTGCCCGTCGTTGTCGCTGGTGATCGCGCACGACCAATGCGATGCGCCGCCCGGCGAGCCGGACGATCTGCCGGCGCTCGATGACATCGCGTTCGTCCAGTTCACCTCGGGGTCGACCTCGGCGCCGAAAGGCGTGGCGCTCACGCACGCCAACCTGTCGGCCAACATCGACGCCATCAACGGACCCGCGGGCCTGATGACCGCGGCCGACGACGTCGGCGTCAGCTGGTTGCCGCTCAATCACGACATGGGGCTGGTCGGCATGGCGCTCGGGGCGATGTACGCCGGCCGTCCTTGCGTGTTGCTGCCGCCGCAGACGTTCGTGAAGCGCCCGGCCGAGTGGCTGCGGGCGCTGACGCGCCACGGCGGCACCATCAGCTTTGCGCCGTCGTTTGCTTACGACTTGTGCGTGCGCCGCATCAAGGACGCCGACCTCGAGGGCCTCGACCTGTCGCGGTGGCGCGTGGCCGGGTGTGGCGCCGAGCCGATCCATCCGCCGACGCTCGCGGCCTTCGCGCGCAAGTTTGCCCCCGCCGGGTTCCGCGAAAGCAGTTTCCTTCCGAGCTACGGCCTTGCGGAGCATGTGCTGGCCGCGACGTTCGCGCCGCGGGGACGCCCGCTCCGCATCGAGAACTCGCTCGTCAGTTGCGGCACCCCGCTACCCGGCCATGCAATCCGCATCGTGGACGAGGACAAACAACCGGTGCCCGAGCGCCGGGTCGGCGAGATTCTGCTGTCGGGCCCGTCCGTGATGCTGGGCTACTATCACGAGGACGAGCCCGGCGACGCGATCGAGGACGGCTGGTTGCGCACCGGCGATCTGGGTTATCTGGCCGACGGCGAGTTGTTCGTGTGCGGGAGGGCGAAGGACGTCATCATTGCGCACGGCCGCAAGTACCATCCGCAGGATCTCGAGTGGGCCGTCGACGATCTCGCCGGGGTACGGCGCGGCCGCGTGGTCGCGTTCGGCACCGCCGGAGCCGGGCGCGCGGACCGCGTCGTGATGGTGGTGGAGCCGAACGGGACGGTGGCCGCGGCGTCGCTGACCGAGATGGTGCGGCGCCGCATCGGCGATCTCTTCGGCCTGTACGTCGATGAGGTCGCGATCGTGCCAAGCGGGACGGTCGGGCGGACGACCAGCGGCAAGGTGCAGCGCGCGGCGACGCGGGAACGGTGGGCGTCGCTGGCCGCGCTGAACGCTGAGAGCCGAGAGCTGAGAGCCGAGAGCTGAAAGCCGAAAGCTGATAGCTGAAAGCTGAGAGCTGTGGATTTACTCGACAAACTCCGCGCCGTCGAACAACGTGCCGCAGCCGTGGCGGACCGCTCCGCCATGCCGGGGCTGACCGTGATCGACCGCGTGCTGGGGCCCTGCGAAGTTGTCGTCCAGGGTCGACCCACGCTGATGTTCGGCTCGAACAACTACCTGGGCCTCACGCTGCACCCCGACGTGATCGCGGCGGCCCGACGCGCGGTCGTGGATTACGGTACGGGCACCACCGGCTCCCGGACCGCGAACGGGACGCTGGCGATTCACGAACAGCTCGAGCGTCAGCTCGCCACCTGGTTCCGGAAGCGCCACGCGATCATCTTCAGCACCGGCTACCAGGCGAACCTGTCGCTCGTCGGCGGACTGTGCGGGCCGGGCGATGTCATTCTCATCGACAGCGACAGCCACGCGAGCATCTACGACGCGACGCGCCAGACCGCGGCGCAGGTGATTGGCTTCCGGCACAACTCGCCGGAAAGCCTGCGCAAGAAGCTGGAACGGCTGCCGGGCGCCGAGTCGAACCGGCTGGTCGTTGTCGAGGGGCTGTATTCCATCCGCGGCGACGTCGCGCCGCTGCGCGACATCGTCAGCGTCTGCCGCGCGCATCATGCCTACCTGCTCGTCGACGAAGCCCACTCGCTTGGCACCTATGGCGCCAGCGGTCTGGGCTGCGCCGAGGATCAGGGCGTGCTCGAGGAGGTCGACTTCATCGTCGGCACCTTCTCCAAGTCGCTCGCGGGCATCGGCGGCGTGTGCGTGTCGAATCACCCCGAGCTTCGCGCGCTGCACTTCCTCGCGCGGGCCTACGTCTTCACGGCGTCAGGCTCGCCGTCGAACATCGCCAGTGTCGCCGCGGCGGTGGACGTCGTCCGCGCGCATCCGGAGCTGCGCGATCAGCTGTGGGCGAACGTCCGCCATCTGCGCCGGGGGTTGCAGGAGCTCGGCTACGCGATCGGCAGTACCGAGTCGCCGATCGTGCCGATTCTCACTGGCGACGAAGAGCGCACGATCGCGCTCTGGCAGTACTTGCTCAACGAAGGCCTGTACGTGAACCTGATCGTGCCGCCCGGCTGCCCGCGCGACGAGTGCGTGCTGCGGGCGAGCTGCTCGGCGGCGCACAGCCCGGAACATCTGACACGTGCGCTGGAGATCTTCGCACGGGCCCTGTTACAGCCTCCCTTCGCGTCGATACCACGCGGCCGCCTCCGCGAGTCCTTCGTCTAGCCCGACCGTCGCGACAACCCCCAGGCGGTCGCGCAAGCGATCGACACGGCACACGAACCCGTCCGTGGCCAGCTCGGCGTACCGGCGGCTGTTCATGGGCAGCGGCTTCCCGCGGACGGCTCCGCCGACGTCGCCGAGCAGCGCGACCAGCTTCAGTACCGCCAACGGTACGGGCACGATCATCGCGCCGTGGCCAACCGCGTTGCGCACGCCCTCGAGCAGCGCACGCGTGGTGACCGGCTTCGAGTGGCCGACAAAGAGCACATCGCCGCTCGTCCCTCGATCGGCCGCCGACGCGATCGCGCGCACCAAATCCGCGATGTAGACGAACGTGTAGGCGGCCGACGCGCGTCCGATGTTCGGCAGCACGCCACGAGACGCGAGCACGAACAGCGGCAGTAGCGCCCGGTCGCCGGGCCCGTACACGACGCCCGGTCTGAGGACCGTCCACCGCAGACCCGGAATGGCCGACACCACCCGCTCGCCTTCGAGCTTGCTGCGGCCGTAGGCCGTCATCGGCGCGGGCGGGTCGCCTTCGCTTCGCGGCGCCTGTGGACCGGCCGGACCCGCAGCCGCCAGGCTGGAGATGTGGACGAGCCGCGCCTCGCACTCGCGCGTCGCTTCCGCGACCGCCGTCGTGGCGTCGACGTTGACCGCGATGTAGTCCTCGTCACGCGACGCGGCCACCACACCCGCGAGGTGGATGACCGTCTCGGCGCCCGCGATCGCCTGGCTGATGGCCGCGCGCTGGAGCGGACGGCCCACCTCGATCACGTCGTCGCCGCGCGCCCGGAGGTGCGCGACGACGTGGCGGCCGATGAATCCGGTGGCGCCGGTGACGGCGATCCGCATCAGGCTAGGACACTACCAGCGCCTTCTGGTAGATGCGATAGGTCTTGTAGCGGCGCGCCCCGGCGAGTTCTGCCGGCTGATTGATGTCGCGATTGTCTTCAAGCACCCACGAGAACTCCACCCGCCGGTACGGAGTGTCTTTCAGCTGCCGGTGCAGCTGGAAGAGGAGCAGGGGATAGAGGCCGATCCGTCGATAGGCCGCTGACACGCCGAGGAGCAGCAGCCTGACTTGTGTCACGTAGCGCTTGCGCCGAAGCAACCTGATCAGACCGAGCGGAAACAGCCGGCCGTTGGTCCCTTTCAGCGCCTGATTGATGTCCGGCACGGCCACCGCGCAGGCGACGGGGCGGCCGTCGACCTCGGCGCACACCGCGCAGCGCGGATCGAAAATCGGTTTCAGCTCGCTGGCGATCCGGCGGAACTCGGCCGCCGTCGGGGCGACGAAGCCCCAGTTCTGCTCCCAGGCGTCGCAGTAAACCGTGCGCAGCCGCTCGACTTCGCGCGTGAACTCCGACAGGCGCAGCGGCCGCGCGACGATCCCTTCGCGCGCGCTCAGGCGCTGCGCAAGCCTGGCGATCACGGGCGGCGGCTCGCCCGCGACGTCGTAGATCCAGGCGAACAGGTCCTTCACCTTGCGATAGCCGGCGGCCTCGAGGAACGCCGCATACTCCCGCGGGTTGTGCGGCATCATCAGCATCGGGTCGCTGTCGAATCCGTCGACGAGCAGGCCCGCACTCTCGTTGAGCGATGGATTGATCGGTCCGCGCATCGCCGCCCGGCCGCGGCCCTTCGCCCATGCCTCCACCGTTTCCATCAGCGCCTGTGTGGCGGCGCCGTCGTCGGCTTCGAAAAACCCGAACATCGCGATGTTGTCGCCGTGGCGTTCGTTGTGAAGACGGTCGTCGATCGCGGCGATGCGGCCGGCGATGCGATTCCCGCGCCACGCGAGGAACAGCTCGACGTCGGCGTGGGCGAAGAAGGGATTCTTTCGGGGCGTCAGTCGCTCGTGTTCGGCCATCCGCAGCGGCGGCACCCAGTGTGGATCAGACCGATTGCGATCGTAGGCGTAATCGACGAACCGTCTGAACTCGCGCCGGCCCTGCACGCGCCGAACGTCAATCATCTAGGCTCCTCAATACGTTAGCATCACGACGTGCGATCGTCCGAGTGGGTGTCGTTCGTCTACTTCGCCGCCCTGACCGCGATCGCCTGGCTGCGGCCGCTGCCGTCGGCGCGCCGCGCCGCATCCAGATCACCGCGATCGGCCTGCTGTCGTCCGTCGCCGTCGTCACCGGCGCGCGACTGGCGGCACCCGCGGTCCGCGACTGGATGCCGCCGCTCGTCATCCTCGCCGGCTATTTTCTGTCGGGCAGGTTCTTCGTGAACCCGTCGCCGTCGTTCGAGGCCTGGTTGATCGCCTGGGATCGCCGCCTGCTCGGCGATCCCGCCACGCGATTTGCGCACTGGCCGCGGGCGCTGCTGGCGTACCTGGAAATCGTCTACATGGGATGCGTCGTGCTCGTCCCGGCCGGATTCGCCGCGCTCGCGTGGACAGGGCGGAGCGCGCTCGCCGACTCGTACTGGACGCTGGTGACCGCCGCGGAGTTCGGATCGTTTGCGTCGCTCGGCGTCGTGCAGGCGCGTCCGCCCTGGATGGTCGAGCGCAAGGCCGTGCTGAGCGATCGCTCGGTCCACCGCGCGGCGTCGATGATGGTGGAGCACCTGACGATTCGCGCCAACACCTTCCCGAGCGGACACGTGGCCGGCTCGCTGGCCGCGGCGCTCGCTGTCATGCGGGCGATGCCCGGGCTCGGTCTGGTGCTGCTGTTCTTCGAACGCCGGTAGAATAGAGATGTCCCCTCGAGATGATTCGGCCGACGATTACGGTTCTGGTCGCGATTGTGTTGTCGGCTGCGCCGGCCGTGGCACAGGTGCGCCCGGCGCGTGCCGGGATGATCGACGGCGTGGTCACCACACAGGGCGGCGCGATTCGCCTGGGCGGGGCGCAGGTCGTGGTGCAGGACGGCGGCGGACGTCAGATCACGACGGTATTGAGCGAAGGCGACGGTCACTTCAGTATCGTCGCGCTGCCCGAGGGTCGCTATCGCGTGATGGCGTCGCTCGCCGGATTCGAGACGGGGACGGCTGCCGCTGTTATCGTCGTCGGCACCACCACGGATGTCGCGATCGATCTCGCGATTGCGACGATTTCGCAGACCGTCGACGTCGTCGGATCGGCGGCAATCGTGTCGCGGGAAGGTACGCTGACACTGGGCGACGCGATTGGCGGCCGCGAACTGGAACAGTACGCGCCGGGTGGCGGCTTTCAGGCGGCGCTTCGATTGCTGGCGAGCATCATCGAAGTGCCGGGCGGCGTCAGCATCAAAGGCGGCCGTCCCAGCCAGGCGGGTGTGCAGCTCGGCGCTGGCACGCTGGTTGACCCGTCCACCGGCCTCACCCAGGTATCACTGCCAGACGATGCCATCGATTCGGTGGCGGTGCTGCCGAATCCGTATGCCGTGGAGTACGGGCGTTTCTCCTCAGGACTCGTCGTCATCCAGACTCGCCGCGCCGGCGACGTCTGGAAGACGCGGCTCAACAACCTCGATCCCACCTTCCGCCTCGGCCGCAGCGGTCAACCGTTCGATATCAGGGGGATCGGCTCCTTCGGCCCGCGGCTGGAGACGGGCGGCCCGATCCTGAAGGATCGGCTGTTTCTGGAACAGACCGCCCAGTTCCGCTACTCCGCGTCCGATGTCCCGAGTCGGCCCGAGGACGAGTTGCGCCGGACGAAGTGGTTCAGCTCGTTCACGCGAGTCGACGCCACGCTCGCGCCGCGCCATTCGGTTGTCGGGACGGGCGGATTCTTCCCGAGCGTGACGCAGTGGGCGACGCTGGGTACGTTCACGCCGCCCGACGCGACGGTCGACGTCCGCGCGCGCGTCAACCACGCGGGGGTCACCGAGCGCTCGCTCTGGACCGACAACCTGTTCAGCGAGACGACCGTCCAGGTGCACGAGTACCGGACCGACGTCAGCCCGCAGGGATCGGCCCCGATGGCCCTGCGGCCCGACACGACGCTCGGCAACTTCTTCAACCGGCAGCACCGCGCCACGGCGATGTATCAGGTCGTCGAGGCCATCTCCGGATCCCAGAACGCGCTTGGCGGTCTGCACCTGTTCAAAGCGGGCATCGACGTGCTGCACAGCGAGTACGGAGGAACCAGCGACAGCCGCCCGGTGCTGATCGAGCGCGCCGACGGCACGCTCGCGCGCCGTCTCGACTTCGCGCTGCCGTCGACCGAGTCGATCGGCAGCACGGACCTGGCGCTGTTCGCTCAGGATCGCTATCAGCCGAACACCCGGTGGTACCTCGAGTTCGGCGGCCGTCTCGATCGCGATGGCGTGGTGGATCGCTTCAACGTCACACCGCGGGTTGGCACCGCCGTCCTGTTGGACGCGTCGGGCAGCGCGGTGCTGCGCGGCGGTTTCGGGTTGTTCTACGAGCGCACGCCGTCAGCGGCGGGGACGTTCGACACGTTCGAGAGCGCGCTCGACACGCGTTTCGCGTCCGACGGCGTCACGCCGCTTGGTCCGGCGGTGCGGTTCGCGCATCGCACGGCGCCAGACCTCGAGACGCCGCGCAGCCGGACGTGGGACCTCGCCTACGACCACCGGCTGAATTCGATGTGGTCGCTGCATTTCGGCGTCATCAATCGCGAGGGGCGTCACGAGCTGATTCTCGATCCCGTTCAGACCGCGTCGAGCGCGGAGCTGAGGCTGTCGAGCACCGGCCGATCGAGCTATCGCGAGGCGGAAGCCGGTATCCATTTCACCCACGGCCCCGGGTTCGATCTCAACGTCTCGTACGCCCGTTCGGCGGCTCGCGGCGATCTCAATGCCTTCACGAACTACTTCGACACGGTGCTGTGGCCGGTCGTCGGCGCCAACGCCTACGGTCCTTCGGCCGCCGATGTCCCTCATCGTCTGTTTGCGCGCGGGCGCGCGATGCCGAATCCGCGCTGGCTGCTGCTGGGCATCGCCGACTGGCGCTCGGGTCTGCCGTACTCCGCAGTGAACGAGACGCTCGATTTCGTCGGCCCTCGCAACCAGCTCCGCTTTCCGACCTACGCGCGGCTGGAGCTCGGTGTCGAGCATCGCTTCAAGATCTTCAAGCTGCAGCCCTGGATCGGCGTCCGCGCCTACAACGCGCTGAGCGCGTACCTCCCGACCGACGTGCAGGCCAACACCGGCTCGCCGCTCTTCGGGTCGTTCTACAACTCCGAGTACCGCCAGTTCCGCCTGCAGGTCCGCTTCGAGCGCTAGTGTCCCGAGTGCGAAATAGGTTGCCAAGATGCCGGAGCGCGGCGCCCGGCTGGTAAGGCGCGACGACTGAGAATATCGGGAATATTTGATGGAGGAGCAACGCAGCCAGACGGGATGCCCCGCCCGGCAGGTTGGCTAGCTATTTTGTACTCGGGACACTTGTAAGGTTGCGCGGCATCATCTTCGTGGTGGCGGCGCTCGTGATGGGGCCGATGCTGCTCCTCGTCTCCACCGGCAGCGATTCGCGCACCATCGTCGAGCTCGAGCGCACACTCGAGAATGACCCAGAAAATCTTCTGCTCGCCGCCGACTATCGCCAGCTGGCCATCGCCGCGCGCGATTTCGATCGGCCGATTGGCGTGCTCGAGAAGCTGGCGAAGCGGAAGGACAGCGGGCCGAACGTCCAAATCAGCCTTGCTCTCGCGTACGTCGACAAGGTGCCGACGTCAGGCGACATCCGGCGTCTCTACCTCGGTCGCGACGCGATCGGCGCGCTGACCCGTGCCATTGCGCAACAGCCGACGCCGCTGGCGTACTACGTGCGTGGCCTGATCAACCTCTATTACAACAACTTCATCTTCAAGCGTGTACCGCGGGGAATCGCAGACCTCGAGCAAGCATTGACGCTGACGACTCCTGACTCGCCGTCCCCGCTGGTCCTTCGAGTACGCACGGCGCTCGGCGACGGATACTTCAGGCTTGGGAACGCCGCCAAAGCGCGTGACGTGTGGTCGGCTGCCCAGAAGCAGTTTCCAGCGGATGCCGGCCTGAAGAACCGCCTCGAGAAACAGGGCACGGTGCTCGAAGACATCGTCACGACCGCGCTCACCGCCAGCACGCGGGTCGATACCAGCCTCGTCGGTCTTCTTTCGGGCCGCTGCTGAATTCAGGCGGAAGGTGCGCACCAGCAGCGGCGTGCCGCGTCCCCGGAGCGCGCGTTCCACGCTCGGCGATCCGTGGTTGCTCGCCGCGCTCTGGACGCTGGCGATCGTGGCGGTCGCCGCCGCGGCCCGTTTGCTGGTCTGGTACTGGCCAGGCCGGGTCTTCGACGGCGTGACCAGTCACATCTGGACGGCGCTCGCGTGGGACCTTGCGCGCGGTCATTTCTACAGACCGCCGCTCGGTCCTGACGGGTACGGCGGCACCCGTTACATGCCTCTGTTGTTCGTGACGCAGGCGTTGCTGATGCGCCTCGGGCTCGATCCGATTCAGGCGGGCGTGCTGCTGATGCAGGTCAGCGTTCTGGCGGCCGCGGCTGCACTGTACGCCGCGCTCCGCGCCCATCAGGTCCCTCGCCGTCTGGCTGCGCCGCTGGCCCTGGCAGTCTTCGGTACCGTCATCTATCAGCAGTACTGCACCGATCTCGATCCCGACTATCTCGCCTTTGCGCTGGCGATATCGTCGGTTCCCCTGGCCGTTCGCAGCGTTCGACACAACCAGCCGCGGTGGCTCTTCGCGGCCGGTCTCGCCGTCGTTCTTGCTGCGCTCACCTGCGCTCACGAAGGTGACGGCACTGGCCTACATCGCGCCAATCGCGTGGTGGCTTCTGACCTCGGGACGGGCACGTGCGGCGATGTGGTTCGTGCTGGGGACCATCGCGCTGTTCACCGCGGCCTGTGGCATCGTTGAGGTCGCATCGCACGGCGTCTTCCTGGAGAGTTTTCGCGCCACCATCAGCGGCGGGATGGGCTCGTCAGATGTGTGGCGCGCCGTGCCGAAGTTCGTTCGCGAGATCGCCATCGAGCCGTTCGTGGCCGTCCCTTTCATCGTTGCCTGCTGGTGTGCGTTCGGCCGGCACGGACGACTCGGGCTTCCGCAACTGGTCTTGTTGACAGCGTCGGCGATCACGCTGGTGATCTTTGCGTCGCCCGGCACCGTCGGCAATCACCTCGTCGACCTGCACATGGCGAGCCTGCTCGTCGCCGGCGCCGGGATGGCCGACGGTCAACTGCCTGCGCGCGCCGCAGCCGCCGTCTTCGCAGGCATGGCGGCGGCGCTGGCGGCGATTTCGCTTCCAGTGCCGGGAATCCCGTCGGTGATCGCGACGCTTCGCGCGCAGTCGCTCCCGTCGAGAGCCGCGGTGCGAGCGATACACGAGGAGTTTCTGATGCAAGGGACCCGTTATCTTTCGACAGATCCTGTGATCGCGATTCTCAACGACGAGCGCCCGCTGCTGCTCGATGCCTTCAACCTCAACCGGTTCGTAAGAGAAGGGACACCTGCCGGCCGCGATCTCGAACAGCGGCTCCGCCGACACGACTTCGCCGTCGTGATCGTGCGCGAAGGGGCGCTGGCCCCGCAAAACCGTAATGACCTCGAGCGGCTCATCCATTCGACGTACGACGTCAGCGCCGTGCGCCGTCCGTTCGTCGTCCTCGTGCCGCGCGCGGATTAGCCGGAGCGGAAGGTCTCGGTTGCGACACGTTCTGATATGCTACAGCCTCAGACTTTTTCCAGCAGAGATCATGTTGACGACCGCCGAAAGTTACGCTGCGATCGTGGCGCAACGCGTGACGATGGAGCGTCTCACGCTCGCCGAGCAATGGCTCGGACGCTTGCGTGAGCTGTTGACCGTCGAGCTGAACGACGTGTTTCCGTCGGACCAGCTTCTCGATCACATTCCGCTGCTGATTGCGAACATCGCTACCTATCTGCGCGCGCCGGCCGACGAGGAAATCGCCGCGAACGCCGCGGTGATAGACAAGGCGCGCGAACTCGGTCTTCTCCGGCACGAGCAGAAGGCATCCGTTCATCAACTGTTGCGCGAATACGAGGTTCTCGAAGAGATCCTCGAGGCCTTCGTCAGCGCGGAGACGCAGCGGCTCGGTTTGCAACCGACTTCTGAGGAATGTTTCGAGGTGGTTCGGCGCCTGACGCGGTCGATTCGCACCCTGATGCGTACCACCGTCGACACGTTCGTCAGCGAGTACACGACGACGCTGCAGGAACGGAACGAACGAATCCGGGCGTTCAACCGCATGACGAGCCACGAGCTGCGAAATCCGATCGGGACGTTGCTGTTCGCGGCCGCCGCGCTGACCAACGAGCGGGTGCGATCGGACCCGGCGCGGCTCGACAAGGTGACTTCGACAATCCGTTCGAACGCCGAGCGTCTGTCGTGGCTGGTGGACAATCTCCAGCGGCTGGCGCGTCTCGGCGATCCGCTCGATGTGCCGAGTCAACAGCACATCGAGCTCGAAGGGCTGGCGGGCGAGGTGGCGCGTCAACTCGAGGAGATGGCCGCGGCCCGCGCCGTCTCGATCCGAATCGGTCCCGGCCTGCCGACGCTGTTCGGCGACCCGGCGCACCTGGAACTGATCCTGCTCAACCTCGTCTCGAACGCCATCAAATACAGCGACCCCGAAAAACCCGAGTGTTTCGTCGAAATTGCCGTCTGCGGCGATGCCCGCGCCGAGGATGTCTGCACCGTCTGTATTCGTGATAATGGCCTGGGCATCGCGGACGTCGATCAACCGGCGGTCTTCGACCGCTTCTTCCGCGCGCACGCCCATCTCGATCAAGAGCTGGGCAATTCGGGCAGCGGGCTCGGGCTGGCGATCGCCGTCGAGTGTGTGAAGGCGCTGCGCGGCTCCATTCGCTGTGAATCGGCGGTCGGCCACGGCACGACGTTTTTCGTGACCCTTCCCCGCCGCGAACCCCAATCGCCGGCGCCGGCTAGCGCCGCCGCGTCTTGAACGGCAACAGGAAATCGGTTCGCCGCCGCTTGGCGTCGAAGTAGACGCGCGTACCGTCGACGACCAGGTGGTGTAAGCCGTCCGGGTACGGCCAGGTGGGATCCGGCTCCAGGCGCAGCGCGACGGTTTCGCGGAAATCCGTCGGGGTCAGCGTCAGCACTTCCATGATCTGGACCGCGCCGCCGTAGGTGTCGTGGCAATCCTGTGCGGGCCGGTACAGCCGATCGCCAATCGCGAACGGGCGCCCCGCCGGGCGCGACGACGCGACGTCGCGCTTCAAGGGATTCAACGGGTGCGCCGTCCACGGACCGGCGACCGCGTCAGCGAAATACGCGCGCAGTGTGCTCGTGTGACGAGGCGGTGGTTCGGCGCAGAAGAGCCACCACCGGTCGCCGAAGCGGAAGATCGTCGGATCGACGATCCGTGCGCCACGGAGCACATGATGGCGCGGGATCCACTGGCCGTCATCGCCCAGGCGATACAGGACACAGCCGTCCTCCTGGCTCATCTCCGGTGCGCAATACACGTCCGGGCCGTCATTGAAGGTGCAGGGATACGAGATGTGCCGATCGCGAACGATCGCCGGCTGCGGTGTAGCGGCTGCGGCCATGTCGTCCGGATCGACACGCGAGATCCGTCCGCGGACGCCTCGCGGATGTCCGTAGTCTTCGACGAGCAGCCAATCGCGGCCCTGATGACGATAGGGAAACGGATCGGCGAGGAGATACAGAGCCGGACGCGGCGGCAGCCACCGGACGTGCTTCAGTGGCGCCAGTTCGCGAATGTTGGCGAGCGGACGATCGAGCGTCGCGATGCCGACGTTCCAGGTGTCGTACCACGCCCACGATGGCACCATCGTGCGAAATGTCCTAAGCTTCACGATGTGATCGTGGTGACAGCCGCTTCGTCGAATCACTTCGGCGCGCTGCGCTACATGCTCGAATCGCTGCGCGCCCTGAAGGCTCGGGTGGAGTGCTACGACCTTGGCCTCGCGCCCCGCGAAGTGCAGACGCTCCCGCGGTGGGCCGGCCTGTTCTATCACAAGTTTGATTTCGCTGCGCATCCACCGCACCTGAACATCGAGATCGCCGCGGGCGAGTACGCCTGGAAACCGGTGATCGTCGCGGAGGTCGTGGAACGTGTCCGCGACAGCGTGACGCCGGAAGACGTGCTGTGGACCGATGCGGGATCGTACTTTCACGCGCTGGAGCCGATCGGCGCGCGCCTGCAATCCGGCGACGGACTGTGGGTGCGCCGGTCGAGCGGCACGATGGGGCAGTGGACGCACCCGCTGATGTTCGCGCGCCTCAGTGCGGACGCCGCGGACTACGCCACTCGTCCCAACGCGGACGCGACACTCGTCGGTCTGGCGACCGGTCACGCCTCGCCGGCCGTCCGCGATCGCGTGTACCGCGATATCGTCGTACCGTGGCGGGCCGGCGCGCTGGACAAAGCCTGCATCGCGCCGGCGGGCTCGTCGCGCCGGAATCATCGCCAGGATCAGGCGCTGCTCTCGTATCTCGTGCACAAGGCCGGGTTCGGCTTTGCCGACGACGGCCGGCAGGAGATCGGCGTGCGCTGCAAGTGCGATCGGTGGTTTTATGAGTACATCGGCTTTCACGTTCCGGCGCCGGTGTACGCGTGGTGCTGCCTCTATTGATCGCCATTGCTCCCTCGACTCACTACGAGCTGTATCACGACTGGCAGAAGGCGCTGGAGTTCTGTCGCGCGCTGCCCGACGTCTGCCCAGCGCAGCCGGTCACGTTCCACATGTTCTGGCGTGAGCGCTCCGGCGGCTTGTGGCCGACGGTCAGGCCGTTTGGACGGAAGCAGGCGCTGCCGATCAAGGCGTTTCTCGCGACCCAGGATCGTGCCGCGTGCACGCTGACGCTGTGGTCCGATCGCGATCTCTCGGCCAACGAGTGGCTGCAGCCGTTCCTGCCACATCTCACGCTTCGCATCTACGATGCAGCCGCAGAAGTCCGCGGCACGCCGCTCGAAGACTATCCAAAGGTTTACCGTCAGCGCGACTCGCGCGCGTATCGTGACGGCGATCTGTTCCGGATCCTGATCCTCTACAAATACGGCGGCATTTACGCCGACATGGACACGGTGCTGCTGCGCAGCCTCGGCGTGTTCCTGGATCAGGAATTCCTATATCAATGGGACCGCTTCGACAACATGTATGCGCCGGCGCTGCTCCGTCTCCGGCAGGGCAGCGAGTTCGCGCGCGAGCTCGTTCAGGGGCTGATCGAGATTCCTCCAGGCAAGTACAACTGGGGACGCGAGAACATGCGGCGCGCCATCGAGCGCGGGCGGTCGATCACCGTTTTCCCGTCGCCGTTCTTCAACACCGAGTGGCAGGCCGATCCGGCGTTCGAGCCGTTCAAGCGCACGCCGCAGAGCACGAATCTGTACGAAGGCGCGTTCGCGTGGCACTGGCACAACCGCTGGGAGCAGCCGATCGAACCCGGCAGCAAGTTCCAACTGCTCGAGTCGCGAATCGACGCGCAGCTCGCGGAGATGGGCGTGTGCGCCCGTTGACGGCTCAGACCCGGCGGATCGCGGCGCTGATCTGGACCGAGCGCCGTCTGTACCTGATTGGCGCCGTCTTCGTCGCGCTCAGCATCGGCACCGGCCTCGCGTACCCGCAGGTGATCCGCCTGATCATCGACGATGGCGTGCAGGCCGGCCGGACGGCGCGGCTCAACCAGCTGGCCATCGCGCTGGTTGTAATCCTCCTCGTGGAAAGCGTGGCGACCTTCGTCCGCGACTACTGCTTCAACCTCGGCGCCGAGCGCGTCGCGGCGCGGCTGAGACGGCTGGTGTTCGAAACGCTGCTGCGCCAGGACGTCCACTTCTTCGATCAGCGGGAGACCGGCGAAATCACCACGCGCCTGTGGGCTGACGTCCCGGTCCTGCAGTTCGTCCTCGGCGAGGAGCTCGCCGACGCCGTGCGGTTCTCGGTCTTCGCCATCTGCGGCACTGGACTGTTGTTCTACACGTCGGTGCCCCTTACGTTGCTGACATTGCTCGCGGTGCCGCCGATTGTCATCGCGACCTCGCTGCTCGGCCGGCGGGTGCGCACGCTGTCCACCGATCTGCAGCGCGCGCACGCGGATGCCGGCGCCGCCGCGGCGGAGGTCATCGGCGGCATTCGCACCGTCCGCGCCTTTTCCCGCGAACGTGCGGAGGCGGACCGCTACGAGCGCCAGACGGCGCGGGCGCTCGAATTCGCACGGCGGAAGATCGTATCCGCGTCGGCGCTCGGCGCGGTCTCGTTCGTCGCCGGCGAGTGTGCGGCGGTGCTCGCGATCTGGGTCGGCGGGCACCTGATTGTCAGCGGCCGCCTCACGACCGGCGCGCTCGTCTCATTCATCCTCTACGCGCTGCTCGTCGCGCGCGGGTTTCGCAACGCATCCCGGTTCGTGGCCGAATCGATGCGCGCGATCGGCGCCACGCACTGGATTTTCGACCTCGTCGGCGCGACGCCGCAGATCCCGCTGGAGGGCGGCGATCGGCCTGAAGAGCTCGAGCCGTCGATCGCGCTCGAAGGCGTGCGCTTCCGCTATCCCGCCCGCACCGAGGTGGAGGCGCTCAAGGGGATCGATCTCCAGATCGCGCCCGGCGAGGTCGTCGCACTCGTCGGCAAGTCGGGGTCCGGCAAGTCGACGGTGTTGAACCTGCTGCTGCGCTTCTACGATCCGGACGAAGGGCGCGTCTGCATCGGCGGCCGCGACGTACGCGAGCTCGACCCGGCGTGGCTCCGCCGCCGGATGGCGACGGTGCTGCAGGATCCGACGCTGTTCTCGCGCACCATCGGGGAAAACATCGCATACGGCGTCGACGACGCCACCGATCGTGAGATCGTGTCGGCCGCCGAGCTCGCCAGCGCGCACGAGTTCATCGATCGCCTCCCGGACGGCTACGACGCGCCCATCGGCGATCGCGGCGTCCAGCTGTCTGGCGGCCAGCGGCAGCGCCTGGCGATCGCGCGAGCGGTCCTGAGACGCCCCCGGATCCTGATTCTGGATGAGGCCACGAGCGCGCTCGACCAGGAGCTCGAGTCGATCGTGCAGTTGACCTTGCGGACGCTCGACTATCGGCCGACGACGCTGATCATCGCGCACCGGTTGTCGACCGTCGCCACAGTTGACCGCGTCGTCGTCCTGGACGAAGGACGGATCGTCGAGAGCGGGACACACGAACGGCTTCTCAGCACTTCCGCCTTCTACCGTCAGCTTGTTCAGACACAGCTGGTCGCGCAGTGACACGGTCGCATTCGATGAAGACTTTGGTGGCGGCGTTCTGTGTCGCGACGATTCTCGCCTCGCCGAGTATCGGCAGCGCGGAATGCGTCCAGGTCTGGAAGGACATTCCAGACGCACGACGATTATCAGCTGTGGTGTTCAGCGGCACCGTCGTTGAGATCAAGGGAGATCCTGACGGGGCGTTTGTCATCAGCGACAATACCAGGTTCAATGAAAGTCCCGACGGTCTCTGAACCGGTTTTTTCGGTGTCGATCTGTAGCCCTACCAAGCCGTTAGAACAGGCGCAAGCGGTGCTCGCGCAGTTGGGCCGTGGGACAAAACCTTGATGGCGTGGGTTTGAGTACCGAGTACTCACCTTAGCCAATTACCGATTACCAGATTCCGTCGTGGTCTCCCTCTGATGTCCTTCTCGAGCGCCGAGTGGTATCGGTCCGATCGAAGCGCGCCGCCGTCAGACCTGTTGCGCCCGTCGATCGGGCGGACGCTGCGCAATTGGCTGCGAGGCTGCCTGCCGGAGCCGGAGGTCGCCGGCAAGACCATCGTGCTCTACGCGCGACAGGGACTCCGCAAGATGTCGGCGTGGGCCGGGATGTTCTCCGAGTTCCACTCGGTTGTGGGCGCGCTCGCGTACGCGGAGACGCATGGCGCCGCCGCGGTCCGCGTCGATTTCAGGAGTGCGTTGTACGTCGACGCGGCGCGTGGGCCCAACTGGTGGACGTACTTCTTCGAACGTGACCTGATGTCGATCCCCGGCCGACCGTCGAGCGGTGAGGTTCACCTCGATCGATCGCTGGCGAAATACGGCCGGCACGGCGGTTTCTGCGACGTCGTGAACGGCACCACGCCCTATCTCTATCCGATGACTTACGGCGTGCCGCGGGCCGACGTGCACCGCCTGGTGGCTTCGCACATCCACGTCCGGCCGCCGATTCTCGACGAGGTCGCGCGCGCCACTGCCGGTTCGGTGACACCGGGCGCCTATGTCGTCGGCGTGCATTATCGCGGCACCGACTCGACGAGGCGGCCAGGACTGTTGACCGACAACCAGACCAGGCGCGTGTCGTATCAGGCGTATGCGGATGAAGTGCGCCGCGCGCTCGATGACGCGGCCGCGTCGTCCTATCACGTGTTCGTCGCCAGTGACGAGATCGAATTCCTCGAGTTCATGCAGAAGGCGTTTGGGAATCGCGTGATCTTCTCGGAGAGCTCGCCGCGCGTGCATGCGAGCGACCTGCCGATCCATCTCGATCGAACACTGCCGGTGTCGAACTACCTCAAGGGGGCGTCGGGGCTCGTGGATTGCCTGCGTCTTGCCGCGACCGACTATCTGGTGAAAGGCCGCTCGAACCTGTCGGACGCGTCGCTCGCCTTCAACCGGCGATTGCCGTACTCGTTCTGTCTTAGTTCGAAGTACCGCGGGCCTGCGCAACGTTCAATTCTGAAACGCCCTTGAACCTAGAGGCCATCTCATAAACCCAGCTCGGGCAAGAAGGGCCCAACGAAGTTCCATTGCTGGTCGAGCCTTCAGTAGCCGCAACGGTCGTCACACGACAGTAAAATCCGGCCCCCCAAGTACTCCGCTCATATAATCCAAACCGTTTGGCTCTCAATCCCGGCATTCGCATCGGCGTTTACGAGGTCACCGCCCAGATTGGCGCAGGCGGGATGGGGCAAGTGTTTCGCGCGACGGACACGAAACTCAAACGCCAGGTCGCGATCAAGATCCTGCCGCCGCTGCTCGCCGCTGACCACGATCGGCTCGCGCGGTTTCAGCGTGAAGCGGAAGTGCTCGCGTCCCTGAACCATCCACACATTGCGGCCATCTATGGCCTCGAAGAAAGTACAGGCGTCACTGCGCTCGTGATGGAACTCGTTGAAGGCGAGGATCTGTCGCAACGCATCGCGCGCGGCGCGCTCCCGCTTGACGAGATGCTGCCGATCGCCAGGCAGATCGCCGAAGCGCTGGAGGCAGCGCACGAGCAGGGGATCATTCACCGTGATCTCAAGCCCGCCAACATCAAGGTCCGCGCCGACGGCACGGTCAAAGTGCTCGACTTCGGGCTGGCTAAGGCGTTGGAGCCAGTGGTCCCATCGGGTGTCTCCCAGTCGCCGACGATCACAACGCCCGCCATGACACAGGCCGGCATCATTCTCGGTACTGCCGCGTACATGAGTCCCGAGCAAGCGAAGGGGCGGACGGCCGACAAGCGGAGCGACGTCTGGGCGTTCGGCTGCGTGCTTTACGAAATGCTGACTGGGGCGGCCGCGTTTGGAGGCGGCGACGACACCGTTTCCGAGGTCCTTGCGGCGGTTCTGAAGAGCGAACCTGATTGGAGCGCGCTGCCCACGTCGACGCCTGTAGCAGTCGAGACGCTCTTACGGCGCTGCCTGACGAAGGATCCTCGCGAGCGCTTGCACGACATAGCCGATGCACGTCTCGAGATTCGCGATGTGGGAACGCGTCGCGGCGACGGCGCTCCAACGAGCGCCCGAACGAACCGAGTCGCGTGGACGCTGGCTGTCACATTCGGCGTCGTTGCACTCGTCCTCGGATCTCTGCTCGTTCGGTCGGCGGTGCGTCCATCGGCCCCGACAGCCGTCTATCGAAGCCTGATCCTGCCGCCAGTCGGCGACCTGAATGCGGCGGCGTCCGAGTCGCGGACCGGCGTGCCGAGAGCGAGACGAGGTCTTGGCCTTGCCCTCTCACCGGATGGCGGGCATCTGGCGGTCGTCTCGCCGGGGCCCGCTGGCCGTCTCGTTTTGTGGGTTCGTCCGCTCGACAGTGTGCGCGCGCGCCCGCTCGCCGGCACCGAGGGTGCCGGGAACCCGTTCTGGTCTGCGGACGGCAGGTACATCGCGTTCGTCGCCGAAGGCAAGCTCAAACGCGTTGCCGCCTCGGGCGGTCCGGTGTTGACGCTGTCGGACCGGGCGCGGAATTTTTCAACGGGCACGTGGAGTCGAGACAACGTCATCCTGTTTGTCGCCGCAGACGGATCGATTCTTCGCACGTCGGCAACTGCCGGCGACGCCTCGCCCGCCACCTCGCGCGACACGAGTAGAGAGGGCGCGCAGACGTCGCCTTTCTTTCTTCCCGACGGCCGGCGATTTCTGTATGCCGTCGACGCGGAGGATAGAACGAGCGGAGGTGTGTACCTCGGCTCGCTCGATTCGAGCGAGCGCGTCAAGCTGATCGACAACGCGTTCCTGCCGGCGTACGCCAGCGGCTTCGTGCTTTTCGTGCGAGACGACACGCTGATGGCGCAGCGTTTCGATGCCGGCCGGCTTGCGTTGGACGGCGAGCCGATGGCAGTGGCCGAGCAGCTTCGGGTTGCCGGTGCGCCCGGCACGAGCGGCGTGTATGCCGTCTCGCAATCAGGCGTGCTCGTTTATCAGGAAGGCCTCATCCAGAAATCGGCACTCGTCTGGCTCGACCGCGGTGGACGAGAGCTTGCCACGCTGAGCGAGCCTCGAGGCTTCAGCTACGTGCAGCTCTCGCCCGACGAGCGTCACCTCGCCGTGAGTGTGTACGATGACGCGACGAGAACCAGGGACGTATACCTGTTCGACACGGCGCGCGGCGGGCAGACGCGCTTGACGTCCGAACCGTCGGATGATTTCTCGCCCGCCTGGTCGCCACACGGCGATCGGCTTGCGTTCGCCGGACGGCGCCAAGGCGATCACGCCCTCAACCTGTACGCCACGAACGTGAGCGGCACGAGTGGCGAAAAGCGCCTCCTGGATCTGGATGGCGTTGAGATTCCGACGAGCTGGTCGCCCGACGAACGGTTTCTCCTGTTCCAAACGCCCTCACCAGGCGCCGACATCAAGGTCCTCTCACTCGCAGACGGGCAGGTGTCGCCGCTGGTCAGCACGCGATTCACCGAGGGTTCAGCACAGTTCTCTCCGGACGGCCGCTGGGTGGCCTACAGCTCCAACGAAACTGGGCGAACCGAGGTGTACCTGTTGCCGTTTCAAAGGGCGGGCCCGCGCGTGCCGATCTCGACCGACGGCGGCGGGTCGCCGCGATGGCGTAAGGACGGCAAGGAATTGTTCTACCAAGGAATTGTTCTACATCCGCGGCGACAACACGCTGATGGCAGTCGCCGTCAGTCTGAACGCGGCGTCCGTGGACGTCGGAGCAGCGAGCGCGCTGTTCCAGTCGCGGTTTCGTTCGGAGAATTTCCCATACGCCGTCACATCGGATGGACGTTTCCTGGTCAGCCGCTCGGTAGACGACGAGACAACGCCGGGAATCACACTCGTCGTCAATTGGCCAGCTACGCTGCGGAAGGATTGACCTTCCGGTGCAAGAGGCCGGCGATGAGATTTCGTGCTCAGCGGGCTGCCACCGCGCGAAGCACCCGGCGGCCGCCGAGCAGCGCCAGCGCGAGCGCGCCGGCCGCGGTGCTGAGGCCGTAGGAGATCGCACGTCCGACGATCGTGATCGCGACCGCCGTCTCGGCGTTCGCGCCGCACAGCATCAGGCCGGCCACCATGCTGCCGTCGATGGCACCGATGCTGCCGATGGTCGGCACGAAGCCACCGACGATCGGATGGTCGGCACGAAGCCACCGACGATCGTCATCGCGGTGATGGTCGCCGATTGCTGAATCGACAGCGGCAGCCCGAAGGCGGCGGCAACGACGATCTGTCGCGCGTTCGTCTCGACTTGCGCCAGCGTCGCGTAGAAGACGGCCAGCCCGAGGGCACCCCGATCGACGCGCAGATGTTCCGTGCGCGCCCAAAGCGCCCGCAAATGTTCTCGCAGCCGTTCACGTGTGATCCAGACGATCGCCGCGGCAACAGCGAGGAGAAGCGCGGCCACGCTCACAGCGGACACTGACTGGCTCGCCAGCCGTGCAACGACCGGCGTGGTGAGAAGGACCAGCAGCGCCAGGGGAGGTACCTCGGCGAGCCGGACGTAGGCAAACGACGCGGTGGCCTGCGGCAGCGGCACGCCGTGCGCCCGCAGCAACGCGATCCGGCTCGCATCACCGCCGAGGCCGGTCGTTGGCGTCGCGTTTCGGACGAAGATGCCGGCGAGGTTGATGAGCGTCGTCTGATAGAGCGACAGGCGGCTGCCGAGCCCGGCGATCACCACGCGCCAACGCTCGCCGGTGATGATCAGACCGACGAGATGCAGCGCCACGGCCAGCGCCACGAGCCCGAGATGCGCGTGTGCCAGCGCGCCGCCAACGCCGCGCAGCATGTTGGCCACCGAAAGCCATCATACATGCGTTGATACAATGCGAAGTTCCCTGCGGCATCCGCGCATGCCGGCGCCCTGCTCGTGCTCATCGGCCTGTTGCTGGCGTTCAGCCGCGCGTGGTCGGCCGGGCGACGCGTGATCGCGATGGCCGCGTGCGTCGTATTTGCGCTGCTCATGATCGCCGGTCAGGCGGATCTGACGGTCGCGACGATTACCGGCGCACCGCTGACACCCACGCTCTTCCGTACCTTCCGCGGCATCCACGTGGTGAGGTCCAACGAGTTTCTCGAGCCGCTGAAGGCCAATGCCGCGCTCGCCGGCGGGGGGCTCGTACTCTTTCTTGCCCTGGTCGCGTGGATGACGCGGTTGATCCGTCAGGATTGGAAAGACGGGGCCCAGACGTCTTGGCCCGAGGCGACCGCCACGATTGTCGCCGGCGCCGCTTTGCTGTCCCTACCGGCGACGATCACGTGGCCCGGCCCGCCGCCTCCCATTGAGGTCGCCTTCGCGCGGGAGTGGCTGGGTCTGGATCGCACGTCGCTGCGCGGGTCGGAAACGGATGCAATCCGCGAGCTGCGTGCCGTCGTGGGACTTCCGGCGGGCGCCGCATGGCTCAGCGACGAGTACCCACTCGTCTATCGATGGGTTGACCCGACGCCGTCGGTGGCGCCCTCGAAACCTGCCGCGCCGAAGCTCGAGAGCGTGCCGCCGAGCGAAGGCGGGCCCGACATCGTCGTCGTGATGATCGAGAGCTTGCGTGCGGATGCACTTGGGGGCAGCGGCGGTCGGCCGTCGGCGACACCCAATCTCGACGCGCTCGCCCGGCGCAGCGTCGTGTTTCCAACGTTCACGTCGAACGGGTTTCCGAGCGCGCCGTCCGTAATCGCGTCGCGTTTCATTGCTCGGCGTGGCCGCACCGGCGCAAGGAGATCATCACCGACTTCTCAGACCGGCGCTTCGACAGCCTGCCGTCGCGGCTGCGCGATGTCGGCTACGACACGACCTACATCGGCGCGGATCCGCATTTCGATCACCAGGATCACTGGCTGCCGTCCTGGTATTCGACGGTCATCGATCTCGTCGCCAACGGCGAAGCGCCGACCGATCGCAACATCCTGGCGCGCGGGATCGGCGAAATCCGGCGCCACGACGCCGCGGCGCCGGTCACGCCGCTGTTCGAGTTCATCTCCACGTACAGCACGCACTATCCCTTCCGCCTGCCCGACGATGCGGGCGAGCCGCCCTTGCCGACGAGTGAAGCGCTCGAGCCGCGCTATCGCCAGGTGCTGGCGTACACCGACCGTGAGATCGGCCGCCTGCTGGCCTTTCTCGAGACGCGCGAGCGGCGAGACCGTACGATTCTGATCGTGCTCGGCGATCACGGCTTCTACATGGATCTGCGTCGCACGTCCGGACTTCCCGAAAACGACAACATCTGGACGACGGCCATCATCGCGGGGCCCGAA
>Ga0193697_1000130_pt1 | contig 29068 bp, 25 predicted proteins | sample L3m2metaG_FD_145073 | JGI IMG/M metagenome (GOLD analysis project Ga0193697, IMG submission 145073) | Soil microbial communities from a riparian zone of the East river system, Colorado, United States - L3m2 | ecosystem: Environmental > Terrestrial > Soil > Riparian zone | place: USA: East River...
GGGAATTCTTCCCGCGTCGTAAAGCACCACTTCGTCGATAGACAACTCGACGCCCGTCAGCGGCGACACACGTGCTATCCATGACACTCAATAAAACCGCGAGGCGAATCATCGGCACCTTTAGCATGCCTCCCGAAGGCACGCACGCGTTTGACACCGTGCTTGAGGCTGGAGTACACTGTTCGGCCCTTTATGAACCGGAATCCGCATGTGGCAGTTGTCGGTGCGACGGGCGCCGTCGGCATCGAAATGATCAAGACACTGGAGAAGAGGAATTTTCCCGTGAGCAAATTGACCTTGCTCGCGTCGGCCCGGTCGGTTGGCAGGAAGTTGAAGTTTCGTGGTCAGGAAATTACCGTCAAAGAGCTGACGAAAGATGCGTTTGCGGGAATCGACATTGCCCTGTTCAGCGCCGGTGGTTCCATCTCAAAAGAGTTCGCCCCGCTGGCTGCGAAAGCCGGCTGCGTCGTGATCGATAATTCGAGCGCGTTTCGGATGGACAACGACGTGCCGCTCGTTATTCCTGAAATTAACGCCGGCGATCTTCGCCATCACAAAGGCATCATCGCCAACCCCAATTGCACCACCGCTGTCACGTTGATGGCGCTCTACCCGTTGCACGAGGCGTTCAACGTTCGACGCATCTTTGCGTCCAGTTACCAGGCCGTTTCGGGCACCGGCGCGAAGGCGATCGATGAATTGCAACGGCAGGTAAGCCAGATCGTCGAAGCCAAACCGGTGACCAAAGAAGTTTATCCGCATCAGATCGCATTCAACGTTTTGCCGCATGTCGATTCGTTTTTGCCTTCCGGCTATACGAAGGAAGAGATGAAGATGGAGAACGAAGGCCGCAAGATCATGCATCACCCCGCGTTTCGCGCCAGCGTCACGTGTGTGCGCGTGCCGGTCTATCGCGCCCACTCCGTGGCGGTGAGCGCAGAATTCGAAAAGCCTGTAACCGTCGATAACGCGCGGGAAGTCCTGCTGAAAGCGCCCGGTCTGGACGTCGTGGACAATCCCGAAAAGAAGGAATATCCCCTGCCCCTCTACGCCGCGGAACGATACAATTGCCAGGTCGGCCGTATCCGCAAGGATTGTGCCTTTGATAATGGCCTCTGCTTTTGGGTTGTCGGTGATCAGTTGCTCAAGGGCGCGGCATTGAACGCCGTCCAAATCGCGGAAGAGTTGCTCAAGTAAAAAGCGGAAGCTGCCGCCACACCGGTTCGCTCAGTGTGCTCACGCCCAAACCGAGCAGCCGCAGCGGACGTTTGACCAGGCGATCGCGCGCGAGCAAAAAGCAGCCGAGCCGGTAGATCTCGCCTGCGTCCGAAAGCGGTTCCTCCACGCTGATCTGCCGCGTCAAAGTCGTGAAGTCACCGTAACGAACTTTGACCTGCACCGTATGGGCGCCGAGCTGTTTCCGCCGGAGTCGCTCGGAAATATCGGCCGCCTGTTCGCGAAGGCACGCGCGCAACACGGCCCGATCAGCGGTATCACGCTCGAACGTCTCCTCGCTGCTGATGCTCTTCACGTCGTCGCCCAGTTCCAGCGGCCGATCGTCTTCGCCGAACGCAAACTGCTTCAGACGGGGGCCAAACGAACCGACCAGCGCGCGCAGGTCGCCTGGATGGTCCTGAAGATCGCCGATCGTTTGAATGCCTGCCTTGCTCAGGATCTCTTCGGTCACCTTGCCAACACCGTGCAAGGCGCGAACAGGAATCGGCCGCAGGAAAGGCACTTTGTCGCGATCTGGAATCAGGGTCAGTCCGTTCGGCTTCCGAAAATCGCTCGCGAGTTTCGCCAGCAGTTTGTTGGAAGCGATGCCAATGCTGGCGGTCAGTCCGCGCTCAAAGGCAATATCGCCTTTCAACTCACGGGCAACAGGGACGACAGCATATAACGATTCATCCTGATCATTATCCGAGGAAGGCAACTCAAGATATGCTTCGTCGATCGACACTTGTTCGAGTATTGCGCCAGTCCGTTCGATGATCTCCATGATTTTGACTGACTCTTCGCGGTAGTAGCCCATCCGCGGACGAACAAAAATGCCCTTCGGACACAACCGTCCCGCGGTCACGCTCGGCATGGCTGATCGCACGCCGAAACGCCGCGCTTCATAGCTCGCCGCGCAGACAACTCCACGCTGGGTTGGCGGGCTGCCGACGATCACCGGTTTGCCCCGCAACTCGGGCCGGTCGCGCTGCTCGATCGACGCGTAGAACGCATCCATATCGAGATGAAGGATCACGCGCGGCATGTTGAAAACAAAACTGCCTGATTTTATCCCGCGCGGCTGTCAGCGGCAACTAATCCGATTCAGGCCGCCGCCTCGAGCACGTTCCGAAGAGTTTCGCGGAGAAGTTTTGTGCTGAACGGCTTGAGAATGCACGCATCCACGGTCGTGGCCACGGGTGGCGTGGGAAAGCCAGTCACCATCACCACGGGCTGGCGTGGACAGCGCTGTTTGATCATTTTCGCGAGGTCCGCGCCATCCGTGGGATCCATCACAAGATCTGTGAGGACGGCGTCGAATTTCCGACTGCCAATTTTCTGCAGCGCCTCCGCGGCATCGTAGGCGATCTCGACTTCGTAGCCGTCGCGCGACAAAACCATCGAGATGTAAAGACACATCGACGCTTCGTCATCGACGACCAGGATACGCTTGGGACCGTCCTGCAACACACCTGATTCATCGAGCGTTGAATTGCTTTCCTTAACACAGGTTTGTAGTACAAGGCTGGTTCGTAGTGCAGGCTTCAGCCTGTCAGGTGGGCCACCCAGGTTTTATATGTTCTCCAACAGGCTAAAGCCTGCACTACAAACGAGGCGGAAAGCTGATTATTTGCGCCTTAAGATCAACCGCAAATATGCCGATGACTTATGTCCACAATCCCAGGGCCCGCAGGCGTTTGATCTGCCAGCGCATATTGTCACCGGGTTGCCACTCGGCTTCGCGCCCCAGGCGTTGAATCACTTCGGGATTCGCCAGAGACCTCGGCAATCCCCCGCGACAAACACGCGCGAGTTCTTCCGCGGCGATCCGCTGCAACTCCTGCTGTGATTGCTCGGAATACCATGCGGCGTGGTCGGTGACGACAATGCGCGGGTGCGTTCGCAACGGCGAATCGGCGGGCAGCGGCTCCTCCTCAAACACGTCGACACCTGCGGCGGCGATGTGGCCGCTATCGATTGCCCCCAGCAACGCCCGGGAATCAATGACGCCGCCACGCGCAGTGTTAATGATTATCGTGCCCGGCTGCATTAGCTGGACCGATTTTGCATCAATGAGATGTCGCGTTTCCGGCAGAAGCGGGCAATGCAGTGTGATAAAGTGCGAGTGTCGGCAGAGCGTTTCAAAATCGACAACTTCGACGCCCGCTTCGCGCGCTTGCTCCGGGTCCACAAATGGATCGGTGGCGAGCAGCCTCAGGCCCCAGCCGCTGAGCTTGCGCGCCACCGCGCGGCCAATGTTCCCCAGCCCGACAATCCCAACGGTCTTGCCCGCCATGCGATGGATCGGCTCGTGCCGGTGCACATTCCAACTCCCCTGTTCGACACGCTTGTGTATGCCGACAATGTTGCGCGCGCATGCGAGCAGGAGCGCAATCGCGTGCGATGATACTTCATCGACGCAGTAAACGGCGACGTGGCCCACCATGATCTTCGCGTTGGTGGCCGCTTTGACATCCACGTTGTCCGTCCCAACTCCGTAACGGACAATGATCTGGCATTTGCGAAATTGCCGGATCATTTCGGCGGGAACTTCAATCCGGCGAAACAGGACCGCGTCGGCATCACGGCACGACTCAAGCGCTTTCTCGAAGGGCAATTTATCCGCGTCGATCAACTCACCGCCGGCATCGGCAATGATCCGGCGTTCGACGTCGATGCTGGCATAGCCGTGTTCGATGAGGACGACGCGAAACATCAGGGTGTCTGAGTTCCATCCCAATCCTGGTACATCGAAAGCGTTTGGATATCGCGGGTCGCGCGGCGCACGATTGCTTTGTAAGTGCGCGTAGTTCCACGAACGTTGGCCTGCACCGTGATCTCAAAAACCACGCTTCGAAAGGAAACAAACCGCCCGATCTGCTGGAGCACCGGCGGCGGCAAACCCGGGATGCCTGCGAGCTCCTGGATGTTATGAATCGGTCGTTCGGAGCGTCGTTGAATGATCCCGTCGGCAATGGTGTCGTCGATCTGCGGTATGCACTGCAAAGCCTCCTTGCTCGCCGTATTGATATTGAGCGCGCGCCCAGACACCGCGGTAAATAGATCGCGCAATCCCACCGAGTAAATCAATTCCTCGAAGTGGCTGCGCCTCGCGCTGGAAGCCTGACTTCGCGCGCCAACGTTGCCGAAGCCATTATTGCCATAAAACATCGGTGGCGTAACTCCATTGATCATCAGCAACTCCGAAATGTCATCGATCGGCCCATTTTTTGCGAAATAAGCCCCCGGACCCGGCCCCTGGCGTTGGCGGTAAAAATCGCTCTCCGCCCCGCTGGGATGCTTGTCATCGTCGCGATCACACCAATCCTGGATTGAATCAATGATGGTGGACTGTTCGGCAGGATCGATGCCTACAAGTGTTAGAGCCTGGCGAAGGATTTCCGGACTGTCTTTGGCGATGTTGATGTTGAACTTACGGTCCAAATCGATCGTTTTCCACGTCGCAAATTTGTTAAGATCAACATCAATGCGCTGGCCGGGAAAAAGCGGAGCCCCGTTCGTCTCCCCGGCCAGTCCCGGGATGCCTCCGCCGCCAGCCCAAAAATCAAGCAAGGAGTCGATTTGCGCCTCCGGTCCCTGGAGATCGGCCGCCAATTCAGATTTCGCCGCCTCAACACCGGCGTATGCCACCCAGAACAAATCGTTGTCGACGGTGGCATTGCGAGCGAGTTTGGTCTCAACGGCCATCATAGATGCGAAGCCCAACGCCAGGGAAACCAGCACCACCATGATGATGAGCACCATGACGAGGGCGATTCCGTGGCGGCGTTGTTGGCAAATGATGATTCTCATCGGCGCTAGAACTTCTGGAACGAATCACTTTGCAGCGGATTCCGGCCGCTTCTCGGTGGAGTGCCGGGAGGTGTACCAGGAGGGGTCCCCGGAGGCGTGCCGGGAGGCGTCCCTCCGGGTTGCCCCATCGGCGGCCCGCTTTGGACACCACCGATCGCAGCGGATGGAATTACGACCTCGCGTACAACAACATCTTGAGGCGTTTTCGAGGAGCCGGTGTTCTTGCCAGTCGCAAGCGTAATGAGCACTTTCGGCGGCAACTGGTTCGTGTAACGCCACTCCGTGGCGTACTCCTGCTTTTGTCGATCCCAGAATTCGACCGCGAACAGCGTCACATCCTTCGCAAGGACCACTGAATACGGTTCGGACGTGGGATTCTCGATGTCAGCCAAAATTGGGAAGTGCGTCATGACAAGCTCGTTGCCATTCGTGATTGAAAATGTAACGCGGCACAGCGTCAAACCACCTTGCACCGCGAACCCCGGCATGGCCGGGGAGAGACGCGAAACCATGCTCACGCTCATCAAATCGTCGCTCGTCTTCATTTCGAAGGCGTAATGCCTGAGATTCTCGTTGAACAACTGCACTGTTCGAAATGCCTCTTCAACGGCGTTCACCGCAATTCGCGAGCGCTGCACTGCAGCCGCGGCATTTTGCGCCGCGCGGGACCCTTTCATAATTGAAGTCCACACGGCATACATCGCCGTGATGACCATGGCAAAGATGCCAATGGCAATCATTACCTCGATGATCGTGAAAGCGCGGCGCGGCTTCGTGCTCACAGGCCCCCCTTGCTGAAACTACCCGGCGGCGAAGCAGGCTTGAAGAAGTATGTCGTCAACTGCTTTGAAGATCCTCCCTTGCTATAATAGATGACGTAATCAGCGCGGAAAAAGTTGGTCCCAACCTCCTGAACGTTCCACTCCCACGAATAGTCCCGAAACAGCCCTGGCGCCACGTTCTCGAAGTCGCCCGATGCCGAGCCTTCAACGAGGATATTGGTGATGGCGTGCGGTGAAATAATAAACTCAAAGTTTGGCTCGCGCTGCTGCAACTTTCTGGCTGCGACAAGGCCGGTCGTAACCACTTGGAGCACTGAAAACGCCACAAGGAAGAAGATGGCGCAGGCAATGATCACCTCCAGCAAAGTGAAGCCCAACGAGCGGTGGCCGCAGCGCGTTTCTCGATTCACCCGGATTTTCATCGAAACTTCAACGGATCGACATTCACATCGACGAGCGCCGTGGACACCTCCAACGAAATCTCCCGGCGCTCATTGTCGTTGCTGACGAGAAACAGGGCGAACTCGTCACACGTGCCATTCGCGTAAAAACTGACCTCCACCACCTCGTCATCGCTAAAATCCTTCAAGTGAAGTCTCATTCCTTCGATCCGAATGCTGTCCGGAAGTTTAAATCTCGTGTCGTCAGAAGGTGTCCAGGCAGGCCTTGACTTGCGCTCGTTCCGCTCCTCCATGCGCCATTCCTCTCCTGCCAGGTTTTTGCTTTCGAGGCGGTTGGGTTGCAGATCGTATCCGGCCAGCGGATTCGCAGGGGAAGCACGTGTCGCCCCAGTCTGCACTTCAATGATCCTGTCAGTCTGCCGGATAACCACTTTCATCGTCGTGCCATTAAGGACTGCCTGCCCTCGCGCGACTTCGCAGAGATACTTGATCTTGGTCAGGGCCATCTGCATCGATTCAGGATGCAGCTTCCGATAGATGCTCGGGATGCCCATCGTCAGAACGATGCCGATGATCGCGCAGACCACCATGATCTCGATCAAGGTGAACGCAGCGCAACGGCGCGTTGGAAATTCCCGAATCATTGGCGATTGATGCTGCCGGTAATGGCGAACATCGCCGACAAAATGCTGAAGAGCAGCCCGCCCACGCCCACTGCCATCACGATAATCATCGCCGGCTCGATCAGGTTCGTCATCACGCGCAATTGTATGCTCAACTCATTTTCGTAAGTCTCCGCGATGTTTTCCAGCGCCCCAGGCACGTCTCCGGTCTCCTCGCCGATCTTCAGCAAGTCGATCATCAGTTGTGGGAACAATTTGCTGTGCGCGAGCGGTTGCGCGATGGTTTTGCCATCCGTCACTTCTTCGCGAGTGCGGGCAATGGCTTCCTTCACGACTTTATTCGGCATGATGTCCTCGGTAATCTTCAACGCCGTGAGCACCGGCACACCGTTCACCAGCAGGGTGGAAAGCGTGCGCGCAAACTGCCCGAAAATATTCAGTCGCACCGCTTTTCCGAGCACCGGCGCGTTCATTTTCCAACTGTCGAGCTTGCGCCGCCCCATTTCCGTCGCCTGGAAGCGCTTGAAAATCACCACCAGCGCCACGGCGATCAGCGCCATCAGCCACCAATATCGGCTGAATGCGTTCGAAATATCCATGAGCAGCCGCGTCGCCCACGGCAAGGGCACCTTCAACCCCTGAAAGATCGTCATGAACTTCGGCAGCATGAACGTCATGAAGAAAATGATGATCACCACGCCCACGCACGCCACGATCGCCGGGTAGATCAGCGCCGCCACAAATTTCGATTGCACTTCCGCAAATTTCTCATAATGCGCGGCCAACCGCCGCAACACCTCATACAATGCCCCGCTCTGCTCGCCGGCGCGGACCATGTTCACATAAAGGTCTGTGAAAATCTTGGGCTGCTTGCTCATCGCGTCGGACAGACTCTTTCCCTCCATCACGTCCTGCTTGAGCTCTTTGCTGACGTCAGACGAAATGCCCTTGGACTCAAGATGCGTCATGCTTCCGAGCGCGACCGTGAGTGGCATCCCGCATTTCAACAAGTTCGAAAGCTGCTGTGTAAATGTAGCGATCTCCTGTAACTTCGGTTTGCGTTTGCGGAGGACCGCGCCGCGAAGGGCAGCGGGCAACAGCGCCGACGCAGTTTTCTCTTTTGGACGTTCCGCCGCCGCGGCGGCGGTCGTGGCCGCTTTAGTGCCATCGACCATGACGGGGAAAAGGCCGAGCCGCTCGATCTGCATCAGCGCCGCATTGCGGTCGGCCACATCGAGAACACCCTGCACGACCTCGCCGGACCTCCGGCGGGCCTTATAAGCAAACTGAGCCATATACGCTAAATCTTAAAAACCACTTTTCGTTCAAAGTTGCTCTGATAAACCTCTCCTTACGGTTCCCGCCGCAGCAACGCCACAAATCCCGCCTGCTCGAAATGTTCGTCAAAGGCCAAAGCGTCGCGGATCCTTCTTTTCATGCATTAAGTGAAACGAAATGCAATCAGTCAAAGACCACTTCTTATCCGAACGGTGACGGTGAAGCTTCATACCGGCATCGAAGAATTCGGATGTCGCTCTCAGAAATTCACAGACTGGATTAGACATTACGCGCTCCACCACTCTGTGCGCTTTTGCCCGATCCTCGGCTGAACCGGACAGATAGTTGATGGTTTCCCACAGTACATATTCAGATACAAGCAGTGGCTGACGTACTTGTCGCGCCCATCGCACTGCGCGCTCGTGAAGCTGGTCACTCTCGATTGCCAGAGCAATAAGATACCCGCTGTCGATCAAGATCATCGTTTCGGCGTTCCATACAAATAGTGATCGTGCTGCGCCGCGCCGTCTGTCGGAGCATTTGGATTCGAAGGATATTTGCTGAGTTCTTCCGCAAGCTCTTCGAGAAATGTCTTACCGCTCTCCATTTTCGTATCGCCAAAGCTCTCAACTAGGGGCCGCACGTGCACCTCCAATGCGCAATTCACCGGCAGGCTTACCGGTTCGTCCGGCACCAGCACTTTCCCGTCAAAATGGGCCTTCAACACGGTCATGATGTCATATTACTTCGGCAGAGGCGCAGATGCGAGCTTTACCTCATTCAAGCTGCCCCGCCGATACCCCTGCAAATCAAGCGTCACATGCGCGTAACCAATCGCTTTTAATTCGCTGGCGACCTTGGCAAACGCCTCGTCGGCCAGCAACCGCGGCAACTCAGACGGCCCCAACTCAATGCGAGCCAGCGCCGCCGCTTGAGCGTTGCCCTTCGCGGCCAATTCATGGTGCCGCACCCGCACGTCATAAAAACCCATGTCGCGCAGCACATTTTCGGCCGCCTCGATCCTCCGCAATTTCTCCGGGCTCACTTCCTCTCCATACGGGATTCGCGAACTCAAACACGCCATCTGCGCCTTCTCGGCCGTCGGCAACCCCAATCCCGCGGAGAGCTCCCGAATCTCCCCCTTCGTCAAGCCGGCCTCCTTCAACGGTGCGCGCACCTGGAACTCCGCCGCCGCCTGCGAACCCGGCCGGAAGTCCCCCACATCACTCGCATTCTCTCCGTATGCGATCACTGAGAAACCCTCCCTCGCAATCGGCGCCAGCTCGCTGAACAACTCATGCTTGCAATAATAACAACGATTCGTCGGGTTCGACAGATACGATGGGTTGCTGAACTCCTGCGTCTTGATCACTCGCAGCGGAATGCCAAATCTCCCCGCGATTTCCACCGCCTCCTCCAACTCTCGCCGCGGCAGGCTCGCTGAATCTGCGATCACCGCCAGCATGCGTTCTCCGAGCGCCTCATGCGCCACGTGTGCCAGGAACACGGAATCCACCCCTCCCGAATACGCCACGAGGCACGAGCCATAAGAGCGAATCAGGGTTCGAAGCTGTTCAAGCTTGTCCAATGACACAAATATTAAGATGTCACCGGACTCCCCCCTTGTCGAGGCACCGAATCGCATGGAGCGGTAGGGACGCGACGCCTGCCCCGCCGAAGGGGGGCCGCTTGCGTCCGCCTCCGGCCCTGATTACCGTCCTGACCGATTACTGATTACTTCCTAGTTCCAACCAACGCCATCATGCGCCCGATGCGCTTCGAGCCGTTCGCGTGCGAGCTGGATGGTCGCCTTGAGGAGTTCACGGTTTTCCGCGCCTTTGGCCTCGAGGTCGCGTTCGAGTTCGATGATCCGTTGCTCGTAAGCCTTCAGCCGTTCCTGGATCGGACCTTTGACTTCCTGCAGCTTCCGTTCCAGTTCGGCGACTTGCAACGCCGCCAGCCGCTGCGTGTCGGCCAGTATTTTTGCCGATCCCGCGAGCCGCTGCACGAACTGTTGTTTGAACCACCGCGTCAGTTCGGGCAGAAGGCCGTCGCGAAGAGCGGGCGACACCACCGGGATCGTCTCGTTGCAACTCGGGCAGGTTACGAACGAATTCACGCTCTCGGAAGGAACGGCCGGCGTCGACTCGTCCGAAGCAAGCACGGGCAACAGGTCAGTGGTCTGCCGCCGTCGGAAAATCATCCACGAAAAAATCATCGCCATCGCCGAGCCAATGACAACCACCACAAGCAACATCCGGTACCGTTCTTCGCTATCGAGCCTCTGCATATGCGCCTTCATCGCCGCCTGCTTCAATTCAAGCGCCGCGGCATCGGCTTTTCGTTGCTGTTCTTTGAGCGCATTCTGCAAATCGGCCGCCATCGCATCGACCTGTTCCTTTTGTTCGACCGACACTTTCGCCAGCTCGGAGGCCGCCGCCTCGGCCTTCCGCTTTTCCTGCGCCGCGGCTTCTTTCAATTCCACAGCCAGCGCATCGGCCTTTTCCTTCTCTTTCGCAGCTTGCGCCTTGACAACCTCGGGCTCGGTCCGCCGCGCCAATTCATCCAGCGCCGCCTTGATCTTCACATCAATCAACGCCCCGGCCTTTACCAGCACCGTTCCGGCCTCGTAAGTATCGGCAGCGAGAATCGGGTCGCTGCGTCGCGCGCGGCTTTGCCACGTGAAATTTTCGTCGCACACGCAATTCTCGCGCACAAATCCGGAAAGAAATTTCCCGGCCCACTGTTCCCCTTCGCCAAATTTCGCCTGCAACTGTCTGCGCACGCTGCCCACCCCAACAAAGTTTGATTTATGGATGCTGACGCTGCGGGCGAGTGCGGCATCAAGGTCCAGCACCACATTGGTCGACCCAACCATCACCACCCTGGCCTGCTGCGGGCCGAGCTTCGCATTCCCCGACAGCGAGTCCGGTCGAATATAACCGTGGACCGCCTCCTGCAGCGCCATCGCAAGGTCCTCGAGCAGCACCTGGTCTGATTCCCCGAGCGCCCACGTCATCGCCAGGTTCGTGGTCAGCGGAAACGAACGGTTTTGCTTTTGATATGTGGATACCGCTCGCGCAAACCGCTCCTGGGCCACCGTCGTGTCGTCCAGCGTCCGCTTCTTGTACGCGCGCTCGACCGCTTTGAGAAAACCCTCTTTGGCCGCCGTGTAGCCCGTCAGCATTCTGATTTCCGCTTCGGCCGCCGCGTTCGTATTAAACCGGAAGATCGCCGGCACCCGTTGCGCCTCCTGGTGCCGCAGCAACTCCGTGCGCTCCTGGTCCACCACCACCAACTGGACCGGCGTACGGACGTCCGTCGTTGCCTTGTCACCCACGTTATAGTCGGTCACAGACGCGACCGCGATTGCACTGCAGGAAACGAGCAACACCAATCTGAGGCATGACTTCATACTAATCCATGTTCCAAACGATCGAAGGTGCGGACTTTACGGTGTTTAGCCTGAAGAACCTGGTATGGCCCGGCAAGAAAAAATCCCAGCAAGTTATTCGTGAGTTATTAACAAGTTGCACACAACCGGTTCACCGTCCGCGTCCACTGTTCCCCGGGGGCTCGCGAAAGCCCGCTGATCGTCGGAGTCCCGCGTTTACGCGGATCAGCGATTACTTCCCCCACGGATCACTGATTACTTCTTTTGGATTACCTCGGCCCGGAACACTGTCTCACATCTTCCCTACGCTGTCTTATTTGCGGGCAGTCAAAGCAACACACCTCGTCGCGGTGATAATTTCTTTGTATCTTTTCAATGGGTTTCGCGTCCGGCCACCCGGAACCGTTCGATGGCACTCTCACTGCTAAAAGAAATCCGTGTGTTGTTAGTGTTGTGGTTGTTGTGTTTCAAGCGGGTAGAAGAACGGCTCATCTGAACCACGCACCTCCATGTGAGCCTGCCGGCGCAACTGCTGGATCCCAAAACTCTCTACCCGCTTTCCTTTTTTCGTGCTATCGATGGACGGGCCGATTCGGCCCCAAGCCGCTTCAAGCTCGCGAGGTGTTAAAGACGTTAAGCCCGTCGTCGAATCGATGTATGCGCCGCTCAGGGCAGCGACAATGAGTTCCAAACGATCATTCGGGATATGATCGCTTGGACAATTCCAAAGCCTGACATTCGCGGTTCGCCACTCCAGAGTTAGAATTCGCTGGCCAGTCGGATTGAAACTGGCAAAGGCCAGCCGCTCTGCGTGCTTGAAGGGCGGACCTAGAGGATCAAAGGTAGTTGCATCCCAGATTCTTGCCGTGCCATCGTTGCCGGCTGTCAACAGACATCGACCGTCCGGGCTGAAAGAAACCACCTCCACGCCGCCCGGATGCTTCATCCAACCAGTCAAGGGTTGGCCGCTGATTGCGTCCCACACTCGAACTGTGCCATTTCCGCTGCTCGTCACCACGCGGCGCCCGTCGTTATTAAAGGCGACACAACTTACAGCCCCGCTGTGTTTAAGTGGGGGGCAAATGGCTTTGCCAGTTCGCGTATCCCAGATGTGCGCGTCGGAAGCGCTCGGTGCCCCATCCTTGCAGCCAGCGATGATTCGTCGACCATCCGGGCTCAAAACCGGCTGCGTAAGCGAGGCTCCGTGACCAAGGGGCGGGATGGCGAGCTGGCCCGTGGTTGTATTCCAGACGCGCACCTCGGCCGGACCGACCGGAAATCCTTGCGCGTTCATCTCGCTGCTACACGTGATGACTCGGTCTGTGACCGGGCTGAACTCAACAAACCAAACGGGCTTATCGTGCAGCAATAACTGCGTCCATGCTGCGACGTTGTTGCTATCCCAGATCCGCGCCGTCCGATCCGCACTCGCACTGGCGATAAAGCGCCCGTCCGGACTCAGCGCAACCGAGTGCACATAACCAGTGTGCCCGATCAGTCGCAGAATCAGCTGCCCAGACAACGCATCCCACAAACGTACTTGGCCGTCCGCGCATCCAGTTAAAACACGATTACCGCTACCACCAAGTCGGATGGAAAGGACGGTAGCAGGGTGATCGAGCGATGGTCGCTCCGCTTTACCTGCCGATGTTGGCCATGTTCGGACCATGTTTTTCCACGCTCCTACTACGTCCCCACCGTTAAACCTCAAAGTCTCCCGCCCGTGCCGAACATGGAATGGCCCCGGTGGATTAAACCATTCGACAACATTCAAATCCCAGAGTCGCCACAGTCCCTCTCGACCAGCCGTTAGCAACTGAAGCCCCTCCGGCCCGAAGACTGCGCTCCACACCAACTGATGGTGCTTGAGAGGTGGTCCAATCGGCTTGCCCGAATCTGTTTCCCACAATCGGACGGTGCCATCGTGGCTCGCAGTTGCCACGAGAGTCCCGGCGGAACTGAACGAGCCGTGCTTAATGCGCGCTGGATGACGCAACGGTGGCGAGATCGGTTGGCCCGTCACGGCATTCCACACACGAGCTTCACCGGACCTATTGTTTTCAGCACCACTGCACGTCAATAAATGCTCCCCATTGCGACTGAACACCACGTGCCATCCCTGGAACGGGTGGCGCATGGGTGGCGTTGCAGGTTGGCCTGTGGTTGTATCCCAGACTCGTGCCGTGCCATCATCGCTGATGGTCGCCACTCTCCGTCCGTCCGGACTGAAACTAATCGAGCGCACTTTGTCGGTATGGCGCAGTGGTGGACTCACGCGTGTTCCCTCGGGAACGCGCCAGAGTTGCGCGGTGCCATCGTGACTGGCCGTAACCACCAAACGCTCGTCGGGACTGAATGCCGCGTCACTAACCGTATCTTCATGGCTCAAAATCGTACCCGCGGGGCGGCCGGTGCTTGCTTCCCACATCCGGGCCGTCTTGTCCTCGCTGGCGGTCAATATCCATTTGCCAGTCGAGCTAAAGGACGCGCGCAGCACATTGGTGGCATGCGTAAGCGGCGGCAGTAACTCCTTGCCGGTGGTTGCGTCCCAGACGCGCGCTGTGCCGTCTTCTGCGGCGGAAATCACTTTATCGCCTTGCGGACTGAACCGACCCTCGTTGACAGGGCCTTTATGCGCTAACGGGGGTGTGAGCGGTTGGCCTGTGGTGGCGTTCCAAACGCGCGCCGTACCATCATCGCTGGCGGTGATGATGCGTCGGCCATCGTTACTAAACTCCGCGCTGTTGACGGCTCCATCGTGCCTACCCAGGGTGAGCAGACGCGGACATTGTCGTAGAATCGCTTCAATGCGAGAGCGATGTGGCCACGCCTCCTCGGGCGTTTGCGCGAGCTTCAAGCTTTCCACAAACCACGGCAAGGCCATGAAGAAGTCCCCCTCCTCCATTGCCTGCACGCCATTGACGACATGGAGGCGCATCAGCCGGTGGCGACTTTCATTAGCCAGTTGCGTGAGCTGCTGCGCGTGACGTCGTTGCACCAACCAGCCAACGGTCGCAATTAAAAGCAGAAGCAGCGCGACGATTCCGACCCTCGCCACGCGCGCCATACGCCATTCCAGTTGATGAAGGCGGCGCAACGACTTGCCGCTCTGAACGACAAGCAAGTCTTCACGCATCCTTGCAGAAGCCGTGTAACGGGAGCGCGGGTCCGAAGCGCAAGCTTTGAGGACCACTTGATTAAATTCTACCAGTTCGAGATTGGCATCCACATCGGAGAGAGGCTCGGGGAACTTGAGACGATCTTTACCTGTAGCGGCTTCGTAGAGCAGTTTTCCCAAACTGTAGAGATCGGCGTGCGGTGTTCCCGGGCCTTCCGGGGGAATAAAGCCCTCAGTCCCCACAAGCGATTGCGCCTGGTCAGCTCGCGTCACCAGTCCAATGTCCGCAAGTTTAGGCGCGCGATTTACGAAGATGATGTTCGAAGGTTTGACATCCCTGTGGACGAGTTTGTGGCGGTCTAGATGTGCGAGTGCGTCAGTCAGCGCAAGTCCCAGAGACAGACATTGGTCCAGAGGCAATCGGCCTCGGCGTTTGATATCGCTGCGCAACGTCCGTGGTGTGTAGTTAGAAACGGCATTGGCGCCAATCGACTCGCAGAGCAGTTCGTCGTTTGAGAGAGGCGCTGCAGTGTTGGCATCGTCGGCCAATTCCATGACGTAGTAAAAACAGGTTCCGTCGTGCGTTTGCCCGATTTGGAGTATGTCGACAAATCCCTCATGCGTGCGCGAAATCGGTTCAAACTGGCACATGCCTTGAAACTCACGCTCAAATGGACGCGAGTCCTCGAACCGGTCCCGATAGATAATTTTTACAGCGCGCCACGCACCGACAACGCTTCGGGCTAGCCACACCTCGCCATAGCTGCCGCTCACGAGCAACCGGATGAGACGATGGCTTGGAATTTCCGGAGGCAGGTGCCTGGGACCCGATAACGGTGCGGATTTGGCGTCAAGATCAGACCAAGCCATATTTTCTGGAAGGATCAGGCTTCTCCAATTTGTCGTCGCAGACTGAGAATCAGACGTTTGAACTTCGGCGTGAGTCGGTGCTTAATCAAATAAACGAGTCCCTGGTTAACCTTCAGTGCCTTTGCCACCTGCCGTGGGGGAGATTGCTTGACCACAACCAGGTAGAAGACCTGGAAGTGGATTGGGCTTACATGAGATTTGAGACGGTTCAGAGCCAAATCCACGAGGTTGTTGCGCCACTCAGTCTCCCAAATTGTATCCAGGTCCCGGCCAGACGGATCGGGCACTCGTTCGATCGTCGGCGTGCGTGGCTCTGTGCCCGCGCTGTGGTGCGTGAATTGGCGGGGAAGCCGGCGGCGGAAATGATCCGCAATGCGCCGTCGCGTCAAGTGCAGAAGCCATGTCTTGAAGGAACAACGGGAAGGATCGTATTGGAAATCGGGCATCGTTCGCGCCACGGACAACAAGGTCTCCTGTACCACATCTTGAGCTTCAGTTTCTGAAAGCCCTTGTGATCGCGCTGCGTCGTGAATGACTCGCGCATACGTCTGATGAAATTCGCGCCACCCCCCGTGGTTGTCCAAATCCCGCACTGCCTGCAGTAAGCTTGGGCGTGTCGGAACCGAATCGTCAATTGCCCGCAAACCGGCCATTCACATTCGCTTAATCGCGCGAAAGGCGGTTATTCTTTCAGCAATCGAAGAAAGTTGAAAGATTTCTTCTGCCGCTGGCGATTAAGCCCCTGCAACGATGAAGCCACTGCCGTTAATCCATTTAGCGCAGATTTGGATCATCGGAACGATAAATCGGAGACGATCGGCTTAGCCCAAACAAAATTCCTTATGAAAACGCGTTTAGAATCTGTATGTGTTGTGACTTGGATTCTCTTGGCCTTGATTGGATCAGCGTCACTGGCTGTTTCACCTCTGATGGCCGCCGGCTCCAACGTGCGGCGAGGGCGAATTTATGTAAGCAACAGCGGAGACGATACCGTTTCAGTGATTTCGCTGACCACTCTCCAGGTGCTGACCAACATCCCCGTCGGCGATAACCCAATGGGTCTCAGTGTGATGCCGAATGGATTGCGAGTTTACGTCGCCAATCAGACGGATGGCACCGTTTCGGTGATCGACACAACTTCCTTGTCCGTAATTGCAACGATCTCGGTCGGGCAGGCACCAGCGCAACTCGTGGCGAGTCGGGACGGAAGGCGGGTTTATGTCGCCAATCATGAGTCCTCAACTATTTCAATCATTAATACAGACTCCAACGGCGTTATGACCAACGTACCCACGCCACTGAACCCCAATGCAATCGCATTTCACCCAATTCGTGACGAGGTTTGGATTGGGTTTACTGCCCCCGGGACAGCGGTTCAAGTTCGCTCGGCCGGGGACTTCGTGGTACTCGCAAATGCCATAAGTTTCGATCGCCTTTATGCATCGGCCGATATTGCCTTTCTGCCAGACGGCGATGAGGTCTTCGGCGCTGAAGGGTGTGGATTCTGCGGCCGATTTCACCGAGTTTCTGGAAATCATTCGGGCGGGACGATCACTGTAATCCAACAGGACATCCTGTACGATAATAGGGGTATTGCCCTGGCCGTCGCGGTCAATCCTGTCAACGGCATGGCTTATTTAGCAAAACTAGCACAGAATGGTGGAGCAAATCGGGTTGTCGAGTTCGACCGGAATGGAACACCCCAAATCGGTCGCACCATAACCTTCAACGCGCCGCCACGTGACCTTGCTGTGACTTTTGATGGACAGCGTCTCTTAGTGGCCAATCAGGCCGCGCAGGGATTCGTTTCGGTCATCGACACAGCAACGTTCACATCCATAACGAATGTGAGCGTGGGTGCATTGCCAAGCGGCATCGCGATTTGGCCAACCGGCGCGCCCGTTGCGTCTGCGTTAGTCACACTCGCTGCGAGCGATTTCGAGGTTAACGCCGACGGCTGGCACGGCACAAACACCATGAACGGGCCAGAGACGTTGACTTACAACACAGGCGGCGCAACTTCAAATTCGGTTGGCTACATTTCAGTTAGCGAATCTCAGGGAGGAAGCGGCAGTATGTTCCTTGGAGACCAACGTGCCGCCTACAATGGACTTCTGAGATTTAGCCATAAACAGTCGGCAACGAGCCAAGACTGGGGTGGCGGGAATTTCGTCCGCTTAGGGTCCAGCAACCTGCTGTTGTCGTTCAGCCTATCGGCAACGCCACCCACGACTTGGCAGTTCCGTGAGATTCCCCTCAACGAAAATGTCGGGTGGCTTAATGTGACCTCGAATCGTTTCGCGACGCAGGCTGATTTTGTAGCCGTGTTGCGCTCTTTGGATCGGCTTTGGATTCGTGCGGAGTTCAGCTATCAGAGTTTCGACCGCAGCGACTTGGACGATTTCGAGCTGTTGGGTCAGCCATCGGGTCCGTTGCAGCCGGGCCTTGTTGCCGCAACGTTCGCTGGAATTACGATTGAGGGAGCGGTTGGCCGGTCGTATGAAATTCAGTATCGGACCGTTCTTGATGGTGTAGAGAGTTGGCAACACTTAGCCGATGTCGTTCTTCCTTGCAGCCCCTACCTGTTCATCGACGAAACTTCGCCGACCGGTGCACGGCGTTTTTATCGAGCAGTACTGAATCCGTGACAAAGCCAGCTTCAATGTCTCAACGAGCCTTCTTTTCAATTGCGGAACTGCCGCTTGATCGCATGATAAACATCCGTGGCTTCGATCACGTCGGCCGCTAAATCGCTCTCCTGCGTGATCAACACCGGATGATCTTTGGAATCCTTTGGCCGTGCCCCATGCGACCCCCGCACCAGTGAGGCATCGAGCGGAATCACATCCATCAACATCCGGAATCCCAATTTCTTCTTCAGTAACCGCCACGCAATTTTCGCCTTCGGAAAGTTGAGCGCCGGATCGATAAACAACTCCACCGGATCATATCCCGGCTTTCGGTGGATATCCACACATCGCGCGAATCCGGCGCGAGAGCGTCCCCTCCGCCAGTAATAATACGTGAACCAACCGCCCTCCGGCGCGATCGCGATCAGGTCGCCGGCCCGCGGATGATCAAGACCCGCCGCAGCCCTGGCGGCCCCATCGAGCACGTTTGCCTCACCCAGAAATTCCATCAACACGTTGCGCGCGGCCTTTCGCATCGATGGGTCATTGACGTAAACATGCGCAACTTGATGGTCCGCGACCGCGAACACTTTGCTCGCCCCGCAATCCAGCATCTCCAGGCCCAGTTCATCCTTGATCGCAAGCCAGTTATGAATTCGAAACACCTGGTTGATGTGGATCGGCTTGTCCACCTCCGTGATGCCGTACTCAGAGACAATCATTACCGACACGCCGCGCTCCGAGTAGAACTTGATCAGGTCACCGACAATCGCGTCGATCGCGCGCACATCTTCCGCCACGCGCGGGTCGTTGGGACCAAACCGCTGAAAATTATAATCCAGATGCGGCAGGTAAACGAGCGACAACGTCGGCGCGTAACGATTCTCGATCCATTTCGCTGATTCGGCGATCCACTTCGACGCCGCGTCAGGCGCGCCTTGCGGCGTCTTCACACCCGCAGCCGGTCCCCAGAATGTCGGAAACGGAAATTCCCCAAGGTCCTTCTTGATTTCGCTGCGGATCGAAAACGGCCACGTATAAATGTCGAACACCTTGCGCCCGTCCGCCGGGTACATGGGCCGCGGCGTGATCGAATAATCCGCCGTCGAATACATGTTGTACCACCAGAACAACTTCGCGCATGTAAACTTCGGCATCGTCTCGCGCAGCTCCTCCCACACTTTCTTTCCATGCACGAGATGATTCGATTGCTTCCAGAACTGCACCTCCGCCAACTCCCGATTGTACCACCCATTGCCCACGATCCCATGCTGCGACGGCACCAAACCCGTCAGATACGTGCTCTGCGCGGGGCAAGTGACCGCCGGGAAAACCGGATTGATCGTTGCGACCCGACTCCGCCCCGCGAACGCATTGATATTCGGGGTATTCGGACCCAGCAGTCCCTTTGTCAAACCGACAACGTTCAGGACGGCGCTTCGTTGCACGTCTCACTGTAACCCCCGACGTAAGGAGGGGGCGATTCTTGTTTTGCGCTCTCCCGCACGCCCGCCCTCTATAGCTTGCGACAGGGCACGGAGCCAGAGATCGCACTCACTATGATATTTTGATCGACGACCGCTGAAAATTTTCTTAGTTTGAAAATCGAGCGGACGTTGAATGAAAGACAGTGCCCCGACCCACACCCTCACTGAACTGCGACAATCCTTGTCCCCCCGCCAGAAGACGATTCTCAATCGCATCGTGGTTACGTTTATGGAACAGGGAAAAGGCATTCCTCTGCGTTTGCTCCATCACGAATTTGGCACTTCGTTTACAAAACAGCATGTGAGTACCCTCACTGGTATCGTTTTCGAAACAACCGATTCCGAAGCCGGTAATCGTTATGAACCAACGGCAGTAGGGCTGCTCTTATCAAATCGCGGCGAGCATTACGAACAGCTTTTGGTCCGATACTTGGAATACCTTGAGTTCCTGTTTCGCCACCATCCAATGCAAACGACTGTTACTTACCAAGAAGTTCAACAGCACCTTCGTCTGAGTGACCAAGATAGAACCTTTCTCGGCCCACTCATACGTACTACGAGTCTTTACGACAGCAGCACGGGATACAGCCCGGATGGCAAATGGACAGCGGGAGTTCTAAAGGACAGCGAGCAACTGCCGGAATGGCCGAGCAAGAAAGATTTTTTGCATCAATGGGTGTTGCGAAGATATCACCCGGACATGCCTGTTTATCAAGCGGATCGAGAACGATATGTTTTCGGATCACCTCTCATTGACGCGCCCAAGCACGTAAAGCCGCGCCGAAGCGCCTCAACGCGAAAGAAAGACTTCTTTATCAGCTACAATAAGGCAGACACCAAGGTTGCAGAGCGCATTCAGGCTTGGCTCGAAGAAGCTGGATATTCGACATTTATGCAAGCAGCCGATTTCCACGGTGGCTCAAACTTCGTGCTAAAGATGGACGAAGGCATGAAAACGACCCACCGAACCTTGGCTATCCTTTCTCGCAATTACCTGGGCTCCCGATTTACTCCAGTCGAATGGGCCGACGCCTTTTCTCGGGATCCCAAAGGTGAAATTGGGATACTGGTACCCGTAAGAATTGACGACACAGATGTTGATGGAATCCTTGGAATCACCTCTCACATCCGCATCGAGCACTTTGTATCGGCGGGCGACTGGGAAAACGCGAAACGAACGCTTCTCGAAAAAATCGCGGCCTTGCCATCTTTTAAAAAAGGCGAGACAAACAAACCTTCTCGCACCCGTGCTCAAAACAGACCCGACCCAGCACCGCCCAAATCTCCGCAGAGCGTTGCTCAGACAACGACGCCGTTTGATCGGTTTGATGAACTTGAGCTTCGAGTGCTTATGGTTTTCGGGACAGATGATCCCGAACCGCTTGCCCCGGAACGCATCTGGGAAATTGCCGGTTGCAGAAATCCGATGGAAGCCAGGTACATTTTCGGCAGGTTAGTTGAACTGAAGTACATTGTGCAATCGTGCGCGGATCCGGTTGCATACGTTCTCGCCCACAAAGGTCGTGAGATTTTGCTAAAGCAGGGATTGCTTTAACTGACTTTCCTGTATGGCCGGACCCTTTTTGCATTTGCGCACCGCGGCGTGACCTAGTCGGCGACTATGAGAACCCCACAACACTGAAAGCCATTTAGCAAAGCATGCTCAAGAAGCTAACGGAACTAGAAGTCGCACCGGAAGCACCCTTCGCAAACGATTGTTTGGACCGAAAGGGACCGATCGAGAAGCTTACAGCTTTGGTTGAATCGACCGAACAGCCATTCGTACTTAGCATTGAAGCACCCTGGGGTTGGGGAAAAACGACCTTCGTTAAGATGTGGAAGGCGTTTTTGGAATCAAAGGGTCATATCTGCTTGCATTTCAACGCTTGGGAAAACGACTTCGTTGACGACCCGCTTGTCGCCTTTCTCGCAGAAATGAGGAGAGTTGTGGAAAAAGAGATCGCAGCCACGCAGAAGGAACCACTCAAAGTACATTGGGGAGAGGTAAAGCGGATCGGAGCGGGGGTATTGCGCAAAGCACTGCCGTTGGCGGTTCAGCTCGCAACGCAAGGCCTTCTCAGTCAAGAGGCTATTAAGAAAGCGGCATTAGCGGAAGGGGCGGATGAATTTGGTGAGTTTGCCTCGACACTCGCCAAAGAACGGCTTGCGAAATACGAGATCGAAAGGAACGGAATCAAGGCGTTCCGGTCTAATCTTGAAAAATTAGCCCAAGGAATTATTTCTAAGGAAGGCGGTGTTTCTCCGCTGGTGTTTTTCATTGATGAACTCGACCGATGTCGGCCGGATTTTGCCGTTGCGCTACTTGAACGCATTAAGCACCTGTTCAACGTCAGCAAAGTTGTCTTTGTGCTTGCCGTGGACCGTTCCCAACTTAATCAGTCCGTCAAGGCTCTTTACGGCTTAGAGATGGACCCGGACGGATATCTAAGGCGATTTATCGACTTGGCATATTCCCTTTCACCGCCTCCGCCAGAAAAATTTGCGGATGTTCTATACGCCCGATTTGGTCTAGAAGAGTGTTTCCGGCCTGATCTCGGGTATGCTCGTATCTTCAAAACAGCCTTTTCGCAATACGCTCGGGCATTAGGTCTAAGCCTTCGCACTCAGGAGCAGTGCTTCACAGAAATCAACATTGTTTTTCGAATCACCCCAAACATATATAATCTTCCCGCGGCAGTTTCACTGCTCGTCATTCTGCGGGCATATAAGCCAGGAATTTTTCGCGACTTGCGAGAACGGCGTGTCGAAATCGCTGCCGTTCTCAAATGGTTCAATGGCGTCGAAGACTGGTACCGCCAGTGGGCTGAAGCAACGTTAATCATGGGCTTCTTGCAAGGAGACAATTTGAGAAAAGCTTTAGAAGCGTTAAAACAACAAGCGGAAACCGGAGAAGCTGAATTAAAGGAATATGCCTCCAAGGTACAGGGCCTGATTGGGGCTTTGTGCCGAAATTGGAGTTTCTCTAACGCTGCTTTGCTCATCTTATCGCAATTGGAAATGACGGAACGGTTTCAGTGAAAACCCAGCTCAGTTTCACAGCGCACCGCTTCTCGACTCTAACCTGGGAATAAGGTAACGATGGGATGGTCGACAAAGCTAAGTCATTCTATGGATATTCGTGAATTGGCAAATCAGATCGTTTCGCTCATCAGGAGCGCTGCGACCGTTCTCCAACGATCGGAGAATCGCGCATACGTCGATGCATTTGTACGACCGATGATGGAAGAAGGATTTGAGGCCGAGCAGTTCACGGCGGAGGAATTAATGCTAGAAATCACGAAAGCCTACATTTCCGCATGGCCCGACGCGTGGAGAACGAACGAGCTTCGGTCGATTGCGCCTTACCTTCCCCAAATCGACGAGCTCGCTAAATTACTTCAGCAGCCGGAGCTAAACGAGTCAGTTGCGCTCCGCGCTCGGCCAGTAATTGTCGACACACGAATGTCAGTTTCGAGATTTAGAAACGAACTGGTCAGACTGATTGAGGAACTTAAGACGACCGCGATGCAACCATTACGAAGGGAGGATGGGTCTGTGGCTAACATGCAACAACCACTCGCCCTAACTGACCGAGATTGTATGCTCAAGGCCATAGAGGTTTCGCTGAAGTGCACGAGTGAAACTGGGAAGAATTCGCCAAAGGTCGGGGCAGTCATTGCTCGTGACGGGCAGATTATCGGACAGGCGTTCCGGGGAGAGTTGGCGTCCGGCGAACATGCGGAATTCACCCTGCTTGAAAAGAAGCTGCGCGATAACACGCTTGCAGGGGCGACGCTCTTTACCACACTGGAGCCCTGTACGTCCCGAAATCACCCAAAGATTCCATGTGCCGACCGAATAGTTGAGAGACGTATCGCGAAGGTATTTATCGGAATCCTGGATCCAAATGACAGCATACGTGGTCGCGGAGAACTGCGGCTTCGCCAAGCAGGTATTCAAATAGCCCGTTTCGACTCCGACCTCATGCCAATAATCGAAGAAATGAATCGCGACTTCTCGCGGGAACACTTTCCCGCTTCTCGTGAAACGAAAACGCCGCCACGGTTCGGCGCTCGTGTGCTCTCCGGAGGGAAAGACCACACAGGAGCAACAATACTGGGGATTTGGATTAAAAATGAGGGAGACCAATCCGGACGTAACATTAAGGTCCAGGTTTCGCACTCGGAAAACGCGATGTACGTGCTTCGGCACAATGAGGGCTGGACCGATTGCGGAGGGGGGCGGCTGAACCCGCGAGAGCTGCGACTAAACCACCCGCTTAATCCCGGAGAAGATATTCCAATTCTCGGTATTCCCGTGTGGAAGCAAACCGTGTTCCCGTTCAGAATTGCTATTATGATAACGGCGGAAGATTGCAAACAGTCGACGCTGTCATGTGAACTCAGTGAAGAAGATGTCGCACACGGGCGACCTGTCCATTTTCGAGAATAGGACGCGAAGCTAGGTCCTTCGCTTCAGCGTCCTCGGAGTTAATGATTGCAACGCCGCAACTTACGCCACCGTTTACTGGCACGCTTTTGCTAGCAAAACTTGCCAGTGAAATCGCCTCTCCGCCGGCGCATAATAGAATCATGGATACAACGCCAATCCAACAATCCACCATTCATCCGCCGTGTCATCCGTGGTCAGCCCGCCCTTTTCGTGCTTGACCGTTCTTAGCAAAACCAATGAAATGAAATTGAGATCCTAATGAAAATCAGGTAGCACAGGCAGCAACACGACGAGGTAGAAAGCGACCCCGTTTATGGACTCAACTGCTTCTAAAAGCGCGCCGACCCCCGGCAAATACGGACACTTCATTTCCTGCTTTCTGCCGCTGGTCCCGCTCATCCTGCTCGCCGTTGCGGTGACCTGGCGCGGCTACTGGCTGTTGCTACCGGCCGTTCTCCTGCTCGTCATCCTGCCGTTGCTCGACGCCCTCACTGGCTGGCGGGACGATACCCATTTTGAGAAAACCGATTTTTCACCCGCCGAAGTCTTCTTGCTTCGATGGAATACGCGGCTTTACGCAATTCTTTATGTGATCGCGGTCATTGGCTTCGTGAAATTGGTGAATCGCTTCACCCCGGTCGAGATAGCGTTCGTCACTGTTTCCTTAAGCGTCATCGGCGGGATCGCCTTTGCCGCCACCCACGAACTGCTCCATTGCCGGGAAAGGTTCGATCAACTTCTCCAGCGAATCACGACCATCTTGCTGTTTTATCCTCATTACAAGATGATCCACACCCAAAGCCATCACGCGCACGCGGCGACGGATCACGACAAAAACACCGCCTGGCTTAACGAGACGATCTACTCCTACATTTTTCGCACCGTGCCCGAAAGCATGATGCGCTGCTGGGAACTTGAACGCGCGCGCATGACCAAACGCAACGTGTCGCTTTGGTCGCGCATTCTCCACAATCAGATGACGCGATTCGCGCTCGGCCAGGTCGCACTCCTGGTCGCGCTCTACTTTTTTGCGGGCGTGACGGGTCTGTTGTTTTATCTCGCCCAGGTCATCGGCGCACACATCGTGTTGGAATCGGTAAACTATATCCAACACTACGGCTTGATGCGCGAGCAGCACGGCGACGAATACGAAAAGACCGGGGCCGAACACTCGTGGGACACTTACCATTATTTCTCCAGCTACGCGACCTTCCGTGTCGGGCATCACTCCTTTCATCACATGTCGATGAAACCGTATTACCTGCTGACGACCGAACCCGAGGCGCCGAAACTACCGGTGGGATATTTTTGGGCGATCCCGATGGTGTTAATTCCGCCATGGTGGCGTCGCGTGATAAATCCGAAATTGTCCGCGGAAGGGCTTGTGCCACATACTGCTTCGGCAAACGCAACCTGATCGAAGCGTTGCCTATCACAAGGCCGGACACCTGAGAAGTTGCGCCTTTGCGCCTCAATAAATGTTGCTTTGATGTATGTTATTGGTTTTGCGCTATGCTTTACTCGCTGCTGGCACATTGCTGATCATAGTTGGCTTGCTTCTGGCTGCCGACTCCTTCGTTCCAAAGTCCGCGCCGATTCCGGTTCAACAGCAAGTCATGGAGTGTCTCACAGGAACGGTGATCCTGGGAATCGGTGTGGGTCTTGCTGCATGGTCTCGTCGAGTTCGGCGATCGACCAAAGGCAAAAGCGCTCCGCGTGCGAGAAACTAACGTCGATCGCGAACGGCCCCCTTTACTGTTATCGGAAGGGCCCTCTCTGAACTTCGTTCGCTGTCGTGGAGTTGACCTAAAGGCGTCGGGAAGGAATCGATCAACAGTGAAGAGACTGACGGCAATTCCAATGGTGTTAATTCCACCGTGGTGGCGTCGCGTGATAAATCCGAAATTGTCCGCAGATGGGCTTGTGCCACACGCCGCTTGAGCGACGCGCGACGGAGCGGCGTGCGAGCTGCGCCGCCCACAAATTTCCATCCGTCAGGAAAGCACTCGGACAGTAATCGATCTGGAGCTTAGTTGTGGGAAACCACTAGCTGGGCAACCTGGGCTTCAGTGGTTGGTTCGAGTGTGGCCGAAGCACCCAATGTTGGATCTGAAGATTGCCGCCGCTGGACGCGAATCCGTAAGAACCCGTTGCGGTATCCAGCCCTGGTTTCCTTTCCGCGCAGATCGTAGTCCGCCGGGACATCAATTACGCAGTCAAATGGACCGATATGGATTTCGTTGACGACATATTCAGGATTGGTTTCAAGGTGTTCGGGGCGGATACCAGAAATAAGCAAGCGATTGCCTTCTATCGTCAGGTTCAAGTTGTCCTTTCGCAGGCCGGCCAATTCTACGAGGATGATAAGGGCGTTTTCTGTGATCGCGACGTCGATGTTGGGGATCCGATGTTTTTGAAGAGGGGCGGTCACATTCCCGGCCCTCATGGTCTCGGCATGTCCGCCAACCAGCTCGAGCCGGATTGGGATGCTCGGATCGGAAACATAATTACTCGGAGGAAGATGGTTAGATGGTCGCGACGGATTTGTCGCGAACGGGTTTCAGTCCTTTGCGTGCGTGACGTTCCTGAAGTTCCTGAATCGACTCGACGACGATGGCATCGTTCACCTCATGGACTTCAAAGCCTTTGCCAATCCCGCGCAAAAGCGTGATGGTCAACTCGCCCCCGAGGTGCTCGCGAAATTCTTCGAGGCCTTTGAGGATCATCAGGTCGCCCGCAGAATCGACGTTCAGCAATTCGTTCGCGAAGAGATCGAAGCCGAGCGTCTCGATCAGCGAGATGATCCGTTCGGCGCTCGCAACGTCCAGGAACCCGCTGCGCTGGCAATAGATGACGTCGAGGGCGATGCCGATGGCGACAGCTTCGCCGTGCCGGACGCGATAATCGGAGAGTTGCTCCAGTTTGTGGGCGGACCAGTGGCCGAAATCGAGCGGGCGCGCGGAGCCCATCTCAAACGGGTCGCCGGAAGTCGCAATGTGATTAATGTGCAATTCGGCGCAGCGATAAATCAGCCGTTCCATGGCCTCAGGATCGAAGTCGCGCAATTTGAGAGCGTCGCGTTCGATGCTTTCAAAAAAGCCCGCGTCGCGGATCAGCGAAACTTTGATGGCTTCGATGTAGCCGGCGCGTTTGTCGCGCGGCGGCAGGGAGGAGAGCATTTCGAAGTCGTTGATGACCGCGAATGGCACAGCGAAGGCGCCGATGAAATTCTTTTTGGCGAACGCATTGATCCCATTTTTGACTCCGACGCCCGAATCGTCCTGGCTCAAGGTCGTGGTCGGAATCCGAATATGCCGCATGCCCCGATGCGCCGTAGCGGCGGCCAGGCCAACCACATCCAGCAAAGCGCCGCCACCGACCGCAACGATATAAGAATGGCGATCCATGTGATAACGATCGATGTGGGATTGGATTTCGGAGACGTGAAAGTATGAGTTTTTGACGCGCTCGCCGCCTTCAAGGACGATGGGAGGACACACGAGTTTTACTGTCTCAGCACGGGAGGCGAAATAGGCCTCGACGTTGCGCGACAGCTCGGGTTGAGCGATGTGCAGCGATTCGTCGAGGACAATCAAAACTTTGGGAACCTGGCTCGAACCGGGATCCCGCAGCACGTCAGCCAGCACCTGATTATCGAGAGCGAAGGCGCGACGGGTGAAGTAGACCCGGTGCCGAAAGCTGATCTGAATCGTTCGTTCAATCAGGGACATTTAGCAGAATACACTCTGTGCAGTTAGACGCATTTGTGCCAGTTGAAATTTAGTCTCCATCGGTTCACCTGGGATGCGTCTGTTTTTGGCATGAAAGGCGATCAAGCCCCTCAGCCAGAGTAACTTACGTCATGTGCTTTCAGGTGCCTTTAGCGATTGTGGCGTACTTCCGAGAATCCCTACTGGAAATAATACCTACACGTATTATTTTATTGCCGTCCGGTTCGGCGGAGCAATACGATGGAGTTCAGGTTGCCAATTATGCGTCATGCACGGGGTCAAATCTGCGCCGTTTTCACGGCGGCTCTTCTGCCGCTGTCCGCCAGCGCGGCCGCCACAGCCTGGCCGATGTTCCGTGGCAACCCGAGTCTCACGGGCGTCTCGCAGGCTGTCCTCCCGGCAAAGCTGACTTCGGCATGGACCTTCAAAACCCAGGGCCCGGTCAAGTCGTCGGCGGCGATCGCCAACGGGCAGGTTTTCATTGGATCAGGGGACGGAAAGCTGTATGCGCTCGATCTCCAATCGGGGAAGAAACAATGGGAGTTCAAAACTGAAGGGCCGATCGAATCCTCGCCGTTGCTCCTCGACAACGCCGTGTATGTCGGCTCCTCGGATGGCGCGCTTTACGCAAACAACGCCTCCGACGGCAAGCCGCTCTGGAAGTACATGACGGGCGACAAGATTCTCGGCTCGCCAAATTATCTCAAAACGACGAACGGCACGCGCATCATCATCGGCGGCTATGATTACAAATTGCACTGCCTCGATGCCGCGACCGGCAAGAGCAACTGGTTCTATGAGACGGGCAATTACATAAACGGCTCGCCCGCGGTGTTCGACGGCAAAACCGTGTTCGGGGGATGCGACGCGCTGCTGCACGTGTTGTCGCTCGCGAACGGCGAGAAGGTCAAGGAGGTCGAGGCGGGGGCTTACATCGCAGCGTCGGTTGCGATCAAGGACAACCGCGCCTACGTCGGCCATTACGAAAACGAATTCCTCTGCATCGATCTGGAAAAGGGGACGAATCTCTGGACATTTCGGGACAAGAATTTTGCCTATTTTTCCTCGCCGGCGGTGACCGACGACAAAGTGATCTTCGGCGGACGCGACAAGTACCTGCACTGCGTCAACCGTGCCACGGGCAAACAGATCTGGAGTTTTCCGACGCGCGGCAAGGTGGACAGCTCACCGGCGGTTGCGGGCGATAAAGTCGTTGTCGGTTCGGACGATGGGCGCATTTACATGGTCAATCTCGCCACCGGCAAAGAGCTGTG
>Ga0193697_1000131_pt1 | contig 29059 bp, 48 predicted proteins | sample L3m2metaG_FD_145073 | JGI IMG/M metagenome (GOLD analysis project Ga0193697, IMG submission 145073) | Soil microbial communities from a riparian zone of the East river system, Colorado, United States - L3m2 | ecosystem: Environmental > Terrestrial > Soil > Riparian zone | place: USA: East River...
GGTAGGCCCCCGAGAGGTCGGCCCGCGAGAGGTCGGCCCCCGAGAGGTTGGCCCGCGCCGCTATCGCGGCGTGGATCGCGTCCTTTATGGTGGCGGCTGGGCCTTCCCAGCACACGCCACCGTCGGCCCAGCGCACGATCCGAATAATCTGGATTTCACTCACGCGCGAACGCTCCTGTTCTCACTCGGCATGAGGCACCAGCGACAGACACCGCGGACACAGTTCCGCCCGCCAGGACGGGACGAGCACCGCGAGATCCCCCACCTCGACGTCGTAATTGCCGTTGAGTTGCGCCCCGCCGCAGAGGATCCCGAGCGAGTCGATCAGATGCCGGACGATGCCCGTGACCTTCATCGGCTTTCCGTTGTCGAACCCGCGATCCCGTTTCGCCACCCAGATACTGATCGCCGCCCGGTACCGCTGCGCCCGGGCGACAAGGATTGCTTCTGACTCGCTGGACGTTTCCCAGATCAAGACCCATTTCCAGTCGGTCGGACGGCCTTCGGGATACTCGCAGCGGAAGACGCGGATCGCGCGCGGGTTCCCGATCGGAATGACTGGGAGATCGTCGGAGATCGGCGCACGCTCACGCACGGGGAGCGGGTCGCTCGACACCGGGCCACGGGCCATCTCGCGCCGGATGGAAAAGCCGAAGAACTTTTGATGCGCTTGACTACGCGGCACGACGCCTCCGGTTCTGCTTCCAGTTCTTGTCGGGATCCTGCAGCACGACGCCAAGCTCAGACGGCGCCCAGATCAGCACCCAATCGATCAGCTTCGTCATGACCTCAACCGGCGCGCCGGTCAGGCCGGGGACGTTCGGGACGGGTTTCCCGCACGGCCCCTCGATATAGCCGAAGCACTCCCCGAGCAAGGCATAGTGCATCTGGTTGTCGGTGTACCCGCAGTGCTTGGCTATCTCCGGAACGACGTGACCCCACCAGTAGCCCAATTGCTTCTGCGTCTTCGAGCGGCTTTCCTTGTCCTCCTCGAACGTGACGATCAGCCGCTCGCCGACGCCCTTCCCGGCGATGAATTCCCGGTACAGGTTCGTGTCTTCGAAGATCAGACGGTTCTGCCCGTCTTTCTCCGCGACGACCGCGCCGAGTTGGAAGGAAGAGAGACCCATCTAGACGACAGCCTTCACCGGAAGCGAGCGCAAGACATCCAACACGAACTCGGAGAGCGCCGGATAGTACGCAGGCGCTTTCTTCTCCGTAGCCGAAGGCTGCGCCGCGTCCCAGGCGGCCCAGGCGTCCCAGGCGGCCCAGGCGGCCCAGGCGGCCCTGGCGGCCCAGGCGGCCCTGGCGTCCCTGGCGTCCCAGGCGGCCCTGGCGGCCCAGGCGGCCCTGGCGTCCCTGGCGTCCCAGGCGGCCCAGGCGGCCCAGGCGGCCCTGGCGGCCCTGGCGGCCCTGGCGTCCCAGGCGGCCCTGGCGTCCCAGGCGGCCCTGGCGGCCGCCTCCCGTTGGTCGGCGGTCACGGTGCCGTTCGCCTCCGCGTCGATCATCGTCGCAATCACATCGACGTGGCCGCGGATCTCCACGTCCTCGGTGACGTGCCGTACCCCGAACGCCTCACTCGCCAGCGACCAATGAAGGATCCGCGCGAACACACGGTCGTCGACGACCGCGCCCACTGGAATGGCTTCCGCGAATCGACGTGGCCACGTGCGACTCAGCGCGTCCGGCAACGATTCGAAGATGTTGTCCTCGAGGTGGGCGAGCCACACCGGAAGCCCGAGCTCGTCCTGGTACCGCGCGTGGTCACCGGTGCGCTCGTGGGGACACGCCTTTCCCTGGAGCACATTCAACGAATGCAACGAACAGCCGATAGCGCAGCCCTTGAACTGCAGACCGTCCATCTCGCCATAGGTGCCCTTGATCAGAGCGTCCTGCTCCTCGTGCAGCGCGATCTGCCCGAGGAAGTCGCGCTTCAGCTGGTCGGACCCGAGATATGTCGTCTGCATCACAATCCTTTCTCCTCGCTCTCGGACGCCTTCGACGCCTTGCGGGCGATTTGTTCGTCCCGCTGGCGGACCAACCGCTCGCGCACGTTCTGCAGGACGGCGATCTCGCTGTCCACTTGATCGATCTGTTTGTCGAGTAACGTCTTTCGAGCCATGTGCCCTTTCACGCCGCGGCGACGAGCGCCCGCACGGCTTCCACGTCGCGATCCACCTCGGAGAGAAAGAGGCTGGCCGCCAATTCGTACGCCTTGATTTGGGCCTCGTCGCGTTCGACGCGCATCCGGACGAACTGCGCGTTGACCGGAAACCGGTCGTCGAACGAGCAGAAATCGCAGTAGCCCGCGCCGGAGATCCAGAGGTTGTGCACCACCTGATAGAGATGCTCTGTTGGCAGCTTTCCGCCGGCGCGCAGGTACTTCAGGTGAGTTGCCGACTTCGGGCACTTCAGCTCGACGATCCCGGCGAAGTTCCCGACGTCGCCGTCGAGCGAGCAGCCGACCGCCAGCGCGTCGTGTGAGAGAAAGCCAGTCTGCCGCACCATCTGCCCGGTGAGGGCCTCGTACCAGCGTCGAGCCTTCGGCTCCAGGTCGATGCCCCGCTGCATCACGGCGTTGACGTAGGCGTCTTCCTGGGGCTGTCCGGTGAGCTTTTCAACCACGAGCTGCGCCCGCAGATCCCGGCGCGCCGCCGCCTCCCCGGACTTGATCGTCGCCATCATGTCGGCGGCCCGTGAACCGGTCAGCCGACCGACGCGCGCGAGGTGCCATTCCGCCGACCGCTGATCGCCGGCGACGATCGTGAAGCTCACGACTCGACCCCCGACGCCCGAGCTCGGAGCGCGTCCCACTGCGAGGCGTCCGACTCCATGAGGTAGGTCCGATAGCCGACGTCGGACTGCTTCCACGCGGCCTCGAGCGCAGCCTCCCCGTTATCGGCGACGGCCTGGAGATCCGCGTACCAGTCGTCGTATCCCACAGGTTTCGGCGTGACCGGCTTCTCGACGACGGTGACGACCGCGTCAACCGCGCGCTGCCCGTCCATCTCTTCGGCCGTTTGCTCGCCGCCGATCTCATCGGGGAACGCTTCGCGGAGCCCGGCCGCCTCGGCGCACTTCGTGAGCATCTGTACCGGGGCCTTGGACCAGCGGCTGTTCGCCTTCCACTCCCCAGACTTCCGGTCCTTCGTGACGGCGACGGCTTCGCGGAAGAGCACGCGGACCGGGAACTCCGCGCGCATCTTCGCTTCCGGGTTCCACCGATACATCGTCATCGCGCACCACTCCGGCGCGCCGACGCCGAGATACTCGACGAGCGGCCCGTACTCGACGGCTGAATGCCCCAGGTAGACGCCTGTCCGTGTGGCCGTCGTCCGGTGCTCGTAGATCCCCGGCATGACGACGTCGCGCCAGCCGTAGTTCCCCGTCTTCGCGTCCTTGACCTCCATCGGCACGATGTGGCAAGGCTTCTTCATCGGGTCGAGCTTGCGCGCGATGCAGTAGTCCCAGACCATCAGGACCGACTTCGGATCGGCGCCAGGGAAGAGGTTGTTCGCGAGCGTCCGCCACTGCGGCTCCGTGATGCCACGGCGCAGGACCGGCTCCGGCAGGACGAGATCGAGCGCGGCGCTCATCGCCGCACGTCCGACATCTGGACGACCGTCGAGGTCAGCTTCCGCCAGTTGCTGACGTAGCGCCTGACCTCGGCCGTGCCCTTGATGTCCACGAGGTCCATGAGCTGCTCGACCGCTTCGGGGTCCATCCCCTCGCAGATGAGGCTCACCGCTTCGATCCCCATCCGGACGACGGCGAAGCGATGCTCGGCCTCGATCGCGGCCTTGACGGCGTCCTCGGTGATGACGATGGGCATGGACGTGGTAGACTGGTGCTGTCGCATTTGATTTCCTCTCGGTCTGGGCCTGATTGCCGTCAGGCCCTTTTCTTTTCCAGCTACGCAAACTGCCGCGAGGCTCACGGTCTGTGTTCTTGCCTATTTGGGCCAGCCGTGCCGGGATGGAGACGCCTTCAATGCGCCTAGCGCTCGCGGCAGAACCTAATACCGTCTCCGCAGCGGCTGAATCCCGTCGCCGTCGCGCACGGTGAAGCAGCGCCGCCGCTGTTCCCACTCGTTCAGGCTCTCGCGAATGATCCGGTTCACCGCCCGCTGCTGTCGCCAGCGGTTCACCCGCAGCAGCGTCCAGCCCAGACCGCACAGTCCGAGAATGGCGAGTGCCGTGGTCATGGTCATGTCAGAACCCCGCACTGAGCGTCAGCAACGCTGCCAGCGTCAGGAAGAGGAACAAGGCCATCGAGAGATCGCGGGACTTGATCACTGGTCGCAGTCCATACGCTCGTAGCTGCCGAAATTGGAATGGTTTGTCCATTGCTCTCCTCACATCCAGACGTAGGCCACGACCGCCACCAGCAGGCACATGGCGAGCGCAGCGACACCAACAAGGCTCATCCGGCGATCCGCTTCCTCGGCGGCTTCACGTTCCGCGATCTCAAATTCCAGGACGGTCATCGCTCTACCCGACCTTTCGTTGACTTGGGCGTCAGGCGCCTTTGTTGTGAACAGTTACCGGCCACCCACAACTGGAGGAACCCGTTTCCCCTGTGGCCTCCTGACGCCCAACCTTTACGCGTAGCAGCCAACCCGACAGACAACGACGCTGTTCGGCCAGCGCACCGGATGCGCGACCTTCGGCTGACCGCAGCAAATACACTTCTTCATGTCACCACCAGCCTTTCTTGTGCCCGGCGAACGTCAGCACCATGAAGGCGAACCCGATCCCGCACGCGATCGACGCGACGATGACGCCGTGCATGAACGTCATCGAACCCCCGGAGGTGGAGCGAGAAACCACGAGACGAGACCAACAGCCAGAATCAGGTACGCGCCGAACAGCGCGACACGCTTCGCCGGCCAGTCGCTGGCGCGTTCACCCAGCCACACAAACAGTAGGAGGCAGACAGCCCCTGAGAACACGATGATTGGTCTCATCATCGCGCCGCGCTCCGCTGGACGATCTCGCGCATCAGCCGACCGATCCGCATGTCTTCCTGGTCCTGCAGGGAGACGCCGACGCTGATCCCGTGGAAGGCGCAGATCAGGTCGACCATCTCGCGCCAGAAGTCCGGCCCGAGCTTCCCGATGCGCAGCCAGGACAGGTGCTTCGTGCCGGCGAGCTGCGCCGAGAGGAGCGACGGGTCAATCTCCATGTCCGCCGCGGCGGCCTTCCGGCTCACACCCGACTTCGCCAGCGCGATCCCTGGAATCTCGGCCCAGTCCTGCGAGCGGTCCACAGACTGGACCGGCATGGACCGTGGACGGTCCAGTGAATGGACTTCCGTGGGCGGCAGGTTGAGCTGCATGCTGTTGGCCATGGTCGTCACTCCCCTATCGCGACGCGAGCTTCAAGGGCGAGCGCTTCGGCGTTCGCTCTCCCGCCGACTTGGCAGTCCGATTGCCGAGCGTGCGGCTCTGGCGGTTCGGGTGTCTCATGATGGCTCAATCGCTGTAATAAAATGAAGCAAGTCTTTGCGGTTCAGTAACTTACAGAACACTCATTATCAGACGCACATTATGATGCTTCAGCGCAGATGTCCGGACGGCACGCGAGGCTTTCGAGCGGCACGCCGGTTTCTCTGGAGATGCGGAGCGCCACCCTGATCGCGGGCTCGATCTGGCCGTTGACGACCTTGGAGACCCAGTTTTGGCTGCGTTGATACCGCCTGGCGAACTCCAACTGTGTTTCGCCCGTCTCGGCGAAATAGGTCTTGAGATCAGGGTAAGTGCGTCTGGTTCGTCTCGCCATAGGGATGTTGAATCCTATAGCGATTTGGAATTTCATGTCAATGCCTAAATCGCTATTTTATAAAGAAACGTAAAACCCGTTATCAGACATACGGTTAGCCTTCGCTTGCGCCGCCCTGAGAGGCGCGGCAGGATAGCCAAAAAGATGGACAGCTCGGCCGATGCGGAGATACTAGTACGCGAGAACGTGAAGGCGCTGATGGACCTGCGACAAATGAATCAGGGCGACTTGGCGCGCGAACTGGGCTTGAGCCAGGCGTGGGTCAGTAAACGGCTGAGCGGCAAGGAACCGCCGCTCGGGAGCAGGTTCCAAGTGGCGGACCTAACCGCGATTGCCCGCGTGTTCGGCGTGACACCAGCCGCTTTGGTGCTGCCCTCTCGTGAGTGGGACCGGCGCCGCACCGGACACGACAGACGCTCTGGTCATGACCGTCGGCAATATCCAGAAAAGGAGATCGTATGAAACGCTTGGTTGTCGCCGTCGCGCTCGTCGTCGCCGTCGCCTCCGGCGCGCTCGCGCAGGATTTTTTCTTCACACAGTTCAATACTTGGAAGGACTACCAGACCGCGGCGGCGCCGTGCCCGCTCCTCGGCCCCGCTCAGCCCGTGGTCTACGATACGTCGGCCTGGCTTGTGTTTACCTGCCTGGATGGCAGCGTGACGTGGCGACGCTACTTCCACCCGAACGATCAGGCCGTCTTGACCCGCATCCAGCCGGTTCGGATCGTGGAGCAGGAGCCAGACTACAACCCGCCGAACCCGCTGCTGTACGACACGACCAATAAGAATTGGAACGGGACCGGGATGACCGAGGCCGAGTGGCGACGGAGGTTCCCGGTCAGGTAGCTTCGCGGTTCATCCGGCTGTCGATGTTCCGGCAGGAGCTGCTCACGTAGAACCCGAGGTCGACGTCCTTCGTGACCTGGTTGTCGCGGATGATCGCGCCGTCGGTCGCATCGACCACGATCCCGAGGCCTGCATTGGGGAAGTGCGGGCCTGGGAACGTCCGCCACACGGTGTTGCTCGTCACCGAGAGGTTCGGACAATCGACCAGCCACATGGCGACGGTGCCGTCGGGGTTTAGGTGCGACCCGCAACAGTTCGCGCGGTCAATGGAGAGGCTGTGCCGGTGCAGCGCGAAGATCCCTTCCCCCGTGTAGAACAGATGGATGCTGCCCTCGATCGACGCGTGCGGTGTCGGCGTGCCGCCGTAGACCCTACCCTCGAGGTGGATGCAGCGCCGGCAGTGCTGAATCCAGCGGCCGCGGATGATCACGCCCTCCGCGTCGCCCTGTTGCTCGGACTTGCTGTGAATGCCTATCCCGGCCCCGCTGATCATGACGTCGCAGACCGGGCACTGGCTATTCCCCAGATCGAGCGCAATCGCCATGCGCGGGTTGAGCAGGGCCTCCTCGGTGTAGTCGGTAGGCAAGCCTTGGACGTTGACGGTCAGCGTCGAGTTCCAGCAGTTGTTCAGGACGACCCCGAAGCGGAACGCACGGTCCAACCCGCCCGCGAGCACCTCCACGTTCGTGAGTTCGAGCCCGCTGATCTGATAGTCGGGCGTGCACCGGAACGCTGCCCCTCCCCGCTGAGTCTCCGGCAGGAAGCGGAGATCGCGGATCTTCGCCGCACCTGAGCAGACGAACGCGTCCATGTCCTCATCGTGCGTGCGGAGGATCGCGCGGTTCCCAGTGACGATGCAGTCCGCGCCCTCGGGCATCACCAGCGGTTCGTCGAGGTCGTAGACCCCGCGCGGGATGTTCGCGTCGACGCCGTCGGCGAGCTGCTTCTGCCAGTCGGGTATCATGGGAATGGTTCTGACCGGGGCCGGTTAACGGGTGTCACCCGGGGCGGGCGGCTTCCCAGCGACCACGTCACCAGGGGTCCGGTCAGAATTGAAGGTCTTGCTGCACGAATTACAGAAGAACCACCCGTGCGTGAGCGTCTCGATCTCTCGAGCGGGAGCCTGACACTTCGGGCACTGCTCAGGTTTGGTCACGCGGTGTCTCAGGGTGGATGAGTTTTTCCCAGAACTGATCCCACTTCTCGAGGTTCTCCATGTGCCGGCGCCACATCGCCTCGCGGACGTCTGGCGGTTGGCCCTGCATAGCCTCCAGCACAATCTTGAGAATCAACTCAACGATGGTCAGGGGCGTCATTCAGACTTCCCCAGCGCGGCCTGCACCGACTGCCGCAGTTTCTTGATCTCGGCCAACTCGGCCCGCAGATCCTTCGCCAGCAATTGATACTCGGCCATGAGCGTGTCGGCGTTCGCCAGCGTGACCATCCCGCGATCCACGAGCGGCTTGGGAATGTCGAACATGGTCAGAGCCTCGGAACTGCGACGTCGCCAAGCCCGAAAGCTCTGGCTAAGACAAGGAGCACGATGAGCACCACGACCACCCAGATGATGTTATCGATGAGCGCCGGATGGCCCGGGGCCAACTGTCCGAGTACCCACACGGCGACCCAGCCGATGAGCACGACAATCACGACATACAACAGTAGTCCAATCATGTCAGCCTCCCTAGGGCTTCTGTGTGACGAACCGAATGCCAATCATGACCAGTGACCCGAGCGCCAGCAGGAACCCAATAATGCCCACGGCATACCCGTAGCCACCCTTGATCCCCTGCCGTTCGGCCCGCAGCGTTTCCATCTGGTTGTGAAGCTCTTGAATCTTGTCAGTGTTCGCAGCAATCTTGTCAAAGACGGCATGCACGCGCACATCCACTTCCGACCGCGGCATAAGCGTCCGCTGTTGATCGGCCAGCGTGGCGCGAAACTCATTGACGCTCTCGAACCGCTTCTCAGACGACAACTCCGCTTTGATCACCGCTCGGTCAGCCGCCGCGAGCGCCGCATTGACGGCATCCTTCTGGGCCGCGAACGCCTGACTCACCGCTTCCTTCTGCGCCGCGAACGCCGCATTCACCGCCGCCTGCTGGCTGGCGAACCCGAGCTCCAGTGCCTTCTGGCTGGCCTCGAAGCGCTGCTCGTAGCGCTTATCGTAGGACTCCAGCAGTTCCTTGACATGCGTCAGGACCGTCTCGACGGTCCACGGGCCACGCGGGAAGGTCGTATCGTCCTTCGACGCCGCAGCCATACGCTACCCTCCTGACACTTCGTTCCGGCCGCTCTGACTCGTCACCTTCTCAGGTGGCGGTGGCGGAGTTGGTGGCGGTGGCAACGGGTTGGGAATCGGCGGCCAGCCTCTATCCCCTTCGTTCGCCGGTTTCGGCATCGTTGACGGACCTGGCAATTCATCCTTTGGCGTCGTGATGGACGGTGCCCCGCCGATCTTAATGCGTGCCTCCAATTCCTTCTCGGACACAACAAACGGCAGCGCCATCGCCTTCAGTAGTTTGCGCCGACTGATGTAGCTCTGCGCCAATCCATAGGCAATCGAGATGCCCGTCAGCACCAACCCGGTCAACCACAGGACGGCCTCGTTGTGAATCATGCCGACTTGTTCCTGAGTCAGCATGCCCTTGGCAATCAGCCAGCCGCCAGCCACGGCCACAAGACGCATCACAATCGAGCGCGCAAAGAGCATCAGCGCCGGGTTCGTGATCACGGGTTCGTCAGCCATCGGTGCTCCTAGGGCCATCTCACGGTGTGTTTGTGTCCGAAACTGTTCTGCGTGCCGAAGCCGGTCTTGAGCACCGACAGCAGACCGTCCAGTCGTGCCAGGTTAAGTTCCTGCTCTGGCGTCAGCCCACCACTCGGTTTGTTCTCGAGCGCCAGCACACGGACGGTCAGGTCGTTAATCTGCACGCCCTGTTGCGTGACCTTCGCCCGCAGTTCAGTGATCGTGCGTGCCTGGCTGGAGCTCTCCGCCTCGAGCGCCGCGACGCGCGCATCGAGATCTTCTGGGTCAGGATCGGGATCGGGAATGACGCCGGTCGGCTCCACGGGTGCCACGAAGCGCGCGGGATCGGCGGGGCCACTGTCGGACTGGGTCGGCGTCCCGGCCCCTTCCGCGTCGCCTAGGACGTCCCAGCCGAGGTTCGTTAGGCGGAGGATGTCGCAGCCGCACGTCTTGCCGGTGCGCGGTTGCGGGCAGGTTGTGCCGCCGTCCTTCTTCTCCAGACCCCAACCCGCGCTGCGATGCGCCCACGCGACTTCGTTGAGCAGCGCTGCGCCCTTATCCCCTAGTGGCGTCGGATACTTCGGACGCAAGGCCACGAGCGTGTTGTAGACGTCGTTCGGAAGTTTCACGGGTGTCTCCACGGGTGGGTCAATGGGAGGATCAATCGGCGGATCGATGACCGCAGGGAACGGTGGATGTGTGTTGACGGCCGCGCCTGAGCCGGTACGGGCCACGACGGCATACGCCTGCGCGCCATCCCACGCCACATGCGGCTCAAAGCCAGGACCAGGGATCGACGCGAAGTGCAGGCCCGCGATCACGCCGTCTATCTGGTCTGGGCCGTTGATCTGCCCGACCGTCATGTGGCCGCGTGTCATTGGCTTATGCAAAACGACACCTGACACCAGCTCGACGTGCGCATGGTCGCCAAAAATGATCGACCCGTCCGGCTTCACATCACGGAAGCCTTGAGACGTGCCAGCAATGTCCGGCGGAAACTCATGCTCGACTGCTCCGACCGTGTAGTAGGTCGGCCGTGTCTTGTCTCCTGGGCGCTGAATCACACAGACCCAATCGCCAGACCAATAGAGTCCCACCGGGTTTTGGCCAATCACGAGTCCCTGATCGAAGACGCTCCCACCCGCGACGAGGTAGGCGTGATCGTCCGCCCCGACGCCGATACACGCCACGTCACCCGCGGGATGCGCGGCGGCCCAGATGTAGCGCAGGACGTCAACCGGCACGCTCCAGCGCGTCCAGGCGTTGCCCCATCCGACATCTACGAACCCCGCACCCGCACACACCTGCATGAAGCCGCGCACGGTCCAGACGATATGCGTCCAGCTCGTGCCGGGGCGGTAGGTTACTGGCATGCACCCCTCACAGTCCGAATTGTCCGCACGTCGGCCTTGGGCAACGTCAGGTGCCACACCTCCGCCACATGGGCGTACGCGGCCACGTAGTGACAGCGGTAAGCCAGCCTCGGCGGGAGCCACTGACTCGGCCCCTTGCTGCCCTTCTGTCGGTTCACCGAGGCCCGTGTGGCAATGAGATGATCCGGATCGGTCTGGTCATTCGCATACGCGGCTTTCTCGGCACGCGTCCAGCGCCAGCCCCCGGCAACATGCGCGGCCTTGAGCGGGATAAGGTGGTCGCAGTCGAGGCCGTGCGGGTCGTTCGTCTGCTCGCCCGTGTAGGGGTCAAGCCAGTCGCCCCAGACGAGCGTGCAGCCGTCCGCGGACTTCGTCACCGGCTGACGACTCTCTGCGATGAGCACCTGTTCCCGCACGTCGAGGCACCCGCCCTGCCAATGGGGCCACTGCGCCCGCGAGTAGGGCGGCACCGCGAGCAGGAGCAGGAGAACGGCGATCACCAGAGCCACCCCCGCGGCGGATCGCCGATCCAGTACTCGCCGTGCGCGACGACGCGCTGCGTGTCGACGACGATCACCGCGACCCGATGCCGCGGGCTGAGATCTGGACACTCGACCCGCGCGACCCAATCGGTCCGGTACGGCTCGTCGCTGTTCGCGAGGACGTAGAACCCATCGACGACCGTGCAGCCGGCATACCGGCCCGTCGGCCGCCAGTCCTTCGGCGGATCCTTGAACCCAACAATCCCCAAGCCGGCAAGCTCGATCCCGTGCAGGCGCGAGATTAGCCATCCCCCATTCGACGCGCAGGCCGCGCTCAGGCCAACGACGACGAGCACCGTAAGACATCGCTTCACGCCAACCTCCGCACGCCGAGCACCCGCATCCGATCGAACTCCTGCTCGGTGACGGCGTTGCTCTGATTGCCGCCGAGGAGGGTGACGGTCGATGCGGTGTGGCGCACGTAGAACCCGACGTGCCCGGACACACCGTCCTTTCCACGCTCAAGGATGACGACGTCGAACCCGCAGATCGCGTCCTCGAGGTTCACCGACTCCCCAACCTTGAGCCATGATCGAGCTGCGGCCGACTGCGTCCACGGCAGAGCGAGCGACCAGGCGATCGCGTTGACGAACGCCGAGCACCACGGGATCTCGTCTGCGGCCTCGAGGCCGAACTTGCAGAGCATGAGCCACCACGAGATCAGTGGGTGGTTCTGTTTGCCTGGAACCTCCTTCACGCCCATGAACCGGTGCGCGAGCGTGTAGGCCGTGATCATCATGGTCCCAACTTTCCGAAATCAGTCATCGCTGTGCTCGTCTATCGGAGGTTCCACCCTCGCCGCGTCCATCACCGACCCAGAAAGATGCCGAGCCATGTGATAAAGAAAGCCCACCGCAGCATGAGTTAGTCCTCGTGTGCGTTGCGTCGCCGTCCAGAGAGTTCGCGCCGCAATTCATTCACGACGGCGGTATTGTTCGCCGTCGTGCGCTGCATTTCCGAGATCGCGATCGTGTTGTTATCCGTCGCCGAGGTGTTCCTGGTGATCACCATCGTGATGTTCGCCACGAGGTCGATCAGGATCTTCTTGTCCTCTTTTCCCTCTTCGACTTGCCTGGTGACGTAGCGCCACGCCACGATGAAGATGAAGCAGCCGAGAAGGCCGCCGACCCCCAACTGCGCCGCATACTTAAAGAGTCCTTCTGTATCCATCGGCACGGCCTCCGCCGGTTGGTCGTGCGGTCATCGTGGGATCAACTCACAGGTCGCTTCGTCGAACCCGAACTCCTGCACCTCGAAGCCGTACTTCTTCGCGAGCGTGGCCATGAGCGCCCGGCCCTTCTCGGCGGACTCCGAGATCTCGCGCGCGACCATCTCGGTCGCGATCCGCGCGGCCTTCTGCTGCGCCTCGAGCCGGAGGACTTCGTTCAGCCGCACGGCGGCCATCAACCGAAAGAAGTCCGCCTCCTGGAGCTTGATCCGCTTCGCCTGCTTCGCCTTCGCCTCTCGTCCCATTACGCGGCTGCCTCCAAGTGATCGAGCCGACGGGCCAGCTCTTTGACCGCTGACATTAGGTAGCCGCTGGCGCTGATCGGGTTGAACACACGCCCGGCATCCATAGCGAATGCCGGACTCTCTTCGGCCACGATGCCGACAAACTCCTGCCGATTGAGCGCCCCGGACTTGTAGCGGAACCGGTGCAGCGGCGTGGACCGGATGAGCGCGAGCGCGGCCGCGTCCTCGGTATAGGGCCCAAGGAGATCCTTGGCGGCGCGCTGCGACGTCTGGGTGCCGATGACGGTGCCGCCGTTGTCGGCCTGGATGTTCGCGAGGGTGCCGATGCGGAGGTCCCCGGCGTTGTCCGCCCAAACGTAGTAGCCGAGCGCCGCCTGGCTCACGAACTGGACCCAGCCAGCGACAGGATTCGAGACGTTACTGTTTTGCTGCAGCACGACACCCGTCGGGATGTTGCCGGCGCCGTAGTCGGCGACGCGCATGGCGATCCCACCACCGACGCCGCCGAGGATCCGGAAGATTTCCACGCCGTTGATGCCGGCGCCGATGTAGGCGCTCGAGTTGTCCCACCAGAACCCGGAATCGGTATCCGCGAGGAAACTAAACGCGGGCGTCGAGACGGATCCGTTCCCGACGCGCCACTCACCCGTCGCCGTCAGAAGCCCGGTCTGTGTTCCGCCTCCGGTGTAGAATCGAATCACGCCGGACGCATGCGAGGCCGCCAACCCCAGCCCGCCCACGCGCGAGCCGTCCAGTAGACAGGAGTCCTGGACGAGCCGCCCGGCCGTCGTATAGGTCGACGAAAAGTGATAGAGCACGGCGGCGCTGGCCGACCCGTCATTGCCCACGAGCAGGTTCGCGAAATTACTCGTCCCGGCCGACGTGTTCCGGATCGCAATGGCATTGTTCCCGGTGCCGCCCGCGCTGAATGTATGGATCCCGAACCCTTCCGCCGCGATGAGCGCCCCAAACGTGAACGGGTTGTACCCACCGCCGCCGGCGAACATCGCGTTGATCGCGGCGATCAGTGTTTGGAACCAGGCATTGTTCAGGTTCGTGCCGTCGAGTGCCGGCGCCGCGAACGTGCCGGAATCATTCGTCAGGAAGAGCGGGGCGATGGTCGACGCCGCCACGGCTAGAGTCCTCCTCGCAGAATTTGCGTCAGGCTGCGGCGCCAGCGCGTGAGCGACACCTGCCGCTCGAGGTTCACGACGCCGCCCTTGGTGGCCGCCTTGCGGACGATGGTCAGGCTCTGAACGCGGAAGGTGTCGGAGACGGTCAGCGGTAGGGTCAGGTTTACGGTCTGCTTCCGGCCGACGTCGACATGCCGATGGGTTTCCGAGACCGAGCTGTAGACGAGCTCGGTCATCGCCGACTTAAAGAGATCGACGTCGGCGCTGGCGCGCTCCGATGATTCGGTGGCTGTAGCGTCGTCGGCGCTCTGCGTATGCGTCACGATCCCGGATCCCACACCGAGCAGCGCCGCGAGCGCGGCCTGGGCGGGGGCGTCGTCGTGCTGGACGAAGATCGCAACGTCGTCCCCCTCGGCGAGGTCCTCGGTCAACCCGGTGACGCCGGTCAGCGATCCCGCGCCGGCGGTCGCCGAGCGTCCGGTGTAGGTCAGGATGCTGAACCCGGCGACGGCCTTCCCGCTGTTCGGAAAGATTCCAATGTCCGTGACCGGGACCACCGTGGCGCCGGTCCCGACCGGCGCGCTTGTCTTCGTGCTCTTGCCTTGGAAGAGCTCTCGCGTCCTGACCTGCGACCCGTCTGAGGTATACCCGGCGACCGCGATCTCGGTGGTGTTGCCGATCGGGAAGACGGGGGCCTCGGGATAATCGGTGTAGACCGACACCAGGCGCGACGGTCCGCCCGGGCAGCCGGACGGCATGATGTCCCAGTACGCGTCCTTCGCCTTCGCGACGCGGTCGATCGCGGCCGACGGCATCTCGTTGAGTCCGAACTCCATTGAGAGGTTGCCCAGGCTCGAGGGAATGAACCCGAGGCCGAACACCCCGCCCGTCGTCGAGAGAATGTCGCCGACGATCGTCGAGACGCCGCGATCGATGTACCGCTTGAAGACGGGACCGAACGTGTCCAGGAGCCAGGTGTCACCGACCGCGGTGCATTGCCAGAGCAGCCCGTCCGCTGCCCGCCCATTCGGGGCGACCTGGATGGCGAGGATCGTGCCGCTGAACATGTACTGGTCCGGCGTGGTGTAGGTAATCAGGACCCGTTGCCACTGGACGGGCACGAACCCGTTCACGACCAGCTGGCAGGAGCTCGCGGCGCCGTCGAGCGACCGCATGATCCGAAAGCTGCCGCCGCCGTCGACGTTGTCCGTCCGATCGACGCCGCCGATGAAGACCTTGACGTTCGGCGTCGTCCACCCCGCGGAGATCACCCCCGCAATCGCGACGCCGGCGCGCGCATGCAGGGGCGGCATCAGGCGGTACTCAAGCGGGTCGTCAGGCCCAGTTCGACGCGGACGGCTTTGCCGACGACCTGCGCCAGGCGCTGCATATCGCCGAGGTTCTGATAGAAGCTGTTCCGACCGTCGACGTGGACGACGACGGTTTCGCCACCGCCGCGGCCGGACAGCGACGCGGCAATCTCGTCGGCGAGCTCGTGCCCGCGCCCGCGCGGGATGATGGCCTCGTCGCCATGCGCGGTGATCTGACGGCCGGGACCGAAGTCGGCAAAGTCGAGGCCTGGCGTGCCAGTGCGGAAGCCTTCGTCAGAGGATCGAATCTTCGCGACGTTCGCCCATCCTGCCGCGGCCGCGCCGGCCGCCGCGACCAGGTTGAACGGGAAGGGCGACGCGGCGAGAGCTTTCGCGATCGCCATGTAGGTCGCGATGATGGCGCCGGCGATCGCCGCCGCTTTGAACTTCGACCCCAGCGCCGCGAAGATCTGCTGGGTGCCCGTCAGCACGGCATCGAGCGCCGAGAGCTGATACGTCTTGGTCTGGTCAGCCGCCTCGCGCTTGGATGTCTCGGCCCGTTCGAAGGCCTCCTGGAGTTGGTGCGCGGTGAACTCGCCGCTCTCCTGCATCGCCTTGTAGAGTGCAACCGCTTGGTCCGCAGTCTTCTGGAGTTCCGCGCGGGTCGAGAAGCCCGCGGCCGCGGCTCGCTCCTCCACGGATTGATACATGATGGCCGCGGCTTCCATCTCGCGTTGGCCGGCCCAATCTTTGTAGGCCCGATAGGCCTCCTCGTCGGCCTCCTTCTTCGCAAGCATGTCCGCGTGCGCCTGGAGTTCGAGCGCGCCCATCTCGTCCTGGAATGCGCGATAGGCGGCGTCAGACTTCGCCTTCTCGGCCTGGACGCGGGCGTGGTCTTCGATCTCGCGCTCGCCGAGCCAACTGAGATAATCGCGGTACTCGCTGGCCGACTTGGACGCGGCGTCGGCGGCCGCGCGCTGCTTGGCGGACAATTCATCGGCCGCCCGCCCGGCCCGACCAAAGCTGCTCGTGCCAGCATCCGTCGCGGTCGTGACGGCGTCCTGGGCCTCGCGCGCCGCGAGCATGGCCCCGAGCGTGACGTCGAGGCTGCCCTTGAGTTGCCCGGACGCCTTGAGGATCTCGCGCATGCCGCTCGCTTGCTTCCGCGCGCTTTCCGCCCCGTCCTCGAAGGCCTTGCCGACGACAGGCACCGCGGCGGCGGCCGACTCGATGAGCGCCGCGGCCTGGGCCAGCATGTCCAGGCTGATGACCATCGGCATCACGTTGTCGACGACGACTTTCGCGGTCGTCACGATCGCGATGGCGAAGTTCTCCACCCACCGGGTCAACAGCTTGATGACGTCCTGCTGCTTCGGCCCGAACCCGTTCGTAATCGAGAACCCGATCGCGTCGAGTGCCGCGGCAAACACGGGCGAGCTCGCGATCCCTTCCGCGAGGCCGTCCCGGAAGTTGGCGAAGAACGTCTTCAGCTTGTCGATGCGGTCGCCGAAATCGTTCGCGGCGACGCCGTTGGCCGCCAGCTCGCCGCGGAGGGTCTTCAGCGTGGCCGCCTGGAGGGCTGCCGCCCGATCCGCGTCGGTCATGTCGCTGACCGAAATGTGCTGCGCGCGGGCGTAGGCTTCGACGGCCGCCTTGTTGTCGACGAAGAGGCCCAGCTGCTTCAACTGCGCGGTCCGGCCGGACGCCATCGCCGATGTCAGGGCGTCGAAGGCCTCGGCGGTATCCCCACCGGTGCGGTCGGCCAGGAGCTTCGCCCCGGCGGACAGCGTCTCGAAGTCCCCCGCGGTCGCGACCAACCCGGCGCCCATCGCCTTGTTGGCCATCTTCATCAGCTCGAAGTCCGAGACGGTGCTCGCGGTGCCCTTGCGGAGGGCCCCGAGCATCACGTCGGCCGTCCCGCCGGCACTCTCGGCGAGGGCCTGGAAGGAGTCCCGGACGTCGGCGACCACGGCGCCGTGCTGGCCGAGCTCGAGGATCTCCTTCCCCGCGATCACGACGCCGGCGGCAACCGCGGTGGCCGCGGCCGCGATGGCTGCGAAGGCTGCCCCGGCGATCAGGGAGGTGTTCTTCGAGATCCCGGCGATCTCCCAGAGATCCGCCTTGGGCTTCTCCAGGTTGAAGCCGGATGGATCTGTGACTATTTCGAGGACGGCTTTCCCGAGGCTGATCGTCACGTCGTCGCCTCGCCAGTCGGCGTCTCAGGTTCCACGATGTGGTACCCGATGCCGAGTGCCGCGAGTGAGTCGGGCGTCGCGCGAGGCCGGCGCGCGCGCGCGCGTGTATGGGCGGGGTGCGCGGTGCGCTGCCAGCGATCGAGCGCCTCCTTGACCGCCTGGCGGCTGACGGTCCGGGTCCCGACCCCAAGTCGATCGGCGGCGAGGATGGATTCCTCGGCCTCGAGGCGCGGCAGCATGCGCCCGCAGGCGCGCAGGACCACCATGGGGATCTCGGTCAGCCAGCGGACGGGGTCGCCGCCGTAGAATCGACAGAGTCGAGGGACGAGCTCGAACCATTCGTTTCTGGCGCCGCCGTCGTCACTGGGTTCGCTCCCGCCCGTTTGCGGCTGTTGGTCTCGGATTGGAGCTGCGTAAAAGCCCGCGAGATGGCGGAGCGGTGCTCTTCGCGCAACCTGGCGTGCACTTCGTCCGGTGCGTCCAGCACGGCCCGGCACGTTAGATCCAAGAGCGTCTCGTATTCCTTCTCTTCGGCCTCGCTGGGGGTCGCGGTGTCACTGGTGAGGATCGTCACGAGCTCGACGACCCGCTTGGCCTGGCGGAAGAGACGCAGCTGTTCGATGAGCGAGAACTCGTCGGGATGCCGCAATTCGTACCGCTCGCCATCGATCCGCACATGGTGGCGTTCGACGAGCGTGCTGAGGTCGAGTGCGGATGGGGACGTAACTGAATCGGCCATGGAGAAACTCCTACGCCTTTCCTGGGGATGAGGCGGCTACCCGCCGCAGCGGAGTGCCGCGATCGTCACGGCCGTGACCGCGCTGAACGTGATCAGGACCGAGCCGTCCGCCTGGTTGTAGTAGTTGGGGGGGAAGGGCCCAACGATCCGTTCCTGGTTCGTGCTGAGGACAACCGTCTTGTTTGTGACCGCTTGCCCGTCGACCGTGCCAGGGATCGCAATCGTGACCGTGCACGCCGTCCCGACGGTCTTGATGTGAAAGACTTCCGCGCCGCCGTTCGGGATGTTGTGTCCGTCAACGTTCGCCGCGGTGTAGACCGGGGTCAAACCCGCGCGCGTGCTCTGTTGCACCGCCAGCGGGGTCGGCACATAAAAGCGATCGTGCCCCGTCTCCGACGCGTTGATGAGCCACTGTGTCGCTGTTCTCAACATGGGTCTCTCCCTGCACGATCAACCCGATACCGCGCCGGCGGCATTCGGCTTCTAATTCGACGAGGGCGGATGCGACCGCCCCGAGTTCTGCCCGATGGCGACGAATCGCCGACTTGTGCGCGGCGACTTCACTCCGTCGGCGCTGCAGTTCCGCGACAATCACGCCGTCGTCAGCCCGCGCCTGTATGTTGCGCGACAATGCGTCCCCGCGTGATATGATCAACGCCATGGCAAACGTGATGAACCTGACCGGTCAGCGCTTTGGACGGCTGATAGTTCAGACGCTCTCGCCGATCCGTACAAAGTTCCGAAATGCGCAATGGGTTTGCCGATGCGACTGCGGCGCTCGAGCTACCGTCACAGCCGGAGACCTCCGATCTGGTCACACCACTTCTTGCGGTTGCCACAGCCGATCGGTTAGCAGCGAAATAGGAAAGCTGAACACAAGACACGGACACGCCAGCAATGGACGCCGCACTCCTGAATATCGGGCCTGGTCCAACATGCGCGACCGTTGCCTGAATCCCAAGCATCATGCCTACCAGGACTATGGCGCACGTGGCATTGCCGTCTGCGAGGCGTGGGCGTCGTTCGAAGCCTTCTACGCGGATATGGGTTCGCGTCCGTCTCAGAAGCACAGCCTGGACCGCATCGACAATGCCGGCTCGTATGCGCCGAGCAATTGCCGATGGGCTCTGTCTGTTCAACAGAACCGGAATACGCGCTTCAATCGCCTGATCACTTTTCACGAACGCACCATGCCTCTAGCCGCTTGGGCTGTAGAAACCGGAATCGGTGCCGCGACCATCGCCTCGCGGATCCATGCCGGATGGTCGGTCGGCCGCGCCCTTAACACTCCGTCGCTCATCCCTAGAGCGGCGCCGCGCTCTGCGCAAGCAATCGGCCAAAACGCTCGAGCACGCTGACCGCGTTCGGATCGACCAACGCGGTCCACTCGAGGGCCAACGCCGCCGGCGAACTCTTCATGTAGACCGGCTCCGGATTCCCCGACTGCGCCGCCAGCGGGACCTCGTACTGCAGCGTCCAGCCGTCGCCGTAGGGCGATGGGCCTCGCACGAGGAGCGCCACGGTCGCCACGCTGGCCCCACGCGACAGGCCCAGCTTTTTGACCCCCGCGACGCCCGTGCTCGCCGGGGTCGTCGTGACCGCGTTGCTGTTGATCGCGTGCGAATACTGCTCGAGGCTGACGTCCGCGAGGACCAGGCGGATCTTGAGGTCTTCCTCGGTCCGGAAGACCTTGCGCGAGCCCGAATCACCCAGCGCCCGGAAGAACTCCATCGACTGCGCATGGGAGACCGTGACCCCTTCGTCGAGGTAGTTCAGGTCCCCGGAGCTCCCGACCTTTTTCCACGTCGCTGCCGGCACAGCATCGATCAGGGGAAACGCCGTGCCGATCGGGGCAAACCACACCGTGAAGGGTGCGGCGATGATTTCGAACGGCTGGGTGTTGGCGGCTCCCATATCGGTGACTCCTAGGCGGTCTGACTCATCTCGAACGCCAGTTCGTGGCCAAGGGTCTTGGCCAGCTGCTCCTGGGCTCGATCGATGCCGACCTGTTCGTATTTCTTGAAGACGTGCGCGATGGATGGCCCGCGCAATTCCGCGATCGGCAGACGCCCGGGCCCCTTGCGCTGGAAGACGCCTTCGTGGCCGCTCGCCATCGTGGCGATGAACGCATGCGGATAGCGCTTGCGCCCGCCCATGTTCGCGCTGACGCCGCGCCCTTTCCCAAAGGATGGCCTTGGCCCTGACGCCTTAAAGAGAATCAGCGGCAGCCGCTTGGCGCTCGCGAAGAGCGTGACGCTGAGCCGAAGCCGAGATCCGCTGAACCACGAATCTGCTGAAGTAGTCGTCTCGCGCAGATTGATCCGATCGCGCACAGCGCCAACCTTGACACCCATGTCCTTTGAAATGACGCGCGACATCGCCGTCCGCGCGCTCGCGCCCGCGCGATTGAGCGACCGCATGACCACGCGTGGAGCCCGCTTGCCGAGTTCCTTCAGTCGAATCTCGGCCTGGCGCGTATTCATGTGGATCCCGATCGTGGCCATTAAGGGTTTCCCCAACGCTCGACCAGTGGCGCGCGATACTCGATCGCTACGCCGACCGTCACACTCCCCGCTTCCCGTGTCATCGTCCGTGTCGGGCCGCGTTGAATCCGTGCCGGCACCAACCCGCCCAGCGTGCGATCCTCGAGCTCGACGGCCTTCTTGATGTCCCCGAGCACCGCTTCCACCGCCAGCCAGGGCTCGTCGAGATCCGCCTTCGCGAGCGCCGCGATCACGATCGGGAGCATCGAGGCGACGTTCTCGCCCTGGTGGCTCGGCAGCTCGTCGTCCACGACGATCGCGATGACCTGGTCGGGGTCGTCCGTCCCGAGCTCGGGGGTCTCCCCGAGGAGAACCAACGCGCCGGCGTCCGTCTCGAACCCACTGATCAGGCGAATCGCCTGCAGCCGCGTCCGAAACACTTCCACAATCTGTTGCCGCCGCGAGGCCATTTACAACTCAACCCCAACGAGCGCATCGAGATCCGGATCTGGAATCACGACGACCCGGTAATGGTCCGTGTCGACCCGCGCCATAGCGTCGACGCGCCAGCCTTTGAGCGGTCCTCCCATGACCTCCGGCGCCAGAATCGTGGTTCCCCTCGGAACCGTGGTCACTTCGTCGCGTCGCAGGGCCATGACCCGAATCGGTTCCCGCCGTTGCAGTTCGTGCCCGTCCGGCAGCGCGTCGGTGAACTGCGTGACCCAGATCCCCCGCGTGACGATCGCGTCGCCGACGTCGGGATAGGGCCGCTGCACTGTCGCCGGCACGCCGTGCGCGCTGAAGTTTAACTCCAGCGCCAGCGTGCGCAGGGCGCCGAAGTCCATCCCCTACGCCAGCGCCGTCCCGAGATTCACGCCGCGCAGGATCACGACCCCGGTCGCGGTGGGATTCGCAGCCACCGCCGCGGCAATGCCCGCGAGGAAGTTGCCGGTCGTGACGGTCGTGAACCGCTTGTTGGTATCGTCCCAGTTCACCTGCTGCCCTTCGGTCCAGGCCTGGGCGCTCAGCTTCGCGTGCGTCACGACGCCGGTGCGCTGGCCCCGGAACTTCACGCCGGTCGCCGCGGTGTCCAGGGCGATGACGAGCAGGTCGCCGATCTTCACGCCGGTGCCAGCCACCACACCTGGCGACGGGGCGACGAACTCGAGGACATTGCCCTCCTGCACGTTGGTCTTCATAGCTCACGTCTCCTATATGTCGTCGACCCGTCGAAGCCCTACGCGCCGGGGTCCTTCCAGAGCCCGCGGAAGTCGATGACCTTCGCGGCGAAATCCTCGCGGCACTTGATCTCGAGGCCGTCCACTTCCCAGCCGACGCGGCTCTCGACCATCGGCCCTTCCTCGCCCTCGAGGTAGGCGTACTCGATGATGTCGATCTGGTCGGGCGAGGCCGCGAGATACCACGACACCGCGCTCACGGCGTCGAGCCGAGGTTCCGCGAGCACTTGCAGCCGGCCGGCGAACGGATTGATCGTCGCCGTCGTGGCCGCCATGAGGTTCACGCTGACGAACTGATCCGCGATCGTTTCCTTCGCGGCCGGGACGATCAGGAATTTCGGGAAGATGTTCAGGAGCGTGACGCCGTCGATGCCTTTTTGGACGCGCATCGCAGCGCGGCCGGCGGCGACCGGCGTGATCGCAATCGCGTTGCTCGAGCCGGACAGGTTGTTGTGACCCGCCGCGAAGAGCGCGACACCGTCACCCATGAGCCCGTTCGCGGTGATCTGGCCCCAGACGGTGTCGGATTCCAGGTTGCGCGCCGAGCGGCCGAACAGCGTCGGCACGCGCGAGAACGCATCCGTGTCATCGTTGACCAGGGCCTTGCGGGTGATGGCGAACCGGCGCCCGTAGGTCGCCAGCTGGAACTGTTCCTTGCCTTCCCCGATCGTCCCGAAGGTGAACTCGCCGTGCTCGCCGACCTCGAGGAGCGACGGCGCCTCCCCGAGCTGCAGTCGCTTGACCGGCTTGAAGTCCGGCAGCGTGGTCCGGCGGCTGATCGGCTGCCAGGTTTGCGGCGCTTCCTCGTAGGCCTGGCGGAGCGTCTTGTTCGCGACGTCCGCGAGCAGGTTCGGGAAGTCCGAGGTCGTGTGGGCGCGTTCGCTGAGGCCGAGCGCCGCGCCGGCGATCTGCATCTTGCCCATCGCCGTCGTGCGGATGCCGCGCTGGTTCAGGTACGCCTCGGCGATCCGGAGCATGGTCATGCCGCGGTACTGCCGGCCCATGTCCGACAACTCGAACCCCTTCGGGTCGCTGCCGGTCTTCGGTCGGCAGCGGTGCAGGAGCGCGTTCTCGATGCCCGCGCGGACATGCACGAGGGGATCCTCACCGACGATCACGTCGCGAGCCCCGCTCGGCTGCGACGAGGGGCCAAAGCTCTGGCCGCCCCGCTTCCCGAGCTCGTCGAGAATGAGGGTCTGCGCCCGCTCGAGGGTCATCTTCGGGTCGTCGATCAGCTTGGTCGCGAAGGACAGTGGCAGGCGAGCTGCCCGGCAGCCGGCCGAAATCGCCTGGCCGCGCTCCCGTTCGCGCGTGACCGCGGCCTGCACGACTTCATCGCCCTCCTCGCCATCGTCCTCGTCGGCATCGCGCGTCTCGGGTGCACCAGGATCGAGCGGGTTGATGCCCAGGATCGTCTCGGACACTCCGCGCAGCTGCACGTCGATGGCGTCGACTTCGGCCATCTTCGCGTCGAACGCCTGACGCGCCGTGTCGTCCGCGAAGGAGCCGTCCGTGGTTCGAAGAGCTTCCGCTTCGCGAACCAACCGAGCGCGCTTTTTCTGGAGTTTGTTCATACTGTCCTCGTTAGTAGCTGGCTCGCGCTAGCCTCAAGCGGCGGACTCGGTCCGCATCGTCGCAACGCGTGACGATCACGCAGTGGTTCGTGTTGGATTTGTCGCCGGCGCGCACCTTCGCCCCGGCATCCGCCGGCATGCTCACCATCGACACTTCGTAGGGCTCCCAATCGGTCGCCGTGCGAATCGGGATCTTGTTGTCTTTGCCTGCGTCTTCCTCGAATTTGAAGACGCGATAGCCCACGCTGACGCTGCGGATGAGCCCCTCGCGCACGTCTTGCCAGATCGGCTCGACCCGCTCGCGCCGCGAGAACTTCACCGTCGCGCGCGCCTCGGTCTTCGTTAGGCGGACACTACCAGGCACCACGGCGCCGAGCTGGTCTTCGACTGAGAACGCCGCGTGCGAATCGAGGAGAGGCCCGCCAGCGTTGAGCCGATCGATCCGGATGGCTTTGGAATCGAGGGAGAGCTTTTCGATGTAGCGCTTGCCGGTCCACCAGTCCATCCGATCGACGGCGGCGCCCGTGCTGAAGATTAGATCGACGGTTCGCGCCTCATCGTTGACGGAGGCGACATCGGCGCGGAGGCACAGCGGCAGCAGATCCACTGCCTGCATCGTTGCCGCTGCTGAATTGCCTCGCATGATGCGAGGGTCGCAGACGATCAGGCGCAAGAGAAGAGGGTTACCCGTGGAATAGTGACGGTCGGTGACGGTTGGTGACGGTCGGTGATCCGTTATTCGATGGGCCGACCGTACCGCCGCGCATCGATCCAGCGGATGCGGAACTGCCCGCCGGGCAACCGGGCGGCCTTCAACGCCCCCTTCCCGATGTCCCGATAGATCGTGTTCGGGTGCACGTCCCAAAACCGCGCCAAGTAGGACACCGACACGTACCGCTCCTCGTCGCGTTGCGCGGGAGAGATGTCACGCTGTTCGTTGCCGGTGTCCATAGGTGGCTACTATTCCAACGATCGCAGGGCCGCCGCCCAGCCGCGGCGATAGCAATCCCCGCAGTGCGGGATCGGGTCCTTCGGCGTCGTCGCCAGCGCCACGGCGATCCGGCGGCGCAGGACGACCGCCTCGGTCTCGGCCGGTGGCTCGTCCGGGTTGGCCTCTCGCTTCGCGCCCTTCCGGTTTTGAAGCTCGAGCCCTTGTTCGGGGTGCTTGATGGTATCCGTGGTGATCATGCGGCTGGCTCCTGGGGTGGATCCTGCGCCGGCGCAGCGGCCGCCTTGGCCGGCTCACGCGGTAGACCCTGTTGTGTCGTCATGCGAGGATCAGAATCGAGAATGATCTTGAACTGGTCGAACTTCTTGTTGTCGGCGGCGATCTCCGCAAGGACCTCGTCCGGGTCGTAGCCGCGCTCCCGGACCGCTTCCGACCAGCTCTTCGACCCGCCGCGGACATCGCGCTGAAAGGCCAACCCTTCGACCGCTGGATCGATGACCATCGGCGCATCGCAGGTCCAGGCGACGCCAGGACCTTCCCGGACGAGGCCCATGATGGTCGCGGCCTCCATCGCCCAGGTCCACACGGGGCCACAGAGCTGCGGGATCATCGTGCGCCAGCGCCAATCCTCGATGCGGGCCTGGTGCGCAATCCGCGACATGCGCGCGGCTGAGAACGGCAGGTTCTGATAGTCGCCGGTGAGGTCCTCGTACGTGATGCCAATGCCTGCCGCGATCTCCCGCAAGGACACCGAGTTATAGTCGCCGTACTCGCGCACCGTCGGCGGCTGCACGACCTCGACCGATCGACCGGGCGGGAGGTTGAGAATTATCCCGGGCTCAAGGCTGTCAATGCCGGGCGAGTCCGTGTCGTCGTTGGTGCCGAGCGGCGCGGCCGACCCGTCGACGTCGCTGGTGATGACCGCCAGGCACGCGGCGATCTTCTGCTTCATCAGCGTCGCATCTGAGTACTCGTCGACGTCTTTCAGCTTGAGGATTACCGGGGCGAACCACGACGCGGCCCGCACCTGGCCGATCCGCTCCTGATGGTAGATGTGGAGGATGTTGTCTGCGGGCACCCGCGTCGAGGCCCCGCCGAGACTCCCCGCGGTGAACATCGATAGCGCAGCCCCCGGGTGCTCCGGAAACAGCCAGTAGGCTACGCGCCGACCAATGGCGTCGAACTCGATCCCGTGGACAATCCGCCCGCCGCCCGGGAGCTTGATGCCCGTGCGAGCCGTGTCGATGTAGTCCGGCTCGAGCAGTTGCAGCTGGAGCGGGAGCGGGAGCCCATCTTCCGGCCGGCGCCAGCGGCGGCGGATCAGCACCTCGCCGGACTCCACCACGCTCCGGAGCGCGATCTTCTGCAGCCCGGCGAAGTCGTGCCGACCCTCAGCGTCACACGCCGTGGTATTCGCCCAGGCTTTCCACGCGTCTTCGGCCTTCGTATTCTTCGGGGAGGCTTTCGCGATAATCCCCCACCCGACGACCTGGTTTGTGATCGTCCCGATCGCGCGCGTCGCGTGCGCATTGTTGCGCACCAGATCGCGGGCGTTCTCGCGGAGACTGGCGAGACTCGCCCCCACGACGACGTTCGCGTCGCCAGCGGTGCGCTTCCAGCCGCTTGTTCGCCGGCCGGTCGCCGCGGCTTCGTAGTGCCGGACGATCAGCTCCGTCGCCACGCGCGCGCGGATGCGCCGCAGTCCGCGAGAGGGAGCAAGGAAACCGACGGCACGATCGAGCCACGACGGGCGAACCGGTGCCGGTGCCCGCGGTCCCCATCGATCGAAGGCCTCATGCGCCTTGCTCATGCTCAGACTCCCTTACTCGTCGCCGCGAATCGTGTCCGCTGGCTCGTGCCAGCCGCAGACGTCACCGCGGCCGTCATGACCGCGAGGAGCTTCAACATCTCGTCGATCGAGTTGAACTGCACGATCTGGTCGGCGAACGCGATCGATCGCGCGCCTTTGCCGGCCGCAATCGCTGCCTGGAGCGCGTCAACGTCTGCCTGGGTCCACGCCATCGGTGCTCCTTAGAATCTTCAGTTGGAGAATCAAATACTTCGGCTGCATTCAGTGCCGTCTCTTCAACCAACCGCCCGGACGCCGGGCCGGAATCCACCGCGGCTTCGCCTCGGTCGGCTTCGGTGGCGTCGGCTTCATGGTCGGGTTGAGCCGCTCGGCCATCTCGGCCAGGTTCGGGCGGAGCAACCGCAACGCCGCGATCGCGTACACCGTCATATCGAGCGCTTCATTGCGCGGCCGCGTGCGAATCCAGCTCCGGACCGGCACCCCCGACTTGAACTTCGTGATCAACCGCTCGGCCGTGAGCTGCGCGAAGAACTCCTCGTCGACGCCGGCGCGGAACTCCTGCCCCACCTGGTGCGGCAGCGGGAAGTGCACGTAGCCCGGTCCGTGCTCGGTGACCTTCAGCCGGCTGTAAATCAACCCTTTGCATGTATCCGTCCCGACCGTGAAGAGCGCGACCTTCCGGATGTCCCGACCGCTGCGCTTCTGCGCCGGCGCCGAGATGATCGGACGGTCCGATCCGTCGCGCCCGATAATCGCGTGCACGCGCTGATGCTGCCGTTTCGCGACGTAGTCGTAGACGTGCTGCGTCCGGTGACCCGCCGTGTCGATGCAGGTCGCCGCGATCGGTAGGAGCGCGCCGGTTTCGTGCGTGTACGACCGCGCGAGCAGGAGATCGAGCCCCTGCCACGGCTCCGGCCGCTGCGGATCCCCCGGGAAGACGTGCGCGTCGATGACCCACGACTCTTCGCCGGGCCCCCACCCGATGACGAGCGCCTCGAGGCGATCGTCCTGGACGTCGACGCCCATCGTCAGGCAGCACGCGCCGTCGGGCACAGCCGCCTTATAGGGCTCGCGCCTGGCCAGGAGCGCCCCAGGTTCCTGCTGTTCGCCCTGCTGGTCCTCCCAGCTCTCGCCGAGCGAGGTGTTGACGAATACCTGGAGGGTGTCCGGGGCCTTCTTCGCCTCGAGGAAATCGGCGACGATGTCGGCGAGCCGGCGCCATGGGGAGTACGCCTCCCAGACATGAAAGCCCGCGGTGCCGGTGAACGGCGCCGACGCCCGCCACTCGGGGTCGCTGAGCATCTCCTGCCGGCCGGACTCGTCGATCACGCCCCCACACTCGGGACAGACCAGGTGCGCGGTCGCCGGATCATGGTTCGTCCAGTGCACATGCTTCCACGCGAGGACATGACGCGTCGCGCAGTGCGGGCAGGCAACGTAGCACCGGCGCTGATCGCTCTCCGCGTACTTCGCCTCGATGCGCGAGATCCCCTTGATCGTCGGCGTCGACACGAGGAGGTGTTTGCGGTTCCAGAACGTCGTCGTCCGCTTCTCGGCGAGCGCCAGCGGGTCACCTTCGGAGCTGACATCCCACCGATCAATCTCGTCCCCGAGCAACAAGCGAATCGGCCGCGAGGCCAGCGACGCCGGGCTGTTCGATCCGGCCAGCGTGATATGGCCACCCGGGAACGTCTTGTGCCGGATCGTGTTCGACGCATCGCGCTTCGCGTCCCGAATCTTGTCGCGGAGGACCGGCGAGTCCCGCAGCATCGGATCGATGCGGTCTTTCGAGAACGCCTCGGCCATCTCGAGCGTCGGCTGCACGAGGAGCACCGGCGCCGGGTCGACGTCGATCGTGTAGCCGAGCATATTCAAGAGCATCTCGGACTTGCCGATCTGCGCGCTGCTCATCACGACGATGGTCTCGATCGTCGAATCGAGGATGGCGTCCATGATTTCCCGCTGATAGGGCGCGCGGGCGGTATCCCAGCGGCCCGGCTCCGCGCTCGCCTCCGGCGACAACACGCGGTACTCGTCCGCCCACTGACTGACCGTCAGATCCGGCGGCGGCGCCAGCGCCCGATAGAACGCTTGCTCGAGCGCAATCACGCGGCGTGCTCCGTGGGTTCCCCGTGCGCCGCCAGCTCGCGTAAGGCATCGTCGATCGCCTCCGCGAGCACCTTCGAGACCGCTGGCCGGCAGTTCGCCCGCCCGTGACACGCCGCGACCAGGCGATCCGCTTCCCCGTTCGGAATCCGCCGGAGTCGGGCCTTCGTCGCGCCGGCCACGTTCGCCAGATCCCGCGCGGCCTCTTCAACCTCGACGAGCTCGCCCTTCCGCAACCGGATCCGGAGGTCCAAGTCCTCTGTGCGTTTGGCGTCCAATAAGGCCCGCTGCTCGATCGGCGACAGGCTGGAGGTCCCCTCACCGCCTCTGGCCCGCACCTCGCGCTCGGTAAACCACTTGATACAGTCGGGCATCGAGTACAGCGACGGACGACCGCGCGTGCCGCGCGTGTGCACGGGCAACCCCTCGCGCTCCCACTTCGTGACGGTCATCATGTGGACGCCGAACAACTCCGAGACGCCCTTCCGCGTCACGACGCCGGCTGTAACTGGTGCTGTCATAACTGGCACACGTTGTGCCGACCTCTATTTCCTCTCACAAAAGCCACCGAGTGTTCTGCGGTGGACACCACAATCAGCCGCGTGCGAGGCCACCAGCGCCCGCAGGAGCCGCGATCCTTTTTGCCATATCCAGCATCGACTCCGTCGCCGATCTGCGCTCACGCATGCCGTCAACTCCAGCAGCCGTTATCCCTTAGAGCCTCTCAAAACCTAGCGGTATTCTGCGCCTCCGTTGACCA
>Ga0193697_1000132_pt1 | contig 29058 bp, 29 predicted proteins | sample L3m2metaG_FD_145073 | JGI IMG/M metagenome (GOLD analysis project Ga0193697, IMG submission 145073) | Soil microbial communities from a riparian zone of the East river system, Colorado, United States - L3m2 | ecosystem: Environmental > Terrestrial > Soil > Riparian zone | place: USA: East River...
CGCCCGCCCCGCGTGAACCCGCTCGCGCCCGTCACCTGACCCGGCGAACCGCTCGCGAATCGTTCCGAAATATTGGGGTATATACCCCAGTAGTGACTTACCGCAACCTCCCTTCATGCTTATGCTAGAATGACCGAACGACGTTTGGTGCCGGTCCTCCTCGTCGACGACGACGACAATGATATCGTGTTATTTCGCCGCGCGCTCATGACCACGGGCTCGGCCGTGCGATTGATCACCCTCAATTCCGGCCAGGCCGCGCTGGACTACCTTTCCGGGGCGAACGGTTACGGCGACCGCCAGCAACATCCGCTGCCGCAGTTGATCTTCCTTGATGCGCACTTGCCACAGGTCCGCGGAGAGCAGGTGCTCGAGTTCATTAAAACTGCGCCTGAATTCAGAGTCATTCCCGTAATTATTTTGACCGGGGCAATTTCGCCAAATGACGCCTTGCGGCTTTACGGCCAGGGCGCCAACGCGATCTGTCTGAAGCCGATTTCGGCGCCGCAAATGGAGACCTTCGCGGCGATCATCTGCCGCTTCTGGATCGAATCGATTCTTCCCCCGCCGAGCTAGCCGGCCAGCTTCTACCCGAATAAGTCAAAGATTCGCGGCCGCGGTCCATCCCGAAAAGATTCGACTTTCACAGCCGCTCCCATGAACTTTTTCTGAAATGCGTTGGACTCAAACTCTCATTCCGACTCTGAAGGAAACGCCCGCCGATGCGGAGATCGTCTCCCATAAGCTCCTGCTCCGCGCCGGCCTCCTCCGCAAGTTGACCGGCGGCCTCTACACCTTTCTGCCCCTCGGCCTCCGCGCCCTGCGCAAGGTCGAGCAGATCGTCCGCGAGGAGATGGACCGCGCCGGCGCCCTCGAAGTCTTCATGCCCGCCCTTCAACCGCCCGAGCTCTGGCAGCAAACCGGCCGTTACGAAGTCATGCGCGACGTGCTCTTCAAAGCGCGCGACCGCGCTAAGAAGGAATGGGTGCTGGGTCCCACCCACGAAGAAGTCATCACGAGCGTCGTTGCCAACGAGATCAGCTCCTATCGCCAGTTGCCGAAGAATTTTTACCAGATCCAGACCAAATTCCGTGATGAAATCCGCCCCCGCTTCGGCCTGATGCGCGCGAAGGAATTCATCATGAAGGACGCCTACAGCTTCGACACCAGCGACGAATCGGCGCAGGTCAGCTACCAGAAAATGTACGATGCGTACGTGCGCATTTTCGAACGCTGCGGGTTGAAAGCCATGCCCGTCGAGGCCGACACGGGCGCGATGGGCGGCAAGTTCTCGCACGAATTCATGGTCCCAGCCGAGACCGGCGAAAACGAAGTCGTTTACTGCGAGAAGGGCGATTACGCCGCGAACATCGAAAAAGCGATAAGTGGTAGGGTCGCCACGTCGCCGGCGACCGCAGGTAGGGACGCCGCTCCGTCGGCGTCCGCTTCAGCAATCGAAAAATTCCCCACTCCCGGCGTTGTCACCATCGAAGCCCTCACCAAACCGCCGTACTCTGTCGCTGCCGAACGCCAGATCAAAACTCTCGTCTACCTAGCCGACAGCAAAATCGCTCTCGTCCTGGTGCGCGGGGACGATCAGGCCAACGAAGCGAAGCTCACTGGCGTTTTCGGCAGCGCGAATTTCCGCGCCGCGACGCCCGAGGAGATTTTCGACGCTCTCGGAGCGCATCCCGGCAGCCTTGGCGCCGTGAACGTGACCAAATTCGCCGTTTATGTCGATGAACGCCTTCGCGGCGCTGCGGGCATGGTCACCGGCGCGAACGAAGACGGCTTCCATCTCCGCAATGTCTCGATCGAGCGCGACATCAAAGCGAGCCGCTGGGTGGATGTGCGGACCGTTTGCGCGGGCGAACCCTGTCCCAACTGTGGCCAGCCCCTTCGCATTCGGCGCGCCATTGAAGTCGGTCACGTCTTCAAGCTCGGCATCAAGTATAGCAAAGCGCTGAATGCGTTGTATCTCGACGAAGCCGGCCAGCAGAAGCTCATCATCATGGGCTCCTACGGCATCGGCATCACTCGCACTCTGCAGGCGATCATCGAACAATCGAATGACAAAGACGGCATCATCTGGCCTTTGACTGTCGCGCCATACCTCGTTTGCATTACGCCCCTAAGCGTCGCACCGGAAAGCCAGGTGATGACTCTGGCCGAAAAGCTTTATCGCGAACTCAGCGCCGCCGGCATTGAAGTCATCATCGACGATCGTGACGAACGCCCCGGTGTCAAATTCAAAGATGCTGACCTCGTCGGCTTCCCGATTCGCATCGGCATCGGCGAGAAATCGCTCGCCAAAGGCGAAGTCGAACTCAAACGCCGCGGCGGAGAGCTGATCCCGATCAAGCCCGAGCAAGCCATTGAACGCGTGCAGGCACTTCTCAAAAAATGATCGCGCTTGACGAAATTCCGGCCGCAGCTACTTTCCTTTCAGAGGTATGGGTAATCGGGGTTTACAACTGATTTTCGTCGTCGCGCTCTCGGCGCTCGTTTCGCTCTCCCCGCGCGCCTCCCAAAAGGATGAGCCTTCGATCGCAAAGGAATATCAGCGCATTAAGAAAGCCTTCGAAAATCAACAACAGGAGTATTTTAAGGCCGCCGCGCAGGCCAAAACCGACGCTGAAAAGGCAAAGGTCAAATACCCCGACCAGCGCGAATACGCCGAGCAAATGCTCGCCGTGGCGGAGAAGAATCCCAAAGACCCGGCGGCGGTGGATCCGTTAATCTGGGCGGCCCAACAGGGATATTATGACCAGACCGTCGGGCCAAAAGCGTTGGAGGCGCTCAAAAAAGATCACATCACCAGCGACAAGCTCGATCAAATCTGCAGCAGGCTCGTTTACGGGAGCAAGCCTGAAGACAACAAGGCATTCTTAAACGGCATCCTCGAGAAGAATCCTCACGACAAAGTCAAGGCTTCCGCCAGTCTCGCCCTCGGCCAAATTGTGGCCCGCTCAAATCCCGAGCAAGCCGAGAAATATTTTGACGACGTCGTCCAGAAATACGGCACCGACGATCAAAAGGAAGCCGCGAAGGGCGAATTGTTCGAGATGCACAATTTGTCCATCGGAAGAGTTGCGCCTGAAATCGAAGGCCAGGACATCGATGGCAAGAAGTTCAAGCTGAGCGATTATCGCGGCAAAGTCGTCGTGCTCGACTTCTGGGGAGATTGGTGAGGGCCCTGCCGGGGGATGTACCCGCACGAGCGGTCGCTCGTGAAACGGCTCGAAGGTAAACCGTTCGCTCTCCTCGGTATCAACAGTGATCCCAAAGACCGTCTCCCTCAGGTCCTGAAAAAGGAAAACATGACCTGGCGTTCCTGGTGGGACGGCGGCTCAACGCGTGGCCCGATAGCCAAAGCGTGGAACGTCAAAGGCTGGCCGACCACTTACGTCCTCGACCATAAGGGTGTCATTCGCTACCGCGACGTGCGGGAGAAGGAGATGGACAAAGCCGTCGACGCGCTGTTGGCGGAAATTGAGAAGTGACAACCGCTGCTGTTCTTTGCGTATGAATTGTCGGATTTTGCAAATATCAGGTGTGATCGTGCTGGCGGCGCTAACGGCGCCCGCCGCAAGCGATCGCAACGAATCGCCGAATCTTGCCATCGGAAAAGTCGCCCCCGAAATCGAAGGCAAGGATGTCGACGGCAAAAAGTTCAAGCTCAGCGATTATCGGGGCAAAGTTGTCGTGCTCGATTTCTGGGGAGATTGGTGAGGGCCCTGCCGGGCGATGTACCCACACGAGCGGTCGCTCGTGAAACGGCTCGAAGGCAAACCATTTGCGCTCATCGGCATTAACAGCGATCCCAAAGAACGTCTCCGGCAAACGATCAAAAAAGAAAACATGACCTGGCGTTCGTGGTGGGACGGCGGCTCAACCGGCGGCCCGATCGCGAAAGCGTGGAAGGTCGACAGCTGGCCGACCATTTACGTCCTCGACGACAAAGGCGTGATCCGATACCGCGACGTGCGCGAGAAAGAGTTGGACAAAGCCGTCGATGAGCTCCTCGCCGAGATGAGCAAGTAATGGCAGGGCTGCTGTGTCCTCATAGCGCCACGGCGTAGTGTGTGCAACGCCTTTATTAGAAAACTCCTTGAGAGAGCCTGTCGATTGCGCGAAAGTATCGTTCGCTTCATCGCGCGTCGGTAGCTCAATTGGATAGAGCTTCTGACTTCGGATCAGAAGGTTGCAGGTTCGAGTCCTGCCCGACGCGCCATTCATTCCGTTTGTCAGGCGAAATTTTCTCGCTCTCGCAGCGTCGATTCCTTTCAATTTGAGCGATGGCTCAGATTGGTGTTGCGATTGTGGGTTGCGGCGGCATTGCCCTGCAGAATCATTTGCCCGGTTTGGCTCTCTGCCCGAACACGCGAGTGACCGCGCTTTGTGACAACGACCCGGCGACGCTTCAGCGCGCGGTCCAGCAAACAGCGATCAAAACTTCCTCGACCAACTACGCGGAAATCGTCACGCGTGATGACGTGCAAGCGGTAATCATCGCGACGCCGAACGTGACGCACGCCCCCATCGCCCTGGCAGCGATCAGCGCCGGTAAGCACGTGCTCTGCGAAAAGCCGATCGCGATGACGTACACGGAAGCGCTGCAGATGTACCGCGCGGCCGAAGCCAGAGGCGTGCGCCACATGACCGCTTTCACGTATCGGTTCGTGCCCGCGATGCGTTATCTGGCGCACCTCGTCAAATCCGGCTCCCTCGGCACGCCGTATCACTTCAGGTCGTGCCGCCTGCAGGACTGGGGCGACCGCGCGCTGGGCTGGCGGCAGGTCGCGAAACTGGCGGGCACAGGCGAGCTCGGCGACATGCTCTCCCACCGCATTGATTTTGCCCATTCGCTTTTCGGGCGCATGAACCGCCTCGTCGCCGGCCTGAAGAGGTTCGTCGACGTACGACAAGGCCAGCCATCGGACCTCGATGATTGGGCGGCCATTATTTCCGAATTCGCGAACGGCGCGACGGGCGCCCTGGAAAGCAGCAAACTCGCGACTGGCCGCAACGAAGGCTGGCGGAGCCGTGATTACGTGGAGTTGAACGGCAGCGCCGCGACGTACGTATTTGCAACAGAACGCTGGAATGAATTGCAAGTGGGCAAGCCCGGTGGACTCGGTCTCGAGACAATCACGATCCCAAAAGAATTCTTCAAAGTGCCGGGATCGCCGCGCGACGTGTCGGTCGGCGATCCGCTCGTCACGTTTCGCTACGACCAGAATTTTGAATTCATCGATGCGATCCTCAATCAACGGCCGTGCGTGCCATCCTTTGCAGATGGCGCGCGCGCCCAGGCCGTCACGGACGCCGCCGTGGTTTCATCGCGCGACCGGCGATGGATTGATGTGCCCGAATTGAAGCCATGATCAAAACTGCCGTGGTGACGGGGGCGGGCAGCGGTGTGGGCCGCGCGGCGGCGCTTACCCTTGCCAAAGAAGGCTGGCGTGTTGCAATTCTGGGGCGTCGCGAAACGGCGCTGAAGGAAACCACGACGTTGGCAGGCGGGGAGGCCGAGCGATTTGTGATTTGTCCGTGTGATATTTCCGAGCCTGCGTCGGTCGACAAAATGGCTGCTGAAGTGCGCACCGAAATCGGCGACATCGAAGTGCTCGTGAACGCCGCGGGCACGAACACTCCGGTGCGTAGCCTCAAAGAGCTCTCGCTGGAAAAGTATCGCGAGCTGGTCGAAACAAACCTGACGGGCGCGTATCTGTGTGTGCAGGCGTTTCTACCACGGATGCGGGAGCGTCGGTCCGGAACTATCGTGAACATCGTTTCCGACGCGGGCAGACAAGCCAACGCCAAAGCGGGCGTGGCGTATGTGATTTCGAAATTCGGCATGGCGGGATTGACGCAATCCATCAACGTCGAAGAACGCGCCAACGGGATTCGCGCCTGTTCAATTTTCCCTGGAGACATTGACACACCGATTCTGGACAAACGTCCCAATCCGCCGCCTGCCGAAGCGCGCCAGAAAATGTTGCGCGGCGAGGACATTGCTGAGTGCATCATGCTTGCCATCAAGCTGCCACCACGCGCAATTGTGGAGGAGATTCTGATTCGGCCGGCTTAAAGATCCGCGCAGTTATTACGACCTATTCCTCTTTCGTGTCTGGCGTTTCGATGTCATCGATTCCGTGGAGTTTTCCGACATCGGGTGTGCAGGCGAGTACGCGATAAAGGCACCAGACGAACAGGACGGTGACGCCACCGACTGATAAAAGCATTATGATCCAGCCGACGGTGGTCATGATGAAGTGGTTTGTGGCGGAGTTGTGGCGGGGCTCGACAGAGCTCGCCCCTTCGAAGCCTTGTCCCAGCGTTTCCCGGCGATCGCGGCGAGTATTCCAAAAAACACCACGAAGATTGCGATTAGAACCAGAGTGAAGCGCGCGACTCGACTGGCGTTTGGTCCGACCAGATCAGTGACGTAAGTTGTCGGTTTGAATTCGCCTGTCGCGGGATTCCAGCCAAAGACGTTGAAGAGGAGGAACAATCCAAAGATAACGATCAGATAAAGTGGCGAGACGTATTTCATGACGAACTTGAAGATCCCGGGGATTCGCAGTTCGGCGCCGCGGTGGGCTTCCTCCCAGCCTCGCTCGATGCCCATGATCCAGCCAAAATAGATGATGATAATCGTCGCCATCATAAAGAGAAAAACGGTCCCGACCCAAAAATCCATTGTATCGAGCGCTTTGAGATCTTTACTGAAATAAACCACGAACGCGCAACCAATCGCCGTGATCAGGCCCAGCAACGCGACGGATTGTTTGCGGCCGATGCCCAGGCCTTCTTCGAGAAAAGCGATGCCCGGTTGCAACATCGAGAGCGAACTCGTGATGGCCGCGAGGAACAGCAGGAAGAAGAACATCCAGCCGAACAGCCAGGGCAAAGGCATTTTTGAAAAGACAAGCGGCAACACTTTGAAACCAAGACCGAAGGTGCCCTGGCCGACAATTCCCGCGGCGCCGAGAAAAATGAACGCGGCGGGAACGGTGATCAGTCCGCCTTGCGCAACTTCGCAGAATTCGTTCGCGGACGTCGCGGTCAAACCGCTCAGCACGACATCGTCTTTGTTCCGCAGGTAACTGGCGTAGGTGATGATGATCCCGAAGCCGACGCCAAGAGAGAAGAATATCTGTCCGGCGGCAGCGAGCCAGACCATCGGATTGCGCAACTGCTCCGAAACGGTTTTGGTGTGCAAGCGACAACCGGGTTTCGTGGCGATCTCGATTTTCTTGGCTTCGATCGATTTTGCGTCGACGAGCACTTCGCGGTCCTCCCAGATCGGCGGTTTGCCCGGAATTTCTTTCGCTTCCTGCACGACGACGATTTCCGGGTTCCACATGCTCCCGAGCCCATTGAGCACGTTCTGCTCGGGTTTCGCGGGATCGGGAGTGCCGAGGGTCAAGACGCGAACCAAAACGATGATCGCGAGCAGGACCAGCGCGGGCATGGCGTACTTGCAGAAGAATTCGATGCCTTTGACCAGACCGCGATAGATGAAAAGAAAATTGAGCGCAAAGACGATGATCAAAAATATAATCGCCTGGTTGTTGGATGCCGAGAAAGCGGCGCGGTCGGCGTTGGCGCCCACGAAGCGCGTCCAGAAATCGATGTAGGTCGCGACTTCGTTGCCGAGGTTCAGTCGGCCTGTCAAAAAGTAACAGGAGTAGGCGAGCACCCACGCCTCGATATAAACGTAATAGGTATAGACAATCACGGGAATGATCACGCCGAGGACGCCGATGTATTTGCCGACGGGATGCCGGATGAGAACATAGAAGATGCCGGGACTGGAATGAAATCCACGCTGGCCGCCATAACGACCAAGCGTCCACTCCGCCCAACAGATCGGAATACCAAGAACCAGGAGCGAAGAGAAATAGGCGATCATGAATGCGCCGCTGCCGTATTGGGCGGCCAGACCGGGGAAGCGCAGGAAATTTCCCAAACCGACCGCGCTGCCCGCGACCGCCAGGATAACTCCCAGGCGTGAACTCCAGCGTTCTTCGGTTTTTTCCATGATCGTCGGGCTGTGTTCTATCCGGGTGGGCGCGCCCGCGCGAGTGTGAACTTGTGTGGCTTGCCGGGGAGAGGGGGGAGGGATATAACAGGGGAAATTCACGAGAGGAATTTATGGCAGAAGGAAATTTGTCAGGTAAAACGGCGGTGATCACCGGCGGGAGCAAAGGCCTGGGTAAGGCGATGGCCCAGGCACTCGGTCGCGCTGGCGCGCGGTTGGCGTTGGTCGCGCGAAATCTGAATGAGTTAAGCGCAACGGGCAAAGAGTTGCGCGCCGCCGGGATGGACGTGGAGGTGTTCCAGGGCGATGTCACGAAAGAGGAGGACGTGCGTAAGGTCGAGCAGGGGGTCATCAGCCGTTTCGGGAAGGTGCAGATTCTGATTAATAACGCGGGAATAAACCTCCGCAAATCGATCACGGAGTTTACGCTCGAGGAATGGCACAAGGTGGTGGATACGAGCCTGACGGCGGCGTTCCTGTGTTGCCGGAGTTTTGTGCCGCACATGAAAGGGCAGGGGTATGGGCGCATCCTGAATATGACTTCGATCATGAGTCATGTGTCGATCGCGGGGCGGACGGCTTATTCCTCGGCAAAAGCAGGCTTGCTCGGGTTCACACGGGCGCTGGCACTGGAGCTCGCGCCGGAAAAGATCACAGTGAATGGCATCAGCCCCGGGCCGTTCGCGACGGAATTGAACCGGCCCATCCTTGACAATCCGGAGTTGAACCAACAGTTCATCGCCAAGATCCCGATCGGACGTTGGGGCGACGTGAAGGAAGTTGGGGCGATGGCACTGTTTCTGTGCTCGGAGGAAGCGGGATTTATTACGGGAACCGACATTCTGATCGATGGCGGGTGGACGGCGCAGTGATGAGAATGCCGGATAAATCCGGGACTCCGACGGGGTATGGGCTTCGGCGAGGTGAGAAAGCGCCAGGGGACAGGCGCAGTCCAAGACGCTTCGCGAAGTTGGAAAGACCGCATGAACGCGGGACTCCGACGAGGTGCGGATTTTAAGAATGCGTGAGCGAATTTTGATCACGGGTCCGGGCGGTCGAGTGGGGCCGCAGATTGTGCCGTTGCTTCGGGAGCATTTCGCGCTGCGCTTGTTCGACGCGAAGCCACTGAAGGCGGAGGGCGACGATGAGGTGGTGCGCGGCGACATTCAGGATTTTGGGAAGCTGCGCGAGGCGTGCAAGGGAGTGGAAACGCTGATTCATCTGGCGGCGATTTCGGACGAAGACGATTTTCACAGCCGGTTGCTCCCGGTGAATCTCGCCGGACTTTACAATGCGTTCGAGGCAGCAAAACAGGCCGGTGTGAAACGCGTAATCTTCACGAGCACGGGGCAGACAGTGCTGAATTATCCGAAAGGCCATTGGGTGACGCCCGAAATGCCGGCGCGGCCCTCGACGGTGTACGCGTGCACGAAATTGTTCGGCGAGGCGCTGGCGCGCTATTACTCGGACATTCATCACATGTCGATGATCTGTATTCGGCTGTGTTTCTTTCAGCCATATGACAGCAAGTTGCTGCGCACACCCGGGCACGATGCGCTGCGCGAATGGTGCAGTCCGCGCGACCTGACGCAGTTGCTGGTGAAATGCATTCACAGCACCGTGAAGTTCGCGGTGTTTTTTGGTGTGTCGGCAAACACGGGACGGTTCTGGGACATCAGCAATGCACAGGAGTTGGTCGGTTACGAGCCCGAGGACGACGCGGCGGATTATTTCGCGCAGGCACAGGTGTGAGGCGCGAAGCCCGAAGTCCGAAGTCCGAAAACATGATGCAAACGATTTCGGTGGTGATTCCGACGTTGAACGAAGCGGAGGCGTTGCCCGAAACCGTCCGCCATTTGAAGGCCAATGCGGAAATCACTGAGATCATCGTGGTGGACGGCGGAAGCAGCGACGACACGGCGAACATGGCGCGCAAACTGGCCGCGAAAGTGATCGAGTCGCGAGCGAGCCGGGGGCATCAGTTGCGCGTGGGAGCGGAAGCGGCAACGGGGGATGTAATCATGTTTGTACACGCCGATACCTGGCTGCCGCCGCACGCCGCCCGCGCTGCGTTGGATTGTTTACGCGCCCCACGCGTGGTTGCGGGAGGCTTCTGGAAAAAGTTTCGCAATACGCCGCTCTTGCTCCTGGGGTCGCGACCAAAATGCGCCGTGCGACTTTACGTCGGCCGAAGAATCGCAGGCGATCAGTGCCTGTTCCTGAGGCGGGAGATTCTGCGGCAGATTGGTGGCGTGCCCGATGTGGCGTTGATGGAGGAATTCGAGCTGTGTCGACGCCTGCGCAGGATCGGGGGACTGGCGCTTGCCCGCGCGACTGTCTCCACGTCGGCAAGGCGATTCCGGAAACTTGGCGTATTGCGGACGTATTGGCGGATGTGGTGGGTCACGACGCTCTGGCGGTTGGGCGTTTCACCGACAAAGCTGCGCGCCATTTACGAAAAGGCGTAGTGCGATTTGCTGCGGTTTGCTATGGTGGTTGTATGGTGCCGAGCACCCGAGAACTGCAGCCGCCCGACGGCCATCACTTGCTGGCGGCGCAAGGCTGGCTTGAACTCGGCAATAGCGCTGAGGCAGGTGAGGAGATAGCGCGGATCAGCCCGGCGAACCTGGATCACCCGGACGTTTTGGAACTGCGCTGGGCGATTTGCGCGGCTGGGCAACGGTGGGAGGCCGGATTGACGATTGCGGAGACATTGTTGCGCGTGGCGCCTGAAAGGGCGTCGGGTTGGCTGCACCGGGCGTATGCGTTGCGGCGCGCCAAAGGCGGCGGTTTGGAGCGCGCGTGGGAAGTCCTTCGGCCCGCGTACGAAAAGTTTCCAAAAGCGGAATTGATTTCTTTCAATCTGGCGTGTTACGCGGCGCAGATGGGCCGGTTGGATGAAGCGTGGGAGTGGCTGCACAAGGCAATGGAAGCAGCGGGTGATGTGGAAGAGATCAAGAACAGGGCGCTCGACGATACGGACCTGCAGCCGCTTTGGGAAAGAATTCGCGCGTTATGAGGAGATGGTTTCTGTGGGCGATTCCGGTGCTGGCGACTGCGGTGGTCGCGCAAAATACTGAGCGCGGCAAGATCACTCAGCAGGCGACCGACGGGTCGATTTCTCTGCACGCGAGCAATGCGACAGTGCATGGCAGCACGATTCGCTACGAACCCCAACCGCATAAGAACACGATTGGTTATTGGACCAAGCCGCAGGATTGGGTGAGCTGGGATTTTCGCGTCAACCGTCCCGGGACCTTTCTGGTCGAACTGACACAGTCGTGCGGCAAAGGAAGTGGCGGCAGCAAATATGAACTGAGCGTCGCAGACCAAAAGCTGACGGATGTGGTGCCCGAGACCGGATCGTTTACGAACTGGACCAATCGCGTGATCGGTAAGATCGAGTTGGTGCAAGCCGGGCAACAGACGCTGGCGGTGAAGCCGATCCACAAACCGGGGCTGGCAGTGATGGACCTGCGAGCGGTCGTGCTCCGGCCGACAGAAGGCGTTTCGAGCAAGTAAACGGGCGATTGGCCGGTTTTCTGCTGATTTTTTTCTGCCATTTGACAACAGTAATCGCGCCGCTATGACATGCCGCAACTTATGGTTTTTCAGCGCACTTGCCTGCGCGTTGTTCACGCAACCGCTCTTTGGTTTCAACAAGGCCAAACTCACTGATGCCGATCGCGCGATTGAGGAAGCGATTGCGCAGAAGAAGCTTCCAGGTGGCGTGCTTTGGTTCCAGCGCGGCGAGGACGTCTACCGCAAAGCGTATGGCAAACGCGCGCTCACGCCGGCTGAAGAAGCAATGACCGAAGACACGATTTTCGACGCGGCATCACTGACGAAGGTGCTGGCGACGACGCCGGCGATCATGCTTCTGATTGAACGCGGGCAGTTGCGGCTCGACGACAAGGTCAATCGCCACCTAACAGGACTTCACCCCGACGCGGCAGAGATCACGATCCTGCATCTGCTCACGCATACCTCGGGATTGCGTCCGGGAATCCCGGGCAATCCGCCGTGGAAGGGATACGAGCGCGGAATTCAGCTCGCTTGCGAAGAACGGCCGACAAACCTGCCCGGCACAATCTTTCGTTACAGCGACATCAATTTCATTCTGCTGGGCGAAGTCGTGCAACGCGTGAGCGGGCAGAGGCTTGAGGAGTTCGTGCGGAAGGAAGTTTATGCACCGTTGCAGATGCCCGACACCGGGTATCTCCCTTCGACCAACAAGCTCGCGCGCATTGCGCCGACCGAACAAAGCGAAATCGGGATTCTTCGCGGAATCGTGCACGACCCAACGGCACGCAGGATGGGCGGCGTTGCCGGACACGCGGGTCTGTTCACTACGGTGGCGGATACCGCCCGTTACGCGCGAATGCTGCTGAATCTGGGAGAATTGGACGGTGCGCGCATCTTCAAGCCGGAAACGGTGAAGCTGATGACGAGCGTGCAGTCGCCGGACGCAGTCGAAGCGCGCCGTGGACTTGGGTGGGACATCGATTCCGGTTACAGCCGCCCACGCGGCAAACTTTTTCCGGTTGGTTCCTATGGACACACTGGCTGGACGGGCACTTGCCTGTGGGTTGATCCATTTTCAAAAGCGTTTTGGATTTTCTTTTCAAACCGCGTTCACCCGGATGGCAAGGGCAATATCCTTCCCCTGCAACTCGCGCTGGGGACATACCTCGCGATGAGCGTGGATGGGTTCGACTTCGCAAATGTCGCAGGCGCGTTGCCTGTCCGTCATACGAACCTCGTTACTGCAGCGGCAAATGGCGATGGTTCGCGGCCCGGTCAGGTCCTGAACGGGATCGATGTGCTCGCAAAGCAGAACTTCGCGCCATTGAAGAAACTCCGCATCGGCCTGATCACGAATCACACCGGCGCCGATCGCGAGCGCAATCCAACTATCGATTTGTTGAAGTCTGCTCCCGACGTGCAGCTGAAAGCGCTGTTCAGTCCCGAGCATGGGATCCGCGGGCAGCTCGACGAGAAAGTCCCGGACAGCGTCGATCAAAAAACCGGTCTGACGGTCTATAGTCTCTATGGCGCGCGGCGGACACCTGCACCTGAACAATTGACGGATTTGGACGCGCTGGTCTTCGACATCCAGGACATCGGCTGCCGATTTTACACTTACATAGGGACGATGGGGAACTGCATGGAAGCGGCGAGCAAGGCTGGATTGAAATTTTTCGTGTTGGACCGGGTCAATCCAATTAACGGGCGGACAGTCGAAGGGCCGGTTCATACGGGCGCGTCGAGCTTCACGGCATTCCATTCGATCCCCCTTCGCCACGGAATGACGGTCGGTGAACTGGCGCGCATGTTTAATGCGGAGCGTGGATGGAAACCAGACCTGACGGTGATCAAATTGGAAGGCTGGAATCGCGCGATGTGGTTCGATGAGACCGGGTTGCCGTGGATCAATCCGTCGCCAAATATGCGTAGCGTTGTTGAAGCAACGCTGTATCCCGGAGTTGGTTTGCATGAATCGGCGCTGTCGGTGGGACGCGGAACCGGCACGCCATTTGAAGTGGTCGGGGCCCCTTATATCGACGATCGACGATTCGCCGCGGAACTGAATCGCGCCGGGCTTGCGGGCGTCCGATTTGTGCCAATTCGATTCACGCCGACGGCCAGCACCTTCAAAGACCAGCCCTGCGGCGGCGCATCCATTGTTGTAACTGACCGCGACGAACTGGAGCCGGTTGATCTCGGGATTGCGATTGCATTGGCCGCGCAGAAGCTTTATCCGACCAATTACGCGCTGGAAAAAGTCCAGTCGCTGCTCCAACACCGCGCGACGATTGACGCGATCAAGGCCGGCAAACCGCTGCATCAGGTTAGTCGCGCATGGGACAGCGATCTCACCGAGTTCAAACGGCGGCGACAGAAGTATCTGCTCTATTAATTCCAGCTCGGGCGTGGTTTCGGCGGCTGCGGCGGCTTGTTCGTCGGCCAGAGTTCGACTGAACGTTGCGAATTCCATGCAATCGCCCGCTTGTTGACGATTAGCGTGCGCGGCAACAGTTCGACTTCGTGGCCAAAGAGGTCAAAGGTCACGACCCCTGGAAGCTGAGTGAGATCTTCATAGATCACTTTCCCAAATGGCACGGCCCGCTTTGGCACATCGAACAGGATCGTTTGGGGCAAGTTAGTGGCAGTGGTTGTTTCTCCTGCACACTTGATCACGCAATTAACCTTCAGCGTATTTTGACGAACGAGCAGCGTCGGGCCGGTGGTATTTGTCGTAAAGGTAACCTCCCACGGACCTTTCCTGTGTCGGCATCCCTCGATCCCGTAGAAGAACACGAAATAAAGGGCAATCACCGCGACGCCAACGACGACAAACGATTTAGGGAACCCGTCCGACTTCATTCGCATCGCGACGATGCGGGCAGGCTGCGCGGGCGGTCAATGCCAAAGCTTTACCCGCCTCGCAAAATTGGGTATTGATTGCGAGTCGCAATAGATAGTTGAAGACGCTTTCAAAGTTGATGTGGGTGGCGGTTGCCGGACTCGGCGTTTGGGCCTACATCACCCTTTCGCTGCATCGCGGCGAACGAATCAGTTCCGCGTACATTCTGCTCGCGGCGCTCTGCTCCTATGCAATCGGTTATGGGTTCTATTCCAAATGGGTCGCGGCGAAGATCCTTGCCCTGAATGATCGCCGGGCCACCCCGTGCGAAGTCCACGATGACGGCAAGGATTTTGTCAAAACGAACAAGTGGATTGTGTTCGGACATCACTTTGCCGCGATCTCGGGTCCGGGTCCACTCGTTGGGCCGGTGCTCGCCGCACAATTTGGATATTTGCCCAGCGCGCTCTGGATTTTGATTGGGGTCGTGCTCGGCGGCGCGGTGCAGGACTTCGTGATTCTTTTCTGCTCGATGCGCCGTAACGGCAAGTCGCTCGCGCAGATGGTGAAAGATGAACTCAACACGACTGCTGGAGTCATCGGCATCGCTGCAATCTTCTCGATCATGATCATCCTCCTCGCGGTTCTGGCACTCGTCGTCGTCAGGGCTCTCGCGGAAAGTCCGTGGGGCGTTTTCACCGTCGGCGCGACGATTCCGATCGCAATTCTGATGGGCGGCTACCTGCGTTTCTGGCGAGCGGGCAAAGTGATGGAGGCGTCCGTTTTTGGCATCGTTATGCTCCTGCTGGCGGTGTGGGGCGGCAAGTACGTCTATGGCAACGCGCAATGGGCGAAGGCCTTCACTTTCGGCCCCGAACCGCTCGCATGGATGGTGATCCTCTACGGATTCGCCGCAAGTGTCCTTCCAGTCTGGCTCTTGCTCGCGCCGCGCGATTATCTCAGCACGTTCATGAAGCTCGGCACGATCTTTGCCCTTGTCCTCGGAGTGTTCGTTGTCCTTCCCACTTTGAAGATGCCCGCGGTGACCAAATTCGTCGATGGCACTGGAATCGTGGTGGCGGGCAAATTGTTTCCGTTTTGCTTTATCACCATAGCGTGCGGCGCGATCTCGGGCTTTCACACGTTGATTTCCAGCGGCACGACTCCAAAAATCATCACGCGCGAAAGTTACGCGCGGCCGATCGGTTACGGCGCAATGTGCCTTGAGTCACTTGTCGCGATCATGGCCTTGATCGCCGCGTGCACACTCGAGCCCGGCGTTTACCTCAGCATGAACATTAAAGGTGAGCCCGCCGCAATAGTTTCAAAGGCCACGCAACTCGGGTTTCCGGTTACGACCAACGAGATGGACAAGCTCGCGAGCATGACCGGAGAGAAAACTCTGTTTGGGCGCACCGGTGGTGCCGCGACGCTGGCCGTCGGTATGGCTCAGATCTTCTCAAAGGTGACCCACGGGCGGTGGCTCGATCTATGGTACCACTTCGCGATCATGTTCGAGGCCTTGTTCATCCTGACGACACTCGATGCCGGGACGCGTGTTGGCCGGTATCTCCTCCAGGATGTGCTTGGTAATCTGTGGAAGCCTTTGGGCGACGTGCGCAGTGCGAATTCCAATGTCATCGCCAGCACGCTTGTGGTCGCCGGGTGGGGATATTTTTTGATCCAGGGCGTACGCGATCCGCTCGGCGGCATCAATTCCCTTTGGCCTTTATTCGGCATCGCCAATCAACTGTTGGCGAGCATCGCGCTTTGCCTCGCAACGACCGTCATTCTGAAAATGCAACTTGGCCCGGCCAATCAGTCCGAAGGCATAATGCCGCCCTCACGTAAGCCGTGGTTCGCTCTGGTCACACTTATTCCTCTCGCGTGGCTCCTGGCAGTCACCTTCACGGCGGGCGTGCAGAAAATTGGGCATCCAGACCCGCGCATCGGCTTTCTGAAGCAGGCGTCAATTCTCCGGGAAAAAACGCCCACACTCCGTGAGGCGCTTGCCAACGCAACCGCGATCGGAAACAAAAGCGCTATTGACGCAACGAGAAAAGCGCTGCGCGAGAACCGCACCTTGATCTTCAATAACGTTCTGGATGCGGTCGTCGCGGGAGTGTTTCTCGCGCTCGTTGTGCTGATCGTGCTCCTGAGTGTACGCGAGTGGATACTCCTTTGCGCGCGCAGCCGTCTTCCAACCCTCCACGAGTCGCCACCGGTGTGGCTGCCGGACTACGCGGTTGCCGAAAGTCAACCGCTCAAGGTTGGAGCGGTGGTTGCTCTCGCGTTCGCGCTCGCCCGGGAACTGTCCGGCGAAGCGGCTATCGACCGATCGCGTGAAACCACAACGGCTTCGGTTTGCCTTGAACATCGCTCAGCTACCGTGAATTTGCTCGCGGGAGAAGTCCCTGCGGGTGAAGCCTACATCCGCCATTTGCAGCACCGTTACTCGCGGATCAATCGCTGCTGTTGACATGACTCGCATCGGTCTCTTTGGAGGTTCATTCGATCCTGTCCACAATGGGCACCTGCTCGTTGCGATGGCGGCGATGGAGGAGTTGTCATTGGACCGCTTGTTCTTTATTCCCGCCGCTCAATCGCCCTTCAAGCCTGAAACCAAACCGGCCGCACCGGAAGCTCGACTGCGGCTGCTGCGCCTCGCACTCGCCGGCCAAACGCGCTATGAAATCGACGAAGAGGAAGTTAAACGCGGCGGGACTTCCTACACCATTGACACCGTTCGGAACTACACCAGCCGCTTCCCAAAAGCCGAACTGCTTTATCTGATCGGGGCCGACAACATTCCTCAATTGCATAAGTGGCGATCGGCGGATGAATTGGCTAAACTTGTCGAATTCGTCGCCATTCCACGTCCTGATGAACCGTCTCCGACTGCGCCACCGGGATTCCGCGTTCGCCATTTGCGCGGATTTCCACTAAGGCTTTCTTCTTCGCAAATCCGGGAACGTGTTCGATCCGGCAGACTGATCGATAATCTCGTGCCCGCAGCCGTGGCGGAGGCGATTCACAACTCTCGACTTTATCTTTGAGCAGGACTGGGCAAGATTTCTAACGGAGATGGATTCAAGAAAGCTCGCATTGGAGTGCCGCGAACTCGCGGACAACCGCAAAGCCGAAGATATCGTTGTGCTCGACGTGGCCGATATTTCGAGCATCGCGGATTATTTCGTGATCGCCTCGGGGACCAGCGAACCGCATCTGCGGGCGATTTCCGATGAAATCACAGAGAAATTGCGGGAGCAGCACAACATTCGCCCGCGCGCCGTCGACGGCACGCTGCAGGCCGGTTGGCTGGTTCTGGATTACTTCGACGTCATCGTCCACATCATGCGCAACGAGGTGCGCGAACATTACGACCTGGAAGGGCTCTGGGGCGACGCGCCGCGGGTTCGTCCGCGCGCAAAAGCGAAGGCCGTTCGCAAAAAGGCCGCCGCCTAGGTGGATCCTTCTTCTTTTGCCGGCGCCGCTTCCGCGGACATTTTCACCATCTCATCGATGATCTTTTTGAATTCCTCCAGGCCCGGCGCCGGAATGATGATCGTATCGCGGCGTCCACTGACATCTTCTGTAATGCGCAAGAAGCGACCGCGCGGATTCTCCTTCAACGCAAAGACGAAGGTTTTGCGCTCGATCTGAATCCGCTCAGTTTTTAAAGTCTCCTCGCTTACTGGCGGCTTCTGGCCAAATCCCCCATAACCATACCCCGCTGATGGACGCTCGTTTGAAATCATACGCTTGTCCCTTTCAAGCCCAAAGGCACTTCTACCGTACAACGTTGACCAACGCGGCGCTTTGTCAACTTCGGAATTTATTCGCCGGGGTAAATCTCGCCCCGTTGCCGGGAACTGTCACGCGCCACATGTAAATTGCCAGTCCACAAAGTGCGATGACATTGAGGGTTTGGAAGATTCCATGGACGGTTGCGAAATTCTTTGCCGCCTGCGCGCGCTGGACTGGGGTAGATGTTGTCCCACGCGCGTAGCCGTATTTCACCTCATGCCACAATTTTAAGCGCGGAGCGACGAAGAGTCCGCCTGCAAACGCGATCAGGAACAGGCCCGCTAGTATGCTCATGGTGAGCCGGTGCAGCGGCTTGCCAAGGTAGAGCCATTCTGCAAAGGCATGCACCAGCGCAATAATGGAGCAAAAATACTGCAGGACGAACAAACGTTCGATGACGCGTTGGGCAACAAAACCCGGCCAAATCTCTCCCAAATAGGTTTTAAGGTCAGGGCTGAAGACCACTGGTGCCACGCCGACGATGAAAAAAAATGCCGCCCCCAACCAGACTGCGGCATTCATGACCCCGATCAATCGCAGCAGAACGATCACGAGCGACGCTAAAAAAAATTGCATCGGCTGCCAAGCGTCGAATGCGAATTCGCCGTTCTTAGATGATTTCGTGTGTCCTGACGTTTTTCGCAGGCCAGGGAAAAACGCGCAGAAGTTCCTCACACTTCTCAAGCGAGCGGCGTGTCGATTCGTCGTGCGGGAGGACCTTCAGCGCGGCGCGGAGATACCGGCAGGCTTCGGTCACGTCGCCCAACTGCAAGCGGCAGACGCCAATGCCTTGCATCGCGCCGTAGTGATTAGGGTTGAGTGCCAGGGCGTGCTCGGAATCGGCGAGAGATTTTTCGTATTCCCCGAGTTCCCAGTAGACGGCGGCACGCCGGTTCCACGCTTCAGCAAAGTCGGGGAAGCGGTCGATTATTCGATCCAACGTCGCAAGCGCGCGCTGGAATTCCTTTTTTTCCATCGCATCGTACGCCTTCTCCAAAAGGTGATAAGCCTCTTTGCCTGCCTGGTTAAACCATATGTGCTCGAGAGCGCGGCGGCCCAGTTCGCGCGCCGAATCGACGTCGGACTGTAGCGCGAGCAGGAGTTCCTTCTCGCACTTCAAGTGCGCCAAAAGCATCGCCGCGCGTTGTTGTTCCCTTGCGTCGTTCGAGAAAAGCTTCTGATAAAGCCGGTGCCGATACCACGGCGTGCGATGAACGACCTCCATTGTGGCAAAAGCGCATCCGAAGATGATGATGAGCAGACAAATCCAGCGCAAAACGAACGTGGCGACGTGGGTTTTGGCGCGTGAAAGGCGCAGCCATGCCGGAGACGTGACGGTCGAAAGATGAGAATCGGAGACCTCAATCGCCGAAGCATCGTCGTGGCCTGCAGGCACGCGTTCTGCCCCAGTCGCGGAAAGATCAAGAACGTTGCTCTGCGAGGATTCAGGATTGTCGGCTTCTGTAGCCACGAAGCCACTATAGGTCCGGTAAGATGTGCCGCAAATCGTAGTTTCCGCGACCCCTTCGACCGGGGATTTACGGTGCTCTACAGGATGTTCGCGGCGAGCTCAGCTAATTCCGAGCGCTCGCCCTTTTGCAATTCGATATGAGCAGCGATGGCTTGTTCTCGAAATTTGCTGATGATGTAATTGAATCCGTTTGACGACGAATCGATGTAAGGGTTGTCAATCTGGTAGGGGTCCCCGGTAAAAACGATTTTCGTGCCGTGACCCACACGCGTAATAATCGTCTTCACTTCCAGCGGCGTGAGATTCTGCGCTTCGTCGATGACCATGAACTGATGCGCGATGCTGCGGCCGCGAATGTAACTGAGCGCCTCGACAACAATGCTGCCCGAACGCATCAGGTCGTGGCTGCGCCGCTGTTCGTGGCCCATGTTCAGATCGCTCAGCAGTTCGAGTGCGTCATGAATGGGCTGCATCCACGGACTAAGCTTTTCTTCGAGCGAGCCGGGCAGAAAGCCAAGCTCCTTGCCCATCGAGATCGTGGGTCGAGCAACAACAAGTCGCCGAAACTCACGGTCCAGCACGGTTCGTTTGAGTCCGGCAGCCATGGCCATGAGCGTTTTGCCGGTGCCTGCCTTGCCCATGAGCGTCACGAGTTTCACGCGATCATCCAGCAAGGCGTCGAAGGCAAAATGCTGCTCGCGATTCCGTGGTTTGATGCCCCAGATGCCTTCGCGGCAGTCGATGATTGGCACCAGCTTCGAGCCGCTCGGATCTACCTTGGTGAGAGCCGTGCGCTTCGGATTTCCCTCTTCCGTCAGAGTGCAATATTCGTTCGGGCAATATTTGGTCTCAGGATCGAGCTCGAGTTCGCCGTTGGAGCGAAAGGAGAGCATGCGCTCGGGAGTCACGGCCATATCAAACATGCCCGTGTAAAGATCTTTGATCGCCACCCGGTCGGTTTCGTAATCCTCCGTTTGCAGGCCGAGCGCGTCGGCCTTGATACGCAAGTTAATGTCTTTGGTTACGAGAATCGTGGGAACCTTTGGCTCCGCTTTTTGTACGGTCAGAGCAAGCGCGACGATGCGGCTGTCCACTCCGTTGGAGCCCGGCACATGAGCGCCATTCTCCGACTTGAAGATCACGCGCAGACGGCCCCCGCTCGACAACTTGACTCCCTGGCTCAGGTGGCCTTGCGCGCGCAAGGCGTCCAGGCTGCGCGAGCACGTGCGTGCGTTCTGGCCGCGCTCGGTGGATTCGCGTTTGAAACGGTCGATCTCTTCGATGACTTCGATGGGGATCAGAACATCGTTGTCGTCGAAATTGAGGAGCGAGTTGGGATCGTGAAGAAGGACGTTTGTATCAAGTATGTAATTTTTCACGCTGAACGTCAGTGAATTTGATTTTGCTGAGCCGCTCGTACCATCGTTGAATTTGCGGAAGCGCCGAGGGCAATTTGTAAGAGCCTGAGTAGAGGTAATTCGCCAGCATTCCCCACAAGTCGAAATCGACAAAATGCGGCCTCTCCTCAAGGAGGAAATCGCGGTGCGCAAGCATTTCCTCGAAAGGCATAAGACGATGCGCCAATTCGTTCTGGAACGAAGTCTGTTGTTCGTGCCATTGCGTAACGCAGCCGCGGCCGAACTTGCGCTCCTTGAAGCGCAGATACGGCATCTGCTCAGGGTACGGGACAAACTTGCGGAAATGCGCGTCGTTCAGCTTAAACGTCACTGATTCGACGTCGTTATCGATATAGCGCCAAAGCACGTCTTGAATGCCATCCCACTGGTGCGGGAACAGCCCAAGATTCAGTTCGCTGTCGAGGAATTTGGCGATGACTTGCGAGTTTTCGTCCGTCTCGAAGACGACAGTCTGCCCTTTGCGCACGATCGGTACCTGATAATAGCGTTCCTTGGTAAGGCGCCAAATCAGGGAGCGGTCCGACGGCTGGATGTTAGTAGTTTTGTGGCGCACCTCGCTGAAATCGAGGATGCGCTTCTGAACCAGGCAGTACGGGCTCCAGGGAAATTGGATCAACTCGATCATCAGTGCCGCTGTCGAATGAGAGAAGCAACGAGGCCGACAGTTCGGCAGTTAACGCCAAGCAACAATGTTTTTCCACGCACAAGCAGTATTTTAGGCATATCCGAAGCTCCTGACAAGTCGCGAGTTCGTGCAGAATACTCACATGACAGTTGCCAAATGTGCGTCTAAGTTTAATGTGCGCGCGCGATGAAATTGGCGCGTGAAAGGAAAGTGAAGGTGATTTGTGGGTGAATCGACTCCTGCTCTTAAGCGGCCCCGCTGGTGGCCACGACGCCTGATGTGGTTTGGCGTCGGGCTTCTCATTTTGCTGATCATTCTTTATCTGGTCGCGACGAGCGCGGTCTTCTTCAAATCCGTTCTGTTGCCGCGCGTTGGCAAGTCTATGAATGCGACGATCACCGTGAGCGATGCGTCGATCAGTCCGTTCAGCCGCGTCATGCTCAAGGAGTTGAAGGTGACGACCATGGGCAAGGAACCGCTGCTGACGGCACAGGAGGTCCGCGCCCGCTACAGCCTCTTTAAGATCATCGGCGGGAATATCAAAGTGGACGAGGTTCTGATCGCATCGCCCGTGGTGCAAATCATCAAAAATGCGGATGGCACGAGCAATCTCGATCCAATCCTGAATTCGCAAAAGAAAGAGGAAAAAAAGAAAGAAGAGAAAAAATCCAAGCCGCCGAAAGTTGATCTCAAACAGTTCGCTTTGAAGAATGCGACGGTCCGCAACATCAACCTTCACGCAGACGGTTCACGAGACACGGCCGAGGTATCCAATATCAACATCACGCTCGACGATCTCCGCAATGGCGGCACGGCGAAGCTGGCGTTGGGAGCCGATATCAACGTGGCAAACAATCCACCGGCTGGGGAGAAGGGTTCTCTGCAAGCCAAACTTAACGGCAATTTCTCCGCAGGGTTTTCAAAGGATCTGAAGCCCACGACCATCCAGGGCAGCTCGCAGTTTAACGTGCAAAACACCTCTGGCAATTTGGGGGAGCTCGCCGGCTTATCGGCGCAACTGGCTACGGACGTCACTCCGACCGAAATCAAACAGGTAGCGCTGCAATTTAAAAAAGGGAACACAGCTCTGGGTGAGGTGCGCGCGAACGGGCCGCTCAACCTGGATAAGATGGAAGGCCAGGTGAACGTGCTGGTGCTGAATATCGACAAGCAGGTGCTCAATCTCGCCGGCGCGGCGTCGGGGATGGATTTCGGTTCAACGGTAATCAATTCCACCAACCAGATTCAGCTCGCAAACGGCGGTAACTCGATCACCGCGCTCGGCCAGTTTGGGATCGCGAAATTGAGCATCAAACATGACGGCCAAACCACCCCGCCGCTCGACCTTCAGCTCGTCTACAATACCGCGGTCAACGGGGCAGACAAATCGGCGGACATTCGCACGTTCACACTCAACGGAGTTCAGCAGCAACGAAATGTAATCAAGGGTGAGCTGACCAGTCCCATGCGCATTTCCTGGGGCGCCGCCGCGGCTAACGCAGGCGATTCCACGTTCCGGCTGGTCGTGGACAGTCTGAACCTTGCCGATTGGAAAGCCGTTTTGGGCGACATCGCGGGGAAAGTGAACCTCGCGTTGAGCCTGCAATCACAGCAGTCGGGCAAGCAGCTTGGGCTGGATGTCACATCGCAAATCGACGGCTTATCAATGGTGATGGGCAGCAACAAACTGCAAAACGTGGCCGTGTCACTTAAAACGCGGGCACAGGCAACGGAGTTCAAGAAGATCACGGTGCCGGAACTGCGCCTCGAAACGACGCACGCGGGACAGCCAATGGTTACGGTCGCGGCCAACGCGCAGATCGACAGCATTGCGCAAACGACGGACGCCCAGGTGACACTGGACGCCGCCCTGCCAACCCTTCTCCAGGCATTGTCTCGGCCAGATGCGAAGGCCTCTTCGGGTGCGGTGAATGGACAATTGAAGGTGACGCAAAAGGGACAAGACCAGGGAGTCAGCGGCAAAATTTCGGTGCTCAGTTTCAACGGGCAGTACGGTAAACAGAATTTCAATAACTTCGGACTCGTTGCAGATCTCGACGCCCAAAAGAAGGGCTCGGAAATGGATCTTCGCAAGTGTGGCGGGACTCTTAGCGGCGGAGGCCGGCCTGGTGGGACCTTTGACGTAAAGGGCAAACACAACTCCGACAAACAGACCGGTAATTTCGAACTGAAACTTGTGAACATCAACGAAAACGCAGCGCGTCCTTTCCTGGAGTCCATGTTCCCCGGAAAACAGCTCGTCTCGATTTCAGTCAACGGCAACGCTACGGCACGTTACGACGCCAAAGCTGATTCCGCAGTGAAGGCGGATTTCAAGGTCGCAAATCTCGCCGTGCGCGATCCGAAAAAGCCGAATCCGCAAGCACCTTTGGAGGCGGGCTTTAAAATGGATGCCTCGCAGAAAAATCAAGTGCTGGACTTACAGAAATGCGAGCTGACTCTGAGCCCGACACGACGCGCAAAAAACGCGGTGCAGATCACCGGCCGCCTCGACATGACCAAGGCCAATGCGATGCAAGGCAATCTGAAGATCACAGCCGATTCGCTCGACGTGACTCCGTATTACGATCTCATCGCCGGCGACAAACAGCCGGAGGAGGAGCAAAAACCAGCGCCGGGACAGCCGACTCCCTCACCGGCAGAGGCGAACAAAGAACCGGAGCCGACGACTTTACCGCTTCGCAACACAGTTGCGGACATCCAGATTAATCGGCTCTACCTCCGGGAAATCGATGTTTCGAATTTCAGATGCACGGCGAAGGTTGATGGTCCATCCGTTGTGCTCAAACCGTTCGAAATGACGATCAATGGCAAGGCGATGAGTGCGTCGGTGGACTTGAACCTTGGCGTGCCCGGCTACAAATACGACGTTGCATTCAAAGCGGATCGAGTGCCGGTTGAACCAATCGCCAATTCGCTCTCGCCGGATTACAAAGGGCGGGTCAAAGGGGACTTGCTGGCAAACATTCAAATCACGGGCGCAGGAACCACGGGCGTGAACCTGAAGAAGACATTGGTTGGCGACATCGGGTTGACGGTGACGAATGCAAACATTCAGTTGGTTGGCCCACGTTCAAAAACATTCCTCGGCAAGCTCGGCGGCGTGCTCACTTCAGTGGGTCTCGTCCTCGGGATGCCTGACCTAAGCAAATCGCCGGTGAAATGGTTGAACACCAACGTGAAATTGGGAGGCGGTAACATTCAACTGGCTGATCTGACTGTCTTTAGTGATGCGTTCATAGCGCATTCGGCGGGCACAATCCCGATTGCCGACGTGCTGACAAACTCGCCGATCAACAATCTGCCACTGGAGATTTCACTAAGCCGCTCTGCCGCCGAGCGAGCTCGGGTCCTGCCCAGCAACGCGCCAACCAACGCGCCGTTTGCAAAATTGCCGACATTTGCCCACGTTGCCGGAACGATTGGTGATCCGAAGACCAAAACAGACAAAACGGTGATTGCCGGTCTAATCGCCAAGTCGGCAGCAGGGTTTCTTCCAGGAACCGGCGATGCGAGCAAGATTCTCGGCGGCGTGGGCGGTTTGCTGACCGGCGAACGGAACACGAACCGACCGGCAGCTAACGATACGAATGCGCCGCCTGCGACGAACACGACGAAAAAGCCGAGCTTGTTTGACCTGATCCCGCGCAAGAAGTAGCGAATGATCTTGGCTTCGGCACCCACCCGTTGTTAGACAGATTGAATGCAGCAGGCCCTCGATTATTTGCAGGCGCACCGGGATCGCTTCGTCCGCGAATTGAGCGACTACGTGCGCTTTGCCAGCGTCTCGGCGCAGTCCCATCACAAACAGGATGTCGCCGCTTGCGCGCAATGGATTCACGATCATTGCCGGCAAATCGGCCTCGAGACACGGCTCTGCGAAACCAAAGGACACCCGATCATTGTTGCCAGAACGCCACGCCGGGCGAAGCGACCGGATTATCTCGTCTACGGCCATTATGATGTTCAACCTGCGGAACCGTTGGAGCTGTGGACATCGCCTCCGTTCGAACCGCGCGTTGAGAGCGGCGCGTTGTTCGGGCGCGGATCGAGCGACAACAAAGGCCAGCACTTGGCTCATCTGAACGCCGTCGAGGCATTTCTGAAGACCGGCACGGAGTTGCCGTGCAATCTCACTTTCGTGATCGAAGGTGAGGAGGAAGTCGGCAGCGAACACCTCGGGGAATTTCTCAAGAAAAATCGCGCTGAGCTCAAGTGCGATGCGGTCGTCATCTCCGACAACGGCATTCCCAGTCTGCGGCACCCAGCGCTGACTTATGGACTTCGCGGCATCATGGCCTTTGAAATCACGGTGCACGGTCCATCGCGCGACCTGCATTCAGGGATTTATGGCGGCACGGTGGACAATCCGGCCATGGCCCTCTCGCAGATGCTGGCGAAACTACGCGACAAGAATGGCCGTGTTGCGATCCCTGGCTTTTATGGCGACGTGGTTCCGCTTTCCGCCTATGAGCGCAAACAATTGGCGCGCCTGCCGTTCAATGAACGCGAGTACAAAAAATTCCTCGGCGTTCCGGAATTGCTTGGCGAACGAGGATTCACAGCCATCGAGCAGCGATCGGCGCGGCCGACTCTTGAAATCAATGGCCTGACCAGCGGCTACCAGGGTGAAGGCAGCAAAACGATAATTCCGGCGTGGGCCCGCGCGAAGATCACGTGTCGTCTCGTTCCAAATCAAAAGCCAGCCAAGGTCCGCACATTGCTCTCGAAGCACCTGAAATCAATTTGTCCGCCTACCGTTCGCTTGCAAATCGACAGCGGTCACGGTGGTGATCCGTACCTCGTATCGCCCGAGAGCGGCGAAGCCCAGGCGGCGTTACGCGCGCTCAAAGCTGCGTTTGGTTTCGAGCCGTTGCTCATACGTGAAGGCGGTTCGATTCCGATCGTCACCGATTTCAAAAAACAGCTTGGCGCTGACACCCTGCTGCTTGGCCTTGCATTACCCGATGACAACGCGCATTCGCCCAATGAGAAGTTCGATCTGACCTGCTATGAGCGGGGTTCGACCCTCGGCGTGCATCTCTGGCACGAGTTGACGTCAAAGTAACTCAGAGTAGCCCCAATCACCCAGTTCCTTGCGCAAGCGCTCCAGCGGCAGTCCGACGACGTTGCTATGCGAGCCATTGATCTTTTTGATAATCATGTCTCCGTGTTCCTGGATCGCGTACGCGCCGGCTTTGTCGAGCGTATTGACGCTTTTGACATACTCTCGCACACGACCCGGAGTAAGTCGCTGAAAGCTGACAGTTGTGCTCACGGCAAATAGCTTCTCGCGTCGGGCACGAATTTCCATCAAGCAAACACCCGTAACGACTTCATGTGTTTTACCCGATAATGCTTCGAGTATTCGCCGCGCCTTAGTGCTGTTCGGCGGTTTGCCAAAGATTTGTTGGCCGAGGCAGACGATGGTGTCCGCCCCAATCACCAGCGCATCCGGGTTTTCGCGCGCTATCACGCGGGCTTTGCGATGCGCGTTTACCAGACAGATTTCATGCGGGCTCAGGTGAACCGGCGCGATTTCGTCGGCGTCGGCGGGAATGACGTCGAAATTCAAACCAAGTTCCTTGAGCAACTCCGACCGTCGCGGCGAAGCCGAAGCAAGAATGATCCTGGGCAACTTCACTTGTGCGCGGATTCGAGGACGGTTGTGAACTGCCGCAACTTGGACGCGAACTGAAGCTCATCCAGGACCGGCTCCGCCTGCGCGATATCGATATCCTCCTCCAGCTCAACCCAGGATTTACAGCCGCCGTAGGAAGGTCGCATGGGTAAGTCGATGGCATGCGGCAATCGAAATACGCGCACAGCAATCGCGAAAATGTTCTTCGCTTTGCCCCAGTCAAAGCGTTCGACAATGACTTCATCGCGCCAGATATGCTGCCCGCGCAGCCGCGCCGCATCCACCAGCGCGTCGAGTCGCCGCCAATCGACAACTTCTGCAAAAAATTCAATTCGAAGCTGGTCCGGTGTTGCGAACCGCGGCGCAATTGTGTCGAACCGGGCCTGCGCGTGTGGCACTACGGATTCGCGCTGCTGATGAAACATCGTCGGAAATGAAAAGAACTTCGGATGTTCGACCTGAAAGCCGCCTCGTCCTTCGCTGATGCCCCCCTTCCGCAGGATGAGAATCTGCTCTCCCCGCCCAAGCGCATCGACGACGATGGTCCATTCTTTAAAAGCCGTTCGCACCACAAAACCGTAGTGCTCGACCGCCATTTTGACAATGGCAGGCCGGAAGATGGCTTGCCATGCGAGCGACCATTTCCGTAAGTTTGCCGCGAAGCAACTATGAACACCACCAACCGATCAAAACTATTCCTTATGATGGTGCTGGAGCTTTTCATTTGGGGAGCCTGGTATCCATTGATTTTCGGTTATCTGCCCAGCCTCGGCTTTACGCCCGGCCAGCAAACCTGGATTCTGAATACGTTCCCGATCGCCGCCATCGTCGGCATGTTCTTCAGCAATCAATTCGCTGACCGCAATTTCGCCGCCGAGCGTTTCCTCGCAGTGAGCCACGTCATCGGAGGAGCATCAATGCTCGCGTTGGTTTGGGTGACAAGCTTCTGGCCCTTCTTCTTTCTGATGCTGGTGCACTGCCTTCTTTACGTGCCGACAATTTCAATCACGAACTCGATCGCCTTCGCCCACTTGAAAGATCCGCAAAGGGAATTTGGGATCGTGCGAATGGGCGGCACCATTGGATGGATTCTGGCCGCGTGGCCGTTCACTTTCATCCTCGTCGATTGGGAGAAGGTCAAGCAAACCAACCCGCAGGGCTTTGGAAACTGGCTCGGGACCGTGCTCGGTTCAGGGCTGACGGGCGAAGCGCTGCAGCGCGGCACAAAGTGGACATTCATCGTCGCGGCGATTGCGTCCTTTGCGTTGGCTATTTACAGCCTCACACTTCCACACACGCCTCCCAAACGCGTCGAAGAGGGCGCCGGTTCCAAACTTGCGTGGCTCGAAGCGATGAAGCTGCTCAGCCTGCCTTTTATTTTGGTCCTGTGGGTGGTCACGTTTATCGATGCCACTGTGCATAACCTGTTCTTCAACTGGACCGGCCGATTTCTCGGCAGCCCGGTCACTGCGGGCGGAGTCGGCATCGCGGGCAACTGGATCATGCCCGTGATGAGCATCGGGCAGATCGCGGAGATTCTCACCATGCTGATTCTTGGCGCGACCCTGAAAGCTCTCGGCTGGCGAACGACCATGATCATCGGCATCCTCGGCCACGCCGCCCGCTTCGCCGTGTTCGCATTCATGCCTCAGCACAAA
>Ga0193697_1000134_pt1 | contig 28948 bp, 24 predicted proteins | sample L3m2metaG_FD_145073 | JGI IMG/M metagenome (GOLD analysis project Ga0193697, IMG submission 145073) | Soil microbial communities from a riparian zone of the East river system, Colorado, United States - L3m2 | ecosystem: Environmental > Terrestrial > Soil > Riparian zone | place: USA: East River...
TCTTTCCCCAGCCGAACAAGGCCGTCGTCGGCCGCAATGCCTTCGCCCACGAGGCGGGCATCCACCAGCACGGCATGATCCAGAACGGCCTGACCTACGAGATCATCCGCCCCGAGGAGGTCGGCGTTCCTCGTTCCACCCTGGTGCTCGGCAAGCACTCGGGTCGCCACGCGCTCGAGCGGCGCTACCAACAGCTCGGCTACGAGCTGGACGAGGCCACGATCGACAACCTGTACCAGGAGTTCACGACGCTAGCCGATAAGAAGCAGCAGATCCTCGATGAGGACCTGCTCGCCCTCCTGCACGGGCGGTTCCACGACGCACCCGAGGCATACCGGCTCGCCGGGTTGGTGGTGACGTGCGGCACCGTCCCCGCCACAGCCGAGGTGGCGCTCGCCGGTCCATGGGCCGGTGAACGGCGCGCTACGGGCAAGGGCAACGGACCCATCGCCGCCGCGTTCTCGGCGATCGCGGGAATCGTGGGGCGCAAGATCGATGTCTTGAACCTGACCGTGCAGTCGGTCACGCCGGGGCGTGACAGCCTCGGTCAGGTGCTCGTGCAGGTCCGGGTCGACGGGAAGTCGCTTTCCGGGCACGGCGCGTCGACGGACATCGTCGAGGCGAGCACCCGCGCGCTCGTGCACGCGCTCAACAAGGCGAGCAACGCGGACGAGCTCGAAGGGCAATCGCTGAACGCGGCCTACTTCTGGGGAGTGTGAGGCGATGAGCGAAACCCCGAGCGGCGCGCAGATCCTCTGCCGCACACTGATCGACGCGGGTGTGGATGTGCTCTTCGGGTACCCCGGGGGCGCGATCATGCCGTTCTACCACGCGCTCCCCGAATACCCGGGCCTGCGTCACATCCTCGTGCGCCACGAGCAGGCGGCGGCGCACGCGGCAGACGGCTACGCCCGCGCCAGCGGTCGAGTCGGCGTCTGCGTCGCGACCTCCGGTCCCGGGGCCACGAACCTCGTCACCGGGCTCGCGACCGCGCACATGGACAGTTCTCCGGTGGTCGCGATCACGGGGCAGGTATCGCGCTCGATGATCGGGATGGACGCCTTCCAGGAGACCGACATCGTCGGCATCACCCTGCCGATCACGAAACAGAACTACCTGGTACAGGACGCGGCCGACATCGCGGACGTCGTGACCGAGGCTCTCGCCGTGGCCCAGCACGGCCGGCCGGGTCCGGTGCTGATCGATATCCCGAAGGATGTGCAGAATCAGAAGGTGGAGTACGCCCCACCCGCCGCTGTAGGGGCGCAGCATGCTGCGCCCCTACCGAAGGCCGCGGACGACGCCGTCCAACGCGCGGCCGACCTCATCGCCAAAGCGCAGCGCCCCCTGATGATGATCGGACACGGGGTCATCCTGGCGAATGCCTACGCCGAGGTGCGCGCCCTCGCCGAGCGGACCGGCATGCCCGTCATCACCACGCTGCTCGGGATCAGTGCGTTCCCGGAGGGTCACCCGCTGCACCTCGGCATGCCGGGGATGCATGGCGAAGTTCATGTGAACCGCGCGATCCAGCGCGCCGACGTCATCGTCGCCATCGGGTTGCGCTTCGACGATCGCGTCACGGGGAATCTCGCGGGGTTCGCACCGCGCGCGCAGATCGTGCACATCGACCTGGATCGGTCGGAGATCGGCCGCAAGGTCCCCATTGCCGTCGGGATCGTCGGCGACGCCGCGGCGGTCACGCGGCGCCTCGTCGCCGCGACCGCCGTTCGTCGCTGCGACGCCTGGCGGGCGGAGATCGACGCGCATCGCCGGCCGCCGGACACGACGTTCCGCGGCGGCATGTCGCCCGAGACGATCCTCACCGCGATCCGCGACGCGACGGGCGGGGCATGCACCATCGTCACCGACGTGGGCCAACATCAGATGTGGGTGGCCAAGCTGTTCCCGTACCGCCGGCCCAACACGCATATCACGTCCGGGGGGCTCGGCACCATGGGCTTCGCGGTGCCCGCCGCGATGGGCGTGCATCTCGCGCGCCCCGGGGAGGCCGTGTGGGCGATCTCGGGGGACGGCGGCTTCCAGATGAACATGGCCGAGATGGCGACGATGGTGCAGGAGGGGCTGACCGTGAAGCTGGCGGTCTTCAACAACGGGTACCTCGGCATGGTACGCCAATGGCAGCAATTCTTCCACGGGAAGCGGTACTCGAGCACGCCGATCTGGAGCCCGGATTACGTGAAGCTGGCCGAGGCCTACGGGATTCCGGGGTACCGGGTGAAGCACGCGTGCGAAATCGAGGATGCGGTCGGGGCCGCGAACGCCGCCCCCGGCCCGACGCTGGTGGAGTTCGTCATCGAGCAGGAGGCGAACGTCTATCCGATGATCCCGCCGGGCGGCTCGCTGTCCGAGCCGATCGAGTCGGCGGTGTGACGACATCGCACACGGTGAACGTGCTGCTGGACGGTACGCTGTTGACGCTGAACCGCGCCGTCGGCGTACTGCGGCGGCGCAACGTGGCCGTCGAGCGCCTCACCGTGCACCCGCGCACGGACGACGGCGCGTCACGCCTGACGTTCGCTCTGACCGCCGACGCGGCGACGGTCGACCGCGTCATTCAACAATTCCGAAAGATCGTCGGCGTGCGCGCCGTCGAAGCGATTCCGAACGATCTCAATAACGGTCCTACAAATGGAGGAGCAGACATGAGCTCGTCTCAAGTGCGCGTCTTTTACGACGCGGACGCAGACCAGGCCCGGTTGAAGGGCCGGATCATCGCGGTCATCGGATACGGGAGCCAGGGACACGCCCATGCGCTGAACCTGCGCGAGTCCGGCGCCCAGGTGATCGTCGGCCTGCGTGAGAGCGGCACGTCGTGGCTCCGTGCCAAGGACGAAGGGCTCGACGTCCGCTCCGTCGCCGACGCCGCCCGCGCCGCCGACATCATCATGATGCTCGTGCCGGATCAAGAGGGGCGCACCGTCTACGAAGCGAGCGTGGCTCCAAGCCTGCGCGCCGGCAAGACGCTCTTGTTCGCGCACGGATTCAACGTGCACTTCAAGGAAATCGTGCCCCCGGCCGACGTGGACGTCGCGATGATCGCGCCGAAGTCGCCCGGCCACCTGGTCCGCAGCGAGTTCCAGGCGGGGCGGGGGGTGCCCGGCCTCGTCGCCGTGCACCAGGACGCGAGCGGGCAGGCCCTGGCGAACGCGCTCGCGTACGCAGCGGGAATCGGCTGCACGCGCGCGGGCGTGCTGGAGACCACCTTCCGCGAAGAGACCGAGACCGACCTGTTCGGGGAGCAAGCGGTGCTGTGCGGCGGCGTCAGCGCGCTCGTTCAGGCAGGTTTCGAGACGCTCACCGCCGCCGGTTACGCACCGGAGATCGCGTACTTCGAGTGCCTGCACGAGCTGAAACTCATCGTCGACCTGATGTATCGGGGTGGGATGAAGTTCATGCGCTACTCGATCAGCGACACCGCGGAGTACGGCGACTACACCCGCGGGCCCCGCATCGTGAGCGATCAGGTCAAGGCCGAAATGCAGCAGCTGTTGAAAGAGATCCAGGACGGCACGTTCGCCCGCGAATGGATTGCGGAGACGCGGGGTGGCGCGCGGCGCTTTGCCGAATACCGCCGCGGCGCCGCTGATCACCCGATCGAGCGGGTCGGCGCGAAGCTGCGCGCCATGATGCCGTGGACGGAGGAGGGGAAGGCGGCGCAAGCCAAACGCAAGCCGGCCGGAAAGGAATCCGCCCGGGCAGGCGCGAGCGCGGTGTGACGACTCCCCGCACCCTGTTCGACAAGGTGTGGGAGTCGCACGTGGTCCACCGGTTTCCGGAGGGCCCCGCGCTCCTGTACGTCGATCTCCATCTGGTGCACGAGGTGACCTCGCCGCAGGCCTTCGAGGGTCTGCGCCGGGTCGGCCGCCGGGTGCGGCGGCCCGAGCTGACGGTGGCGACCGTCGACCACAACGTGCCCACGGGCGATCGCTCGCTGCCGCTCGACGACCCGATCGCCGCCACGCAACTGGACGCACTGGCGCACAACGCGCAAACGTTCGGCGTCGAGTTGTTCGATCTCGCATCCCCGCGGCAGGGCATCGTCCACGTGATCGGCCCCGAGCTTGGCCTGACGCAACCGGGAATGGTCGTGGTGTGCGGTGATTCACACACCTCGACGCACGGCGCCTTCGGTGCATTCGCTTTGGGAATCGGCACGAGCGAGGTCGAGCACGTGCTGGCGACGCAGTGCCTCGTCCTGTCCAAGCCGCAGACGATGGAAGCGCGGTTCCGTGGCCGCCTCTCACCCGGCGTCACCGCGAAAGACCTGATCCTCGACCTGATCGGCCGGATCGGGACCGCGGGCGCGGCCGGACACGTGCTCGAGTACACGGGGGACGCGATTAGGGCGTTCTCGATGGAAGAGCGCATGACCGTCTGCAACATGTCCATCGAGGCCGGGGCGCGCGCCGGGATGATCGCGCCCGACGAGACGACGTTCGCATACCTCGAGGGGCGGCCTCGCGCGCCGAGCCACCGCGACTGGGGACGCACCGTGGCGGCATGGCGGCACCTTCCCAGCGATCCGGGGGCAAGGTACGACCGCCGAGTGGAGCTGGACGCGGCGGCGGTGGCGCCGCAGGTCACTTGGGGCACCAATCCCGGCATGGTCACCGACATCACGGGGTACGTCCCCAATCCCGGTGATTTCGCCACCGCCGACGAGCGCCAGGCCGTCGAGCGCGCGCTCGCCTACATGGCGCTCACGCCTGGCACACCGCTCGCGGGACTCCCGATCGAGCGCGTGTTTGTGGGCTCGTGCACCAACGCGCGCATCGAGGATCTGCGGGCCGCAGCGCTGGTCGCCCGCGGGCGAAAGGTCGCGGCGGGTGTGCGGGCGATGGTGGTCCCCGGATCCCAGCAAGTGAAGGCGCAGGGTGAGCGCGAGGGGCTCGACCGAATCTTCCGCGACGCAGGATTCGAGTGGCGCAACGCCGGCTGCTCGCTATGCCTCGGCATGAATGCCGACGTGCTGCGGCGGGGGGAGCGCTGCGCCTCGACGTCGAACCGCAATTTCGAAGGGCGACAGGGCGCGGGGGGGCGGACGCACCTGATGAGTCCCGCAATGGCGGCGGCGGCGGCGGTCGCCGGCCACCTCGTGGACGTGCGGGAGTGGTCATGACCCTCACGCCCTTCGTGCGGCACACCGGCAAATGCGCGGCGCTGCCCCGTGCCAACGTCGACACCGACCAGATCATCCCGAAGCAGTTCCTGAAGCGAGTGGAGCGCACCGGCTTTGGGCCCGCCCTGTTTCATGACTGGCGCTTCCTGCCCGACGGCAGCGCCAACCCCGAGTTCGAGCTGAATCAGCCCGAGGCGGCAGACGCGACGATTCTCATCGCCGGGGCAAACTTCGGCTGCGGCTCCTCGCGCGAGCATGCGGTGTGGGCGCTCGCCGAATACGGCTTCCGCGCGGTCGTGGCGCCGTCGTTCGCCGACATCTTCACCGCGAACTGCTTCCAGAATGGCGTCGCGCCGGTGCGACTGTCGGGAGACGGCATCGACGAGGTGCTGCGCCGCTGCCGAGCCGGCCGCGGGGTCTACCGTTTGACGATCGATGTCGAGGCGCAGCAGGTGACCGACGACGCAGGGCTCCGCGCGCCGTTTCCGCTGGAGCCCTACCGCCGCGAGATGCTGCTCCGCGGCCTCGACGAGATCGGACGCTCGCTGCTCGAGGAGCCCCGGATCGCAGCCTTCGAGCGGAGCCGCACGTGACCGCCTTTACGGTCGCAGTCCTCCCTGGCGACGGCATCGGCCCGGAGGTGATCGCGGAGGCGGAGCGGGTGCTCGAGGCGGTGGGCGAGCGGTTCAAGGTCAAGATCGCCCTCTCGCGGTATCCCATCGGCGCGGTCGCTGTTGCGAGCGCGGGGGACCCGCTCCCCGCCGAGACGCGCGCCGCGGTGCAGCAGGCCGACGCCGTCCTGCTGGGAGCGGTGGGGGATCCCTCGCTCGATAAGGCGCCACGCCATTTGCGGCCCGAGACGGGTCTCCTGGCGCTGCGGGCGCTGCTCGGCGTATACGCGAATCTGCGGCCCGTCACCGTGTACGCCGTCCTCGCCGACCGCTCGCCGTTGAAGCCGGAACGGCTGCGCGACGTGGACTTGCTGATTGTGCGCGAGCTGACGGGGGGCCTGTACTATGGCGAGCCGCGATCGCGTGAGCAGCACCGTGCCGTCAACACGCTCGTCTACTCTTCCGGCGAGATCGAGCGCGTGGCACGCGTCGCGTTCGAGGCGGCGCGCGAGCGCCGCGGCCTCGTGACGTCGGTGGACAAGGCCAACGTCCTCGAGGTATCGCAGCTGTGGCGCGACGTGGTCACGCGCGTCGGGCGCGACTACCCCGACGTCCGCCTGGAGCATCTGTACGTCGACTTTGCCGCGATGAAGCTGGTCGCCGAGCCGGCGGCATTCGACGTCATCCTCACCGAGAACATGTTCGGCGATATCCTGAGCGACGAGGCGGCGGTGCTGGTGGGCTCGCTTGGCCTGCTGCCCTCAGCCTCGCTGGGCGCGGGGACCGGCCTGTTCGAACCGATTCACGGGTCGGCGCCGGCGATTGCTGGGCAGGGAATCGCGAACCCGCTCGGCGCGATCGCGTCGGCCGCGATGCTGCTGCGCCACGGACTAGGGCTCGTAGCGGAGGCGATGGCGATAGATCGGGCGATTCAGGCAGTGCTCGCGGAGGGGTACCGCACCCGCGACATCGCGGGGCCCGGAGACCGGGCGATTGGGACGAAGGAGATGGGGGAGCGGGTCGCGGACGCTACGCGTCCGTCACCGCTCCCTCGCTCGCGCTCGACACCAGCTTCGCGTACTTGAAGAGCACCCCCGCCGTGTACTTCGGGGCGGGCGGTTTCCACGCGGCGCGCCGGCGCGCGATCTCTTTGTCCGGCACGTCGAGCTGCAGCAAGCGGTGCTCGGCGTCGATCGTGATCTGATCTCCTTCTGCGACGAGCGCGATGGTCCCGCCCACGGCCGCCTCCGGCGCGACGTGGCCCACGACCAGGCCGTAGGTCCCGCCCGAGAAACGCCCGTCGGTGATCAACCCCACCGAGTCGCCGAGCCCCGCTCCGATGAGCGCGGACGTGGGCGACAGCATCTCTCGCATGCCGGGCCCGCCCTTCGGCCCCTCGTAGCGGATCACGACGACGTCACCCCGCTTGATGCGACCGGCCAGGATCGCGTCGAGGCAATCCTCTTCGCAGTCGAACACCCGCGCCGGTCCCTGCATCCGTAGCGTCTTGGCGCCGGTGACCTTCGCCACGCCCCCTTCGGCGGCGAGGTTGCCGCGCAGGATGATGAGGTGGCCCTGCGGGTACAGGGGCCGGTCCCACGGACGGATGACTTCCTGGTCGGCGCGGGGTTTGTCGGGGACGTCCCGGAGCACGTCTGTGAGAGTCTGACCTGTGATCGACAGCGCGTCGCCGTGCAGCACACCGTGCGCGAGCAGGATCTTCATGACCTGTGGGATCCCGCCCGCGCGGTGCAGATCGATCGCGACGAAGCGCCCTGACGGCTTCAGGTCACACAACACGGGGACGCGGGCGCGGATTGCCTCGAAGTCGTCGAGCGTCAGGGGTACGCCCGCGGCACGCGCGATCGCGAGGAGGTGGAGCACGGCGTTGGTGGACCCGCCGACGGCCATCGTCACCGCGATGGCGTTGTCGAACGCCTTGCGTGTGAGGATCTGCCGAGGCCGCAGGTCGCGCCCGATGGCGGCGACGAGTGCTTCCGCCGAGCCGGCGGCGCTGTCGGCTTTCTCCGCGTCTTCGGCCGCCATCGTCGACGAGTACGGCAGGCTCAACCCCATCGCCTCGAACGCCGAGGACATCGTGTTTGCGGTGAACATCCCGCCGCACGAGCCCGCGCCCGGGCACGCGCGCCGCTCGACCTCGAGCAGCTCGGCCGCATCGATCCGGCCGGCGCTGAACTCCCCGACCGCCTCGAACACGCTGACCACCGTCAGGTCGCGTCCCGCGTGCCGGCCGGGCTTGATGGTCCCCCCGTAGACGAAGATCGCCGGGATGTCCATGCGCGCGATCGCGATCATCGCCCCCGGCATGTTCTTGTCGCAGCCCCCGACGACGAGCACACCGTCCATGGACTGCGCGTTGCAGGCGGTCTCGATCGAGTCGGCAATGACCTCGCGGGAGACGAGCGAATACTTCATCCCCTCCGTCCCCATCGAAATGCCGTCGCTGACGGTGATCGTCCCGAACATCTGGGGCATCACGCCGGCGGTGCGGAGGCTCGCTTCGGCGCGGCGCGCGAGGGTGTCGAGGCCCATGTTGCACGGCGTGATGGTGCTGTACGCGTTGGCGACGCCGACGATGGGCTTGTCGAAGTCGCCGTCGCCGAACCCCACCGCGCGTAACATCGCGCGGTTCGGGGCGCGCTGCACACCGTTCGTGATCGTGCGACTGCGGCGGTCCGGGGCCATGTTCAAGAAACTAGCGCGCGCGCGGGATACGCGCCCAGGACCCGCAGCTCGCGCGCCAAGGGCGCCAACTCGGCAAGCGCGTCCGCCACGGCACCACGCGGATCGCCCAGGACGTCGAGATAGAAGGCGTACTCCCAGGGGCGGCCCAGCAGCGGTCGGGATTCGATCTTGGTCAAATCGAGACCCCGCGTCGCGAAGACCCCCATCGCCCGGTACAGCGAGCCGGGGACGTTCGGCAGCGTGAAGACGAGCGATGTTTTCGAGGTACCGGCGAGCGACCCGGGCTCCGGCGCCACGACGAGAAAGCGCGTGTAGTTCTCCGGGTGGTCCTCCAGTCCTTCGAGCAACACCTCGCCGCCGTACAGCGTGGCCGCCAACGCCGATCCGATCGCGGCATTGGCGTCCAGTCTATCGGCGAGGAGATCTCGCACACTGCCGGCGGTGTCGTAGGCCGGAACGGCAGCGACGGTCGGATGCTCCAGGAAGAAGCGCCGGCACTGGGCCAGGGCCACCGGATGCGAAGCCACTTTGCGCACGTCGTCGAGGGGTGTCCCGGGCCGGACGACGAGGCAATGCCGCACGCGGACCTGGGTTTCGCCGACGACGTGGAGCGCATGCGCGCCCAGCGCGTCGTAGGCCTCGTACACAGAGCCGGCGAGCGAGTTCTCGATCGGCACCACGCCGCGCGTCGCCTGTCCCGATTCGACGGCGCGAAACAGGTCCTCGAAGGTGGGACAAGGGACGAGCCGCACGTCCGCGCCGAGCACCTCCCGCGCGGCCGCGTGGCTGAAGGATCCCGCTTCTCCCTGAATGGCAACGGCTGACGTCATGTGGCGCGCGTCAAGCGGGGGTGAGCGGCAGCGTGAAGTAGAACGTCGCGCCGGCGTTGGGCACGCTGTTGGCCCAAATGCGGCCGCCGTGCCGTTGAATGATGCGGTGCACAAGGGCCAGGCCGATCCCGGTCCCGGCGAATTCCGCGCCGTGCAAGCGGGCGAACACGGCGAACAGCTTGTCGGCGTAGCGCATGTCGAAGCCGGCGCCGTTGTCGCGCACGAAGTAGACAGCCTCGCCCTGGTCCTCGCCCGCGCCCACCTCGACGCGCGCGGCCTCGCGCTGGGCGCTGAACTTGAAGGCGTTCCCGAGCAGGTTGGCGAATACCTGGCGCACCAGCGTGGCGTCGCCGGTCGTGTCCGGCAGCGTGCCGATCACGACCTCGGGCGCCCGGCCTCGCTCCGCGATCCGCAACTCCTCCACGACGCCCTGCACGATGCTCGTGATGTCGAGCGGCGTTCGCTTGAGCGCCTGCCGCCCGAGTCGGGAGAATGCGAGCAGACCGTCGATCAGCTCCCCCATGCGCGTGGCGCTGTCGCGTACCACGTGGAGCATGCGTTGCCCTTCGGCATTCAAGCTGGGGCCGTGGTCTTCGATCAACGCCTGCGCGTATCCGTTCATCGCCCGGAGGGGCGCGCGTAGATCGTGCGAGACGGAGTAGCTGAAGGCTTCGAGCTCGGCGTGCGCCCGGGTGAGGTCGTCGGCGGATTGCTTCCGCTCGGTCAGGTCGCGCGTGACCTTGGTGAACCCGACCAGGCGCCCTTCATCGTCGCGCAACGCCGTGATGACGACGTTGGCCCAGAAGTGGGAGCCGTCTTTGCGGACCCGAAACCCCTCGTGCTCCACGCGCCCGTCGCGGACCGCCACGGCCAGATGGGATGTCGGGTCGCCGCGCGCAGCGGCCTCCGGCAGATAGAAGCGCGAGAAGTGCTGTCCGAGGATTTCTTCCGGACGATAGCCCTTGATGCGCTCCGCGCCCACGTTCCAGGTGACGATGTGTCCTTCGGGGTCGAGCATGAAAATCGCGTAGTCCTGCACGCTTTCCACGAGCAGGCGAAAGCTTTCTTCTGTGGCGGGGAGCGGGGCTTTACGGGGTGTCACGACCCGGCGGGAAAGGGCACCAGTCGGCGCGTCCGCTCATCCCAGAGGGTGAGGCTGATGCACCGGAGACTATCGAGGAGCGTGAGCGTCGGCACTTGCCGCAACTCAGGATGTTCGTCGAGCACCCGCTGGAGCCGGTAGTTCGGGATGCGCGGCAACAGGTGATGCACGTGGTGCAGGCCGATGTTGCCGGTCGCCCATTGGAGGAATTTGGGCAGACGGTAATACGAGCTGCCCTGCAGCGCCGCGGCGTCGTAGGCCCAGCGGTCATCGTGCTCCCAGTACGTCGGCTCGAACTGGTGCTGCACGTAGAAGAGCCAGACGCCGATCGACGTCGACAGCAGCGTGACGGGCAACTGCACGAGCACGAACGCCTTGAAGCCCACCAGCACACCCATCAGCGCGATCGCAGCCGCGAGGCCCACGTCGGTCCACAGGATGCTGCGGCGCTCACGCTTCCACTCCGCGGGGATGATCGTCGGCAAGCGGTGGCGGATGAAAAAATGCAGCACGGCGCCGATGCCGAAGAGCACGACCGGGTGCCGGTACACCCGATACTTGAACCGCTCCCACCGTGACCGGGACAGGTATTCGTCCACCGTCATGGTATCGATGTCGCCGAAGCCGCGATGCTCCAGGTTGCCCGACGTGGCATGATGCAGGGCGTGGGTCTTCTTCCAGTAGTGATAGGGCGTCAGCGTGAGCACGCCGAGGATCGAGCCGACGATGTCCGCGGTGCGGTTCGACCGGAAGAACGACCCGTGCCCGCAGTCGTGCTGGATGATGAACAGCCGGATGAGGAAGAACGCAGCCGGAACCGCGAGCAGCAGCGTGAGCCAGTACCCGACAGCGAGGCTCAGGTACATCAGGGCCCAGGTACCGGCGAAGAGCGCCGCGGCGCTTCCCAGCTGCCAGGCGCTGCGCTTCGGGTCGGGTCCCTTGTAAGCGGCGAGGCGGGCCGCCCAGACTGCCGCGGCCGCCTGCTCCATCGCGTGCGAGCTCATTTGTGGCGGTACGTGATGCGCCCGCGGGTCAGGTCGTAGGGAGAAACCGCCAGCGTCACGCGGTCGCCCGCGAGCACCCGGATCCGAAACCGCCGCATCTTGCCGGCGATCGTCGCGAGCACGTGGTGACCGTTCACGAGCAGGACCCGGAACGTGGTATTCGGCAGCACCTCCGAGACAGTGCCCTCAATCTCGATCGCCTCTTCTTTGGCCATGATGCTCCCCATGCATGCAAAAAGCGGGACCGGCGCAATGCCAAGCCCCGCCTTGACGTTTGTGCCCTACGCAGCCGGAACGCTAACAGGCCGGGCCCGCGAAGTCAAACGTTCAGCGCGTTACCCGCACGCCGACCTCATAAACGTGGCGCAACAAGTCCGCCGGGTCTTCATACACGCGGTACGCGCCGGCGCGCTCCAGCTCGTCCTGTCCGTACCCGCCCGACAATAATCCGACGCCCAGCGCGCGGGCGCGGCGCGCGGCGAGCAGATCCCACACGCTGTCACCCACGACGATGCACGAATCGATCGGCGCGCCGAGCCGCGCGGCGGCCGCGAGAAATAAATCGGGGTCGGGCTTGGCGTGCTCGACCTGATCGCGCGTGATGACCGGCACGCCGTCGGGAACGTCGAGCATCTCGAGCATCGGTCGCGCGCTGTCGAGCCAGCCGCTCGTGGCGATGGCCCATTGAACATTCGCGTTCGTGAGGTACTTCAGGAGTTCGCGCGCGCCGGGCAACGGCTTGACGGCGCCGACGAGCCGCGCGAACGCCGCGGCGTGCGTGCGCCGCACCGCGGCCGCTTCGTCCGGGCCGAAGCGCCGGCCCGTTTCGCGCAGCAGCGCGTCGAGAAACAAGCCGCCGCTCATGCCGATGCGCCGATGGATACGCCACACCGACAGCTCGAGCCCCACCTCCTCCAACGCTTCGCGCCACGCGAGCACGTGCTGATACACACTGTCCATCAGCGTGCCGTCGAGATCGAACAGGAACGCCGTCTTCACGATCGTTACCGCAGCTCGGCGAGGCCCGCGGCCTTGAGCCGCGCGTTCACGCGCGGCATGTCGCGGCGCCGGATCGTATCCCAGCGCGCCAGGACCTCCGCGAGCCTGGTCTCGAGCGTCGTCACCGCGCGCGCCGCCTGCGTCGTCGGCGCCGCGTCCACCCCATCGACCAGGTCGAGCAGTCCGGCCGCCTCGTTGTGGACGCGGGTGAGCGACGGGGTCGCGCCTCTCCCCCCGCTCTCGATGGCCGCTATCGCCCGGTCAAGGGCGGTCACTGTGTCGGCGAGCGGACCGGTGATCACGCCGCCCTGCAACGCGCGGATCTGACCGCGCAGCGCGCGCGCCGCTTGCAGCGCGTCGTAGGAGCGCCCCATCGCCGCGGCCATCCGGTTCGCCGCCGTGAACTCCTGTTGCAACGCCGCCGGCAACGTCCGTACGCGCGGATCCATGCGGATCGTGAGCGGCTGCGTGAGCACGCGTCCGTTCACGCTGAGACGCACCTCGTACCGTCCCGGCAACGCGACGGGCCCACGCGGCTCGCGCCACGTGTCCCGGTAGATCGCCGAGATGGGGTAGTTGTGCGACAGCGCGGGCGGCGATGGGTAGTGCAGATCCCACACGAAGCGATGCATCCCGGTGGTCGTCGCCACCACCTGCGGCGGCCGCATCCAGTAGTCCGGGATGTTCAAACCCGAATCCACCGGGACCGTGTCGGTGCTCGAGAAGCGGCGGACCAGCCTCCCGCGCGCGTCCCGGATTTCGATCGTTACGGGTCCCGTCGCTGGCGCCGCGAGCTGATAATCGATGACGGCGCCGTCGGCGGGGTTCTGGCCGGCCGGCTCGTCGGGCGGGAGCGGCGTGTCGGTGTTGGCGTTCCAGCGCACCCGGTACGCGGCCGCTGGTTGGAACAGATACGCCCCCCCCGTCGCGCGCGCGGCCGCGGCGATCTGCCGCAGCGGTGTCAGGTTGTCGAGAATCCAGATCGAGCGCCCGTGCGTGCCGACGATCAGGTCGTTGTCATGGACCTGGAGGTCGCGCATCGAGCTGGGAGGCAGGTTCTGGCGCAGCGACTGCCAATGATCGCCGTCGTCGAACGAGACATAGACGCTGCGCTCCGTTCCCGCGAAGAGCAGCCCGCGGCGCACCGGGTCTTCGCGGACAACGTTCACGTTTTCGTTCGACGGTATTCCCTCGACGATTTCGGTCCACGTCTTTCCCCCGTCCCGCGTCCGGGAGATATGGGGTGCTACGTCGTCGAGCCGGAACCGATTGATCGCGGCGTAGGCGGACAGCGTATCGAAGTGCGAGGCCTCCAGGATCGAGACCTTGCTCCACGGGGTGAGCGCGGGTGGCGTGACGTTGCGCCACGTCCGGCCCCCGTTGTGCGTGACCCAGATGAGCCCGTCGTCAGTGCCCACCCAAAGCAGGTTGAGCCGTCTGAAGGAGGGCGCGATTGTGTAGATCACGCCACGATGCTTGCCCTGTTCGGGATCGAGCGACGTGAAGGCGCCGAGGCTTGCCGGCACGTCGTATGAGGCGCGCGTGAGGTCGGGACTGATGGTCGTCCAGCTCTCGCCCCCATTGATCGTCTTGAAGAGCACGCTGCCCGCGTAGTACAGGATGTGCGGGTCGACGGGCGAGAAGATCACCGGGGCCGTCCGCACGAAGCGCACCGGATCGCCGGCGCCGCGCACGGGCACGGGTGAGACATTCTTCACCTCGCTGGTGCTCAAGTCGAAGCGCGTGAGCTTGCCGCCGTAGATGAGATTCGGATGCAGCGGGTCGGGCGCGGCGTAGCCGTACTCTTCGAGCCCCACGGGGCGCCAATCGCGGAACGTGATCTGCCCATCGGGTCCGCGACTCGGCACGCCGGCCGAGCCCGACTCCTGCTGCCCGCCGTACACCCAATAGGGGAAGCGATTGTCGGTGGTGACGTGAAACATCTGCGCCGTGGGCTGGTTGTACCACGAGCTCCAGGTCTCACCCCCGTTCACCGTGATCACCGCTCCCTGGTCGGCGGCGTTGAGGATGATCTGCGGATTGTTGGGATTGATCCAGAGACGGTGGTAATCGTCCCCGCCCGGCGCGCCACGCCATCCGACGAAGGTCTTGCCGCCGTCGGTCGACTTCCACGTGACGACGTTCGCCACGTACACGACATCGGCGTTGGTGGGATCGACCCGCACCTCGTTGAAGTCGCCGTCGCGGCCCCACAGGCGTCCGTCGGTGTTGACGAGCCGCCAGCTCTCGCCACCGTCGTCGGAGCGGTACACGCCGCCCTTGTCCCGGCCGGCCCCGACGATCGCATAGAGACGGCCAGGCTCGGACGCGCTCGTCGCCAACCCGATGCGGCCGAGCCCTTCCTCGGCGGTCGGCAGACCCGCGGTGACCTGGCGCCAAGTGGTGCCTCCGTCGGTCGACTTGTAGAGTCCATTGTTCTTGCTGAGGACCCACCCGGCTTCCCACGGCGCCTGGCGCGCGGACCAGAGCACGGCGAACACGATCTGCGGATTGTTCGGCGCGAACGCGAGATCCATCCCGCCGGTGTTTTCGTCGCGGTAGAGCACCTTCTGCCACGTCTCGCCCCCGTCCATGGAGCGGAAGATGCCGCGCTCCTCGTTGGCGCCGTACGGATGGCCGAGCACGGCGGCAAACAGACGATTGGGGTCGCGGGGATCGACGATGATGGCCGGGATCTGCTGTCCGTCACGGAGCCCCAGGTGCCGCCAGGTGGCGCCGCCGTTCGTGGACTTGTAGATGCCGTCGCCCACGGAGAGGTCAGGTCGCTGCAGCCCCTCGCCCGAGCCCACGTAGATCGTCCGCGGATCGGAGGGGGCGATGGCGATCGCGCCGATCGATCCGGTCGATTCGGCGTCGAAGATCGGCGTCCAGATGCGTCCGTAATCGATCGTCTTCCACACACCGCCGTTGTTCACGCCGATGAAGAACACATTGGGTTGGTCGGGGATGCCGACGGCGGCGACGGTGCGGCCGCCGCGGAAGGGGCCGATCAAGCGCCAATGCAGCCCGGCGAACAGGTTGGGATCGTACCCCTGGGGTGCGGCGCGGGACGGCAGCAGGACCGCAAGGGCGGTCAGCCAGACGAGTCGTTTCATGAATTCCAAGGTATCGCCGCTTCCGGCTTGACGCATCCTTGACGGCGCCGCCGTTTCATGGAGTGTCCCGCTCCGGAGTCGCCATGGACCGCCGCGTCATCTTGCCGCTCGTATTCGCCGTCAGCGCCTGTTTCATCTACCGCACCGTGCAAGTCGAAACGCTCGACCGTCCTGCCACACCCGGCGACACGGTCGTGGTCGTCACACCCGTGAAGGCTCATCTGATCGACGGCTCGACCGTCGTGTTCCGGCACGGGGTGCACGTTGTGGGCGGCGTGGTGTCGGGGGAGGGGATGCGCTTCGACCTGCTGCTGCGCGACAGCACGGCTCTCACCACCCTGTCCCTCGACAGCGTGATCGGGATGGAGGCGTTCCGAGCGGACATCAATGGCCCAAAGACAATTCTCGTCTCGACGCTGGCGACCTTCGGCGTAGGCCTGGCGGCCGTCGCCATCTCGTGCGCCTTCGACCCAAAATGTTTCGGCTCGTGCCCGACCTATTACTCGGACAGTGCCGGGACCCTCGTGCTCGAAGCCGAGGGTTTCTCGTACAGTGTGGCGCAACTGTTCGAGGCCCGGGACGTAGACCGGCTGGGGCTCAAAGCGTCGGCGGATGGCGTCGTACGCCTCGAGGTGCGCAACGAGGCATTCGAGACGCACTACATCAATCACCTGGAGCTGCTGGAGGTACGGCACTCGACAGATGAAACCGTACTGCCCGACGAGTCGAATCGACCGATCGCAGTGAGTGAGGGGGCTCCATTGGCAAGGGCGCGCGACCGGCTGGGTCGGGATGTGCGCGCCGTCCTTTCCGCAAGCGACGGCAAGGTGTATCGCACCGATCCGCGCCTCGTCGAGCGTGCCCGCGTGGGGGACCTCGAAGACGCGATCGACTTCGCCATTCCCGCACCGCCCGGACGCGACAGCGTCGTCGTCGTGCTGCGACTCCGAAACAGTCTCCTCAACACGATTCTCTTCTACGACATCATGCTCGGCGACCCGGGTGCGCGCTCCCTCGACTGGGTCGGGTACGACCTGCAGCAGGTCGGTCCCGCGGTCGAGCTGGCGCAATGGTATCAGAAGAAGATGGGGATGCAGATCGGCGTACGCGGCGGCACCGCCGGCTACCGCGAGATCGCGCACCTCAAGGACACGGGGCCAGTCGCATGGAAGGATGTCGCGATCGTGGTGCCCGTGCTCGAGCGCGACAGCGTGCGCATCCGGCTTATTTTTCCCGCCGACAACTGGCGCATCGATCGCGCGACCGTGGCCGCGACCTATCGCCGCCCGGTGCCCGACGTCCACCCGTTGACCGCTGTGATCGACGCGGCGGGCAAGGCCGACACGACGGCGCGCGCGAGCATGGACAGCGCCGACGGTCGCTACCTCGAGACCACCGCGGGCCAGCGCTTCACGGCGGCATTCGACGTCGGGCCGGCGCCGCCGGCGGGCGCGCGAACATTCCTGCTCGCGTCGCAGGGCTACTACACAGAGTGGGTACGGCGCGGCTGGCTGGCCGCGCCGCGCGCGGCACGCACCTTCGTTCCGTCCGATTCCGCGCTCGCCGAGGCCATCGCTCGCTGGCGCGTCACGCAAGACACGCTGGAAGCGCGGTTCATGGCGACGCGCGTTCCGGTGCGCTGAGGTGCCCATGCGACCCTCATGGATCATTCCGATCGTGCTGCTCGGTCCAAGCGCCTGCATGATTGGCCCGACCACGCGCAAGTTCGCCCCCGCCACCAGGCCGGAGGGTATCGCCGCCGACCTTCGGTTCGAAGAGGCGCCTCAGCGCCTCCAAGGCGAAGTGCTCGAGGTGCAGGACACGGCGATCGTCTTGCTGAGCGCGCAGCGGCTGGTGCTCGTACCCATTCGCGTCATCACGTTGGGACGGTTCGCGCGCCGCGGCACGTTGATCATGCAGGGCCGTGCATCACGAAACGCCCTCGTTTCGCTGAGACGCGTGAGCCGGTTCCCGGCCGGGATGACGCCGGAGATCCGAGGGAAACTGTTAGCGGCGTACGGCCAGACCGCGCCGGACGCACCGTGATTCTCGTCGCGGTGCTGCTCGTCCAGAGCGCGACCTTCGTCGCTCAGGCGCGCACGGCTACGGCTCCTTATCGCGACGTCGAAGTAGCTCGCGCCGCGGGATACCGTCCCGTCGGTCCCGACTTTCCGGGGATGGGCCGCCATTGGGTGCACCCGGCACTCATCCTGCGCGACACGCTCGACCCCGCCGCGCCGCCGATCCTCGAATACGCCGAGATCGACGGCCGGCCGACCCTGGTGGGCGTCGCGTACGCGAAACTCGTGCGCGATGCGGTGCCCCCCACCGGACTCCCTGTGCCCGCTGAAGCCTGGCACTTCCATCAAGGGACCGTCGAGGAGGAGAGCTTCGTGCGGACCCACGCGGGCCTGACGCATGTCACGCCCGGCCACGAGCGTGACCCACGCATCGCGGTGCTGCACGCGTGGATTTGGCTCGAGAATCCCGACGGCTTGCTCGCGACCGACAACTGGGCGCTGCCATACGCCCGCCTCGGCTACCGGATGCTGCCGGGTGCTCCCAAGAACGCGGCGCGGACGTTGGCGCTCGCGGCGGGCGACGGGGGCCGGAACTACGTGGAGGCGTTGCTGCGGGCCGTCGGTCGTCCCAACGCGCTGGAGGAACAACAGTTGGCGCGGCTCGTCGAACGGCATCAGGCGGCGGCCCGCGCGCTAGTGCCGAGCCCACCGAACGGTCCAGCGCCGGTCGATGCGCTGGCGCGTTGCTGGGTGGATTTGTTCGAAGAAGTCCGGACCGCGGTGCGGCCGGAAGTGTGGGACCGGCTACTCGCGCTCCATCCGCTCTAGCGCGAAGCGCAGCCGCAGCGTCGCGGTATCCAGAGCGCGACGCAGATCGTCGTTCAGTGCTCCCGCTTCGGCTATGTGCGTCAGCAAGCCGAGGGCGATCTGCAATTGGCCAGCGGCCGACTGCAGTGCGAGCCGGCGCTCGCTCGCCATGCGGCGGTCGCTCTTGCGCCGCTCCACCGCGACGGGGATGCTCTCGACTCGCTTGTCGGCGCCACTGCGGCGGTCCGAGTCCCGGCGCTCGAACTTCGGTGCCGTCATCAGCCCTCCACTACCCAGGTGCGTTCTTTGCGCAACAGAACATCCAAGTCGGCTGACCCCTGCGCTGCCGCCTGCGCATACACCTCACGCTCGTACGACAGGGTCGGGTTGCAGTAGAGCACGCCCATCGCCGTCGGGAAGGGCGGCTCGAGGGCTGCGAGGTGTTGGGCCAGCGCGCGATTGGTCTCGTCGTGCACCAGGATGTCCGCGGCGGTCACGCCGTTCGCACCGACCGTCACGACTTCCAGCTCGAGCTTGCCCGGTACGAGGCGCAGACCCTTCTCCTTGGTTTTGCCGAACAGGAGGGGCCGCTCATGCTCCACGAGGATCTGTGCGTCGGACGCCACGGTCTTGCCGGTGATGTGATCGAAGACCGCGTCGTTGAAGACGACGCAATTCTGCAAGATTTCGACGAACGACGCGCCCTGATGGGCGTGCGCCCGCTTCAACACAGGGACGAGATGCGCCTGCATCGTGTCGACGGATCGCGCCACGAAGCGCGCGCCCGCACCAAGCGCGAACACGCAGGCCGACACGGGATACTCGAGCGATCCGAGCGGTGTCGACGGCGAGCGGGTCCCGCGGCGTGACGTGGGCGAGTACTGGCCCTTGGTGAGCCCGTAGATCTCGTTGTTGAAGAGGATGATCTGGAGGTCGACGTTGCGGCGCAGCACGTGCAGCATGTGGTTGCCGCCGATCGACAGACCATCGCCGTCCCCGGTCATCACCCACACATCGAGCTCGGGATTGGCGAGCTTGATCCCGGTCGCGATCGCGGGCGCCCGGCCGTGCACCGTGTGGAACCCGTACGTGGACATGTAGTACGGGAACCGCGCCGCGCAGCCGATGCCGCTCACGAATACGGTGCGGGCCCGATCGAGTTGCAGGTCCGCGCACGCTTTCTGGACGGCCTTGAGGATGGCATAGTCGCCGCAGCCCGGACACCACCGGACCTCCTGGTCCGAGGCGTAGTCCTTCGGCGCGAGTTGCGCGTCGGTAATCGTGGTGACCGTCACGTCTTCACTCCCCGAATCGCTTCAGCAATCTCCGATACCTTGAACGGTTTCCCCGTCACTTTGCTGAGCCGCTCCGCCGGGATGAGATACTCCGCGCGCAGTAGGCGCACCAGCTGGCCGTGGTTCATCTCGGGGACGACGACGCGGTCGTAGCGCTTGAGCAGGTCGCCGAGGTTGCGGGGGAAGGGGCTCAGGTAGCGCACGTGAATGTGCGCCACGTCGTGGCCTTCCTCGCGCGCGATGCGCACGGCTTGATGGATCGGTCCGAACGTGGAGCCCCACCCGACGATGGCGAGCGCGCCATGATCTTCGCCGAGGCTCACGCCCTGGAGCGGGATGTCCCGCGCGATGCCGGCGATCTTGTCCGCGCGCGCCTCGGTCATGCGCGCGTGGTTGTCGGGGTCGTAGGAGATGTGGCCGGAGTCGTAATCCTTCTCGAGCCCGCCGATGCGGTGCTCGAGCTGCGGCGTCCCCGGGCGGACCCAGGGACGGGCGAGCGTTTTCTCGTCGCGCAGGAAGGGATGGAAACCTTCCGGGTCGGTGCGATACGCGATCGGGAAACGCGGCAGATCCGCTTCCACGGGGATGCGCCAGGGCTCGGCGGCGTGCGCGAGGTAGCCGTCGGAGAGCACGATCACCGGCGTCATGTACTTCGTGGCGATGCGCACCGCTTCGATCGCCACGTCGAAGCAGTCGGTCGCGGTCGCGCTGGCGAGGACCGCGAGCGGCGCGTCGGCGTTGCGGCCGTGGACTGCCTGGAACAGATCCGACTGCTCCGTCTTCGTGGGCATGCCCGTCGACGGACCGGCGCGTTGCGAATCGATGACGATGAGCGGCAGCTCCGTCGCGATGGCGAGGCCGAGCATCTCCGTCTTCAGGGCGATTCCCGGACCGGAGCTCGACGTGACGCCGAGGGCACCCGCGTAGGAGGCGCCGAGCGCCGCGCCGCTGGCGGCGATCTCGTCCTCGGCCTGGAACGTGACCACACCGTACTGTCGCAGGGTCGCGAGCGTATGGAGCAGCGCCGACGCGGGCGTGATCGGGTATCCGGCGAAGACGAGCTTGTCGATACCGGCCGCGCGCATCCCCGCCACGAGACCCCAGGCGAGGGCTTCGGTCCCGCTCACCGTGCGGTACAATCCGGGCTGGACGTCGGCCTTGGGGACGACGTACCCCACGAGGTGCTCGGGCATCTCCGCCGTTTCGCCGAAGGCGTGGCCCGCGTTGAGCGCCGCGATGTTGGCGTCGGCGATCTGCGGCTTCTTCGCGAACTTCTGCTTCAGCCAGTCGACCGTCGCGGTCCGCTCGCGCCCGTACATCCACAGGAGCAGGCCAAGCGCCCACATGTTGCGACACAAATGGGCTTCGCGCGACGACAGGCCGTGGGGTTTCACCGCGTCAGCCGTGAGCTTCGTGATGTCGAACTTGAGCAGCTGATACGGCGCGAGCGAGTCATCGTCGAGCGGGTTCTTGGTGTAGCCCGCCTTGCCGAGGTTGCGCTCGTTGAAGGCCGCGCTGTCGACGATCACCGTGCCGCCGACGCGCAGGTCTTTCAACTCCACGGTGAGTGCCGCCGGGTTCATCGCGACGAGGACGTCGACTTCATCGCCGGGGGTCATGACGTCGACGGCCCCGAACTGAATCTGAAACGCCGACACGCCGAAGGTCGTCCCTGCGGGGGCACGGATCTCGGCAGGGAAGTCCGGGAACGTCGAGAGGTCGTTTCCGGCCAGCGCGGTCTCGAGCATGAACTGAGTGCCCGTGACCTGCATCCCATCGCCGGAATCGCCGGCGAACCGGATCACGACGGAGTCGCGGATCTCGCGGGTAGCGGAAGAGGACATCGCGCTGGAGGCCATCAAGTTGGAAGGCTAGCCTGCTTGCAGTGTGGCCGCCAGATTACAGTTTCGTTCGCGCTGCGGAACTGTTTTTGGCCTCGGGGAGTACTGTTCCCCCATAGTCCCGGGGCGCGAATCTTGCCCCTAAAGCCGAGACTCTTTAACAAAGCGAGCAGGCGATGCATGCGGTAATTCGGCGGTATAAGGTACGGCTCGGGACGGTGGCCGGCGCGGCGCATCACGCGGAGGTCAGTCTGCTGCCCCAGATGAACCGGCTCCCGGGCTTCGTGGCGTACTACCTGCTCGACGCCGGCGACAGCGTCCTGGCGTCGATCAGCGTTTGCGAGACGGCCGAAGGCGCCGATGCCGCGGCGGCACTCGCGGCCAGCTGGTTCAGGAGCGATTGGCCTTCCTTCAAGTTGATTCCGCCAGAGATCACGGACGGCGAGGTGCTCGTGCATGCCGAGGCCGGTCGCGCCGGTGGGCGCCGCCGGACCGAGCGCCGCGGCACGACCGATCGCCGCGCCGACGCGGAACGGCGGGTCGGGTCCGAGCGGCGGCAGGGCGACACGACGCCCGTCGTCGAGCGGCGTAGCACCAGCCGGCGGTCGACTACGGCGCGGCGGTCGGATGCCGAGCGTCGCTCTGCCTGGCAGAGCGCTCCGCGCCCAGCCGCGCCGCCGCGGCGATCGGGCCCGCTGCCGCAGCGCCGCTCGACGTCGCCCGTCGCCTAGTCGACTAGTCCACATAAGCGGGCTCCGGGGGTATTCTTTTGGGTACCCATCACGGAGCCCACTTGCGCCGTTTCGCCGTTGCCATCGTTGGTCTAGTCGCCGGCGCTTGCGCGCATCCTTCACATGCACCCCTCGCGCCAGCTGGCGGCGCGGCGGCGTGTCTGCTCGCGCCTCCTGCAAGCGGGGCCGCGCGAGCGCCGGTCGTGACCGTTGCCCTCACCGATTCAGTCGAGCCCACGCACGCGCCCGTCGGGCGCAATGACGCTGAGCGGCTCGTATTCAGGCAATTGTACGAGACGCTGGTGCGGTTCGATTGTGAGGGGCGCCCTGTTCCGGCGCTCGCCGAGTCGTGGACCTCGAGCGACGGTGGGCGGCGCTGGTCCTTCACGCTGCGCGGCGACGCGCAATTCTGGGACGGCGCGCCCGTCACGGCGCGCGACGTCGTCGTGGGACGTGGGGGAGTCGGATACACGTTGAATCCGATCGACGCGCGCACGGTGGGTGTCTGGCTCGCCAAGGGTTCGGACGACGTCCCCGCATTCCTCGCCGATCCCGCGCTCGCGGTGACGAAGCCCGCGCCCGGGGGCGATTGGCCGATCGGGACCGGGCGCTACTGGGTCACCGGCGGCACCGCGACACCGGAAGAGATTCGCGCCTACTCGCCGAGCGGCGATACGCTGCTCTTCCGCCAAGCCTCGGGGAAAGACGCGCGCGATCTGCTCGACGCCGGCGTCGACCTCCTTGTGACGCGCGATCGCGCGGTGACCGACTACGCCGCGACGCAAAGCGCGTTCACCGTCGTCGATCTGCCGTGGGACCGCGTCTACGTGCTCGCGTCGGTCGAGCCTCCAACCACGCGGCTCGATGGCTTGGAACAGGCGGTCCGGGGTGAGGCGCGACGGCCGCAAGGCGGAGGCTTCTGGTGGGAGGAGCTGCGCGCCTGCGGGCCCGCACCGGCCGGAGCACCCACGGCGTCGACCGGGGCGCGTCGCATCGCCTATGTGCGCGGCGATCCCGCGGCGCGCGACCTGGCGGGCCGCATCGCGGCCCTCGGTGGCGGCACCGCGGCGGGCCTCGGCCCCGCGGAGTTCTCCCGCTCGCTCACCGGAGGCGCCGGCGCCGGGTACGTGTTCGCGTTGCCGCGGAGGGTTCCGGAAGCGTGCCGCGCCGCGCGCGATCTCCTGCCGCCCTGGCCGGCTGCCGTCGCGCCGCTCGTCGAAACCCGCGCGCGCGCCGTAGTGCGCCGCGGCCAGTCACGCTGGACCGTGGACGGCGACGGAACCCTGCACTTCGTCCCTCAATGACCTTCCGCACGCGCCTCCTCGCCGGCTTCGGCGTGGTGGTGCTCGTTCCGCTCGTCGTATTTGGACTCGGCATTCGCCGCGAGATGTCGGGGAGGCTCGCGGCCGAATACGAGCGGCGGGTGGGCACGCTGGCCGAGATCGTGAGCGCGGACATCGTGCGCCAGAGCGACGCGATCGCGGCACGGCTCAACGCGCTCAAAGGTGTCATCGCCGCCAACGGCCGCCTTCGCGCCGCCCTAATCCAAGGAGGAGATCGCGGCTACGTCCTCGACTACGCGGGCGACGCGATGGGCCTCACGGGTCTCGATTTCCTCCAGATCCTCGACAATGAAGGCCACGTTGTTTCGTCGGGTCACTTTCGCAACGAGTTCGACCGTCCCGGCGCCGTCCCGCCCCTGGGGGGACCGGCATTGGTGAACGGACCCACCGCGGAGGGCTCGTTCCTCGCGCTCGTGCGCAGCGATACGCTGAGCTTGCCGGGGAAACGGTTCTCTTTAGTCGGAGGCGTGCGCGTAGACTCCCTGTTCCTCGCGCGCCTGGTGCGCGCGTCGCGCATCGTGCGAGAGCTTTCGGTTCACGTGGTCCTTCCCGGCGACACCGCGACTGCCGGCGACGCGGCGCAAATTGTGGCAGAGGTGGCGCTCCCCTATGTGGGGCTCGAGGACCCCCCGCGTACATATCCAGCGCGGCTCGTCATCACGCGGTCCGAGAGCCTGTTGGGTGCCTTGCGGCGCAACGTGAACACGTGGTTCGCCGTGGCGGTGCTCGTGTCGGCGCTGCTGGCCGTGCTGATTGCCGGCTGGCTCTCGACCCGATTCAGTCGACCGATGACCGAGATGGAGCGGCGCGTGGTGATGGGCGATCTGGCGCGCCAGGTGAACCACGACATCAAGAACGGACTCGGCCCGCTGCGCAACGTGTTCCGCCATTTCACGCAGGTGGCAGAGAAAGAACCCGCGAACCTGCCCAAGGTTTTCAGCGAGCGCCAAGGCACCGTGGAATCGAGCATCGCGTATCTGGAGACGCTCGCGGCGAACTACGCGCGGCTCTATCCGCAGTCGAATGAACAGCCTACAGACATCAACGCCGTCGTGCGCGAGGCACTGCGCCCTCCGCCGGGTCCTGAAAACGTCGACCTGCTCGCCGAGCTCCTCGATCATCTGCCGCCGGTGCGCGTCGACGCATTGGCGCTGCGCCGCGTGATCCAGAACTTGCTCGGTAACGCCGTGGACAGCCTCGACGGCAAGCCAGGCACCGTCACGATCGCGACAGAACGCGGCCCCAATGGCACGGTGCGTCTGCTCGTGAGCGACACCGGGCGCGGCATGAGCAAGGCTGAAGTCGACCGCGCGGTCGACGACTTCTACACGACCAAGAAGGGCGGCACGGGGCTTGGTCTCTCGATCGTGCGGCGGCTGGTGCTCGATGCTCATGGCACGCTGCGGGTCGATTCCCATCCAGGGAAGGGCTCGAAGTTCATCGTGGAGCTCCCAAGCGCATGACGCTCGTGCTCATCGTTGACGACGTGCCCGCAATGGCCGAGCAGTACGCTTACGACCTGAAGCGGCTGCGCGGCTACGAAACGATCGTGGCCGGGAGCGGGCGGGCGGCGCTCGATACACTCGCCGCCGAGCCCGTGGACTGCGTGATCCTGGACCTCGAGATGCCGGGGATGGATGGGTTCGAGGTGCTGCGTTCCGTCGAGCGGCTCGGGCTGCGCGTCCCGGTCATCGTGTACACGGGGACAGGGAACTACGATCGCTGCGCCCAGGCGATCCGCCTCGGCGCCGCCGGCTTCATCGACAAGGCGGAGCCGATGGAGCGCGTCGGGCAGGAAGTCGAGAACGCCATCGAGCGCCGGCGCCTCGTCGATCAGGTGGCGTCACTGCGCCGCGGCTTTGGCGTGGACTCGCCGCTCGTGGGGGCGAGTCCCGCGCTCGCCAAGCTGCAGCAGACCATCGCCCGCGTCGCACCGATCCCGAGTCCCGTGCTCATCCTCGGCGAGAGCGGCACGGGCAAGGAGTTGGTCGCGCGCGAGCTGCACCGCCTTGGAGCGGCGCCCAAGGGGCCATTCATCGCGGTGAACAGCGCGGCGCTGCCGCAGGAGCTGGTCGAGAGCGAGTTGTTCGGCCACGAACGCGGGGCGTTTACAGGCGCCGCGGCCACCCGCAAGGGTGCATTCGAGGCCGCAAGCGGTGGGACGCTGTTTCTCGACGAGATCGGTGACCTGCCGCTCGCCGCTCAGGCGAAGTTGCTGCGGGTGCTCGAGGAGCGACACGTCACTCGTGTGGGTGGGACCAAGACGATCGCGGTCGACACGCGCGTCGTCGCGGCGACGCACCGCGACCTGGAGAAGGAGGTCGCCGAGGGCCGGTTCCGCGAGGATCTCTTCTTCCGGCTCAACGTGCACCCGCTGCGCGTGCCGCCGCTGCGCGACCGGCTCTCTGATGTGCCGAGCCTCGTCGACCACCTCCTCGCCGCGATCTGTAGCCGGTTCGGGATCAAGCCCAGGAAGGCCGGTGCCGATGCCCTCGAGGCACTGATGGCCTACGACTGGCGTCGCAACAACGTGCGTGAGCTGCGCAACGTTATCGAGCGGATGGTCATCGCGACGGACCGCGAGGAGCTGACGAAGGACGATGTGCCCGCGGAGATACGAGATCATAAGGGCAAGCGCCCACGCCCCACGTCCCCCGCCCCACGCACGTTCGAGGAACAGAAGGTGGAGGCCGAGCGCCAAATCATCGTCTCGGCGCTGGAGCGCAACGACTGGCACATCACGCACACCGCCAAGGAGCTTGGGCTCTCCGATCACGCCAGTCTCCTGAAGGTGATGCGCCGCCTCGGTGTCCAGCGCGACACGTAGGCTCCTCGCAGTCGGTGTTCCGCCGGCCACGTCCGTAGAATCACATCGTGAATTGACAACGAGTTAGTCGCTGGTCCGCGGCCTGCCTTACTCCTGAGCGAACCCGCTCCAGGAGGAGCCCATGCGGTACCAGTTCTCGATCGATCGGCCCCAAGTGAAGGGCCGCGGTCTTGCTCTCGCCGTCGTCGCACTCATGAGTCTCGGTGTCGTCGGATACATGTTCGCCGCCTGTGGCGACCGCGGTCCCGACCGAGCCAATGCCGGCGAGCCTGTTATCACGACGCCGACCCCGATTCCCGCACCGCCCCCGTCTGAGCCCGAGACGCCGGCCCCCACGACGGCGCCCGAGTTCTACACGGTCGGCCGCACGGCCTTCAAGGCCGGCGACTTCGCGCGCGCCGAGAGCGCCTTCGTACAGGCGATTGCGCTCGATTCCACGCACGTGCGTAGCCGTCTCTACCTGAGCCGCATCCTGATCGAGTCGGGGCGTGCCGGAGACGCGTTGCAGCACATCGAAACCGCGGTCGATCTCGACACCACCTCGAGCGAGTCGTTGCGGCTCCTCGGCCGGGCCTACCAGGTGTTGAACCGCACGGACGAGGCGATCGAGGCGTACAAGAAGTCCATCATCCGGAATCCGGAGGATGTGTGGTCGCTGAACAACCTCGGATCGCTGTACATCAAGGTGGGGCGGTCGGAGGACGCACTCGGTCCGCTCGCGCGGGCGATCGAGCTGGAGAAGCACGTGGCGATCTTCCACAACAACCTCGGGACCGCGCTCGAGCAGACGGGCCACTTCACGGCGGCCGCCGAAGCCTATCGGTCGGCGCTCGCGGTGGAGGGGACGTTCGGTCCGGCCACGACGAATCTCACGCGCGTCGAGCAGTTGAAAGAAGATCCGGCGGCGCAGCCGGTGGATCTGGTCGCGCTGGCGAAGGCGTTCGTGGCGCAGATCGCGACATGGAATCAGTAACCCCGCGTCGAGCAGGAACTTGGAGACCCGGCCCGCCCCCCTACAACGGCCGGGTCTCTCGGTTTATGTTCCCGCTCCCATGAAAGCCACCGATATCCGCAAAGGGCACGTCCTGCTCATCGACGGACAGCCCTGCCGAGTGATGGACTTCACGCATCGGACTCCCGGAAACCTGCGCGCCTTCGTGCAGGTCCGGTTCCGGAGCCTCGTCACGGGCAACACGTTCGATCAGCGGCTCGCCGCCACCGAGTTCCTCAACGAAGCCCGGCTCGATACGAAAGAGATGCAGGTTCTGTATCAGGACCAGGGCGGCGTGCACGTGATGGACCAATCGACCTACGAGCAGTACACCCTCGACGAGCGCGCCGTCGGTGAGGATAAGGAGTGGCTGCAGCCGGAGATGGTCGTGCAGGTCGAGTGGCTCGACGGCCGGCCCATCGCCATCGAGCTGCCGCCCGTGATCGAGTTGGAGGTCGTCGAGACGTCGCCCGTCATGAAGACGGCGACCAAGAACGCGAGCACCAAGCCCGCGAAGCTGTCGAACGGTGTGACCGTGCAGGTGCCCGACTTCATCAGTCCGGGCGAGAAGGTCAGGGTCGACCCGCGCTCCGGCCAGTACCTCGAGCGGGCGAAATAAGGCGCGCGATCCCGAAGGGACGCAGGTCCCACTTCGACTTCCCCGTCACCAGGAGATCCGCGAGCAGCTCGCCCACCGCGCTCGCGAACTTGAATCCGAACCCCGAGCAGGGACTCGCGAGCAGCACCTGAGGGTGCTCGGGGTGGTGGTCGATGAGGAAGTCCCCGCCTTCCACGTTGGTGTAGAGGCAGACCGCCGAGCGGCGGTGCGCTCCGTTTGCCCCCGGCAGAAACCGCTTCAACATCGCGCGCATCGACGCGATCTCGTCCGCGCCGACGTCGCGACGCACCGTGTCCGGCGTCGTGGGCTCGCCGCCGTGATGAATCGTCGTCTTGATCTCGCCGTTCTCCATCGGGAACGACGCGAACGCGGCGTTGGGGCCGAACTCCCACAATGCGAGCGGACAGTGCGCGGCGTCGAACGGCGCGGTGTCGCCCTTGGGCGCGAACCAGTGCATCACGATCCGCTCGGCGGTCACGCGGACACCGACAGCCCTCAGCGTATCGAGCATCCAGGGCCCCGCCGCGAGTAAGAGTTTCCCGCCGCTGTACGTGCCGCGCGGCGTCGTCACGGTCACGCCGCCGCCCTTGGCGGCGACGGACCAGCGCGTGACCGGCTCGTCGAACTTCACGTCGATCCCGGCCCTCTGCGCGTAGTCGAGACACGCCTGGACGCAGGTCTCAGGCTCCAGGATCCCCGCGCCCGGCTCATAGAACCCGACCGCGCTTTCGTCCGGCCGAAAGGCCGGGAAGCGGCGGCGGATCTCCGCAGGTGACAGGATCTCGTAGGGCACATTGTGGACGTCGGCGCTCTCTCTGGACTTGGCGACAAAGGTCCCATTGCGAGCGCCGATAAACACCCCACCGGTCACGCGCAGCAGGCGCTTGCGGGTCGCCGCTTCCATGTGGCGCCAACACTCGTAGGCGCGGCGGACGAGCGGCACGTAGCGCGGGTGCTCGAAA
>Ga0193697_1000135_pt1 | contig 28884 bp, 22 predicted proteins | sample L3m2metaG_FD_145073 | JGI IMG/M metagenome (GOLD analysis project Ga0193697, IMG submission 145073) | Soil microbial communities from a riparian zone of the East river system, Colorado, United States - L3m2 | ecosystem: Environmental > Terrestrial > Soil > Riparian zone | place: USA: East River...
CCCGACACCTTCGCCAGTCGCGACGCTCCAACGGCGGTGTTCAGGACCTCGACAGAAGTGTGGGTCGTCGAGTACCGCGAAACGCAGACCAGCACCATGATTCGTACGTCGGAGAGGACGGATCTGCCGTCGCGCGGCCGGTTCTGGATCGAACCATCGACCGGGCGCGTTCTGATGAGCGAATTGATTGCGCGCGACCGTACGGTCACCGCGATTATCGACGTCAGCTACCAGTCCGAACCGCTGGTCGGATTCCTAGTGCCCATCGAGATGCGCGAGCGGTACGAGAGCCGCAACGGCGAACGCATCAAGGGCGACGCGAGGTACGGCCAGTTCCGGCAGTTTCAAGTGAACGTCGACGAGACGTTCGCTCCGGTCATCAGAAAATGACCCGCGGGCGTCACGCGGTCATCGTGTCGGCATGTCTGGCGGTTACGGTTTCCGAACCGGCCGCGGCGAGTGAGCCACAGTCGCTCGCCACAGTCCTCGCGCGCGCCGGGGCCTATGTCGCTGACTTTCATCGTCAGCTCTCGTTCATCGTCGGCGAGGAGCGATACGTCCAGGATTGGACGGCGGTCCAGAGTGGCAGACACCCCGTCGCCGCCGAATTGCAGCATCGGGAACTGGTCTCGGATGTGGTCCTGGTGAAACCTCCCCGCGCGGACGCGTGGATGACGTTTCGCGACGTGTTCGAAGTGAACGGGAACGCGGTGCGCGACCGCGATGACCGGCTGGCGCAGCTGATCCGCGGCGGCTCGCCCTCGACCGACGATGCCGTTCGAACTATCCTGGACGAGAGTTCGCGCTACAACATCGGCGACATCAAGCGGAATCTGAACACGCCCGTGCTCACGCTCCTGTTTCTGGAGCTCGCAAACCAGCCGCGGTTCAAGTGGGCCCGGACGACGGACAACTCCCTGGCGACGGTGCCGCGCGCATCCGAAACGCCGGGAGCGTTCCGTGTGTCGACCGAGGTGTGGGTCGTCGCGTACGATGAAAAGCAGTCGGGCACGATGATTCGAACCACCGACCACAAGGACTTTCCGGCCCGCGGCCGCTTCTGGATCGAACCGGCGACGGGCCGGGTGCTGATGAGCGAGCTCCAGATGCAGAACCGGCAGATCAAAGCGACAATCGATGTCAGCTTTCAATCGGAGCCGCTGCTGGGCCTGCTGGTGCCAATCGAGATGCGCGAGCGTTACGAGGGACGGTCCACCGGCTCTCTCATCGAGGGCCATGCCACATACGGCCGGTTTCGGCCGCTAGAAAAGTAGGAACCATGCCTGCGCGACCGACGTGGAAGGGTTACCTGAAGATCAGCCTCGTGAACATTCCAATCAAGGTGTTTCCGGCGACTGATGCCGGCGCCACGCTCAGCTTCAACCAGCTGCACGGCGAGTGCCAGACGCGGATTCAACAGAAGCGGTGGTGCCCGAAGTGCGAGCGCGAAGTCCCCAACACGGACATCGTCAAGGGCTTCGAGTTCGAAAAGGGACGCTACGTCGTCGTCGACGAGGAGGACATCGAGAAGGTCCGCGTCGATTCGACGCGCGTGATCAACCTCGAGAAGTTCACCGACGACACCGCCATCGATCCGATCTACCTCGAGCGGCCCTACTATCTCGCGCCCGATGGACCGGTGGCGCGCGAGGCGTTCGCGGTCATCCGCGAAGGGATGAAGGGCAAGGCGGGCATCGGTAAGGTGGCGCTGTACGGGCGCGAGTACCTCGTGAAGGTGCAGCCGCGCGAGAAAGGCCTGGTCATGTACACGCTGCGGCACGCGAACGAAATCCGCAGCATGGACGCCATCGACGAGCTGAGCGACATGCCGGCGAAGGTCAAGCCGGAGGAAGTGAAGCTGGCCCACCAGGTGATGGGTACGTTCGAGGGCACCGTCGACCTGGAGGAGTACCGCGACGATTATCAAGTCGGTCTCCGCGAGATCATCGACGCCAAGATCGAGGGCCGCGAGATCATCGCGCCGGAAGTCGAGGCGCCACCGAAGGTGGTCAACCTGATGGAAGCGCTGCGCAAGAGTCTGGACACGATCAGCGCGAGCAAAAAGCCCGCGGCGACGGTGTCGCGGATGACGGCTTCTCCGAAGAAACGTGCAGGGGCTAGGGGCTAGCTGTTGATCGGGTGGCACGCGCGAGCGTGGCCGTCGCGGTGGCGGCCATCGCGTCGTAGTAACCGGTGAAGCGAAGCGGCTCGCGGGCCTGACCGTAGGCCTTGAGATTGGCGGCCCAACGGTAGCCAATCGGCTGATACAGCAGCTCCGCCTCGACGACCAACGGTCCTTGCGCGTTCGCCAGGTCGATCGAGTACCTCACCCGGTCTCCCGCACCGACGAAATCGGGATCGTCCACGGCGTCGCCGTGCACGGCGATGTCGGGCTCCGCGGTGCGCTTGTCGAAGCCGCGGGGCAGGAGCCGGTTGTCCTTCAGATATCGCACGCCCTTCAACAAGCCCGTCGTCACGGCGCCATCCGCGCCCGCGATGATGGTTTCGTAAATCTGGACCTGATCGGCACTGCGGATCTCGTCGTAATGCGGCTCGAACTTCAGAGCATCCGCATCGTTGTCGTTTCCTTGAATCGATCCATCCAGATTCGTCGCACCCGACTCGAACACGGCCCGCCCGCCAGCGTCGCGAACCACGACGTGCAGCCAGGCCCGGCGCGACGGATACGCCGTCGGCAGCTTGTGGCCGCCGAGATTCTCGACCGTCATCTCGGCGCGCAAGCGCCCCGATTCGACGCGCACACCGTCGATACCAACGCGCGCGGTCTGCGTGCCGAGAAAGCGAATTGTGGCGTCGGCCGCGGCCGTCAGCTCCTGCGGCAGCGCGACGACCCCCAGATCGTCGCGGTACTTGTTCAGCATGCGCTGCATGAAGAAGTTCGCCGCCACGAACGTATGTCGCGACACGCCTTCGCGCGGAATGCCGAACACCCGCGTGATGGCCACCTTTTCCTTGATCACCGGCATGTGGCATGCCTGGCAGCTCTGCGTGTTCCGGAATTCGCTGTGCAGCCATTCCTGATACGGCACCTGCTCGGGAAGCCGGCCGACGACGCTGCCGTCCGGTCCCAGCGCTCTGGTCAGCAGCGTGTGGCACGTCGCGCACAGCTCAGACTGCCGGATGTGCTCCGACTGCGTCGGCCGGTAACCCTCCGACGAACTGTTCATGATGCGCCGGTGTCCCGCCGCGACTTCGAACGGGCCGTACTCCGGACGCTCGTCCGGCGCTGACGGTGGAGCGACGACGAATCCACCGTTGAAGCTTTCGGGCGTGCCGAGGCGCTCCTTGCCGATCTGGTGACATACGGAACAGGACACGCCGTCGGCGCCCTGGCGGCCCTGCTGGGTGCCCAAGTCGAACGGGAGATGCGCGAACACCTGTCCGTGGCCGCCACTCTGCTTCGCTTCATAGCGCGTGATCGGCATGTGGCACGTGGCGCATTCGTCCTCGATCTCCGCTTTCGCCGAAGGATGATCGATCGTTTCCCGCCGGACGCTCGCCTGCCAGTACGGGTCGCGCGACGAATTCGCCATGGTGCTCGCGCGCCAGTCGAAGCCGATCGACACGTCGTCTCCCGACGCCGTCTGCAGGCCGTTGTGACACGCGACGCAGCGGTCCGAGGTCTGGAACTGCGCGGCTGCGGGCCCACGACCCTGCGCCAGCACGCCGGCCATGAATGCGACGCAGAGGACTGCCACGGATCGAACCATCATTTCCATCCGTCGAGGAAGCCGCCGTCGAACCAGTCCCAGAGGAAATAGAAGACCACCTGTTTTGAACGGCCGGCCGTGTTGTGGACCGGGATCTGAAACCCCAGGTTCAAGCGGATATGCTGCCGTTTGTTGAGCGTCACCTGGACCTGAGGCAGCAGATCCACGTTCGTCTTCGCGCCATCCTCGATGTCGCGATCGGCCAGCAGTTCGAGGATTGGCGACCACTGACGCCCCAGGCCCATCTCCTGACTCAGGCTCTTGCCGACGCCGACCCGGCCAAACAGCGCACGTGAGACATCGCGGGTGGACCAGGGCTGTTCGGTTCCCGCCTGGGCCTGAACAAACATGTTCGAGGGCAGGATCTGCCCGTACGCTGCAAACGCCTCGAAGATCGACACGCCGTTGCCGAGGCCGTCGGCTTTGCTCCCCGTTGGCAACGTCACTTCGCCCTGTGCGCTGACAATCGAGTTTGCATTTGCGAACAACACGCGCTTCACCCCCACGCCCACGTCGCCAAGCCCGCGCATCCAGGTTCCGGCTTCGTCGTGATGTGATGTGAAGGGCACCGCGATCTCGAGTTGGGTGCGCGGACCGAACCGCTGCTCGTACGCCAGTTCATGCGTCACGTCGGGGGCGTGATGCGCACCTACCGCCGTGGTGATGACCGTCTCGCTTTCCGGAAACGCCTTTTCGGTGGCGAGCCCGCGCGGCAGATTGAGCTCCGCTCTCGGCCAGCCCTTCTCTCGGCAGAATCCACGCAGGTATCCGATCACCGCGTCGATCTGGGCCGACGTCAGCTCGTCGGCGAACGACGGCATGATGCGGGAAAACCCGCGCCCGTGCCCGCCGAAATAAATGGTCGCCTTCCAATCCACATCCCGCTCGGGAGTCGTGGCGTCGCACATCGTGAAGTCGGGAAATGTCGCGGGCTTCTCGAATCCGACGGTCGTGTCAGGCGCACCCGTGCCGGCGGAGCCATGACAACCCGCGCAGCCGGCGCGATAGATCGACTCGCCGGTCGTCAGCCCACGCGCGCCGGCCTGACCCGCGTACGCCGGCATCGGGTGCCACAGAACGAAAGAAAGTGTAAAGGACGCGAAACGCAGGCTCACTGTATGACACAGACTCCGATCGGCGCGCAATTCCCTTTCCAAGCCTGACTGAGAGGAGTAGGCTAGGCCGCTTTACACCAACATCGCGGCTTCGTGTGTGTTTTTACCGTCGCCGGCGTTATCTGCTACCAGCGGAAGATCGTGTCGGACGGAAGTCCGGGCTGAAATACCACCACAGGAGGCAGGATGAAGAAGATTTTGCGCTCAACGATTGTGCTCCTCGTTGTCGTGGGCGTCTCGTCGAGGACGTGGGCGGATGAAGTCACCGACTGGAACGAAATGATGTTCCGCGTCGGTCTCGTCGCGGGAACAAATGCGACGAACATGGGTCGCGTCGCAGCCATTGTCCAGGCGTCGGTGTTCGACGCCGTCAATGGCATCGATCACCGGTACACGCCGATCCATGTCACGTCATCGGCTCCCGGCGGGGCCTCTCGTCGGGCAGCCGCGGTTCAGGCCGCCTACGCCGTCCTCATCAAGTTCTACGGCGCCGGCGGCGTGTTTGTGCCTCCCGCCGCAAATCAGCAAGCGGTCCTCGATGCGAGACGCCGCGTCGCGCTGACCGAAGTGGCGACAGACGAGAGCGCGGCGTCGATTAACGTCGGCGTCACATGGGGACAAACGGTCGCCGACGAAATCTACTTGTGGCGCAGCACCGACGGATGGAACCCCGCGGCGCCGACCTTTACCGGCGGCCTCGGTCTCGGCCAGTGGCGCCCGACGTTGAGCCTGCCAGCGGCGGGCACCTCCACGCCGGGGGTGGGCTATCCGCAGTTTTCCAACCAGACGCCGTGGACGATGGTTTCTCCCTCACAGTTTCGGCCGCCCGCTCCCTATGCCCCCACGGTCGCGGCTGCATTGGCTAGCCCCCGTTACGCCGCCGACTTCAACGAAACCAAGAGCATGGGAAGCTTCGCCAGCGCCAACCGGAGTGCCGATCAAACCGTCTACGCGCTCGTGTGGGCGGCCGGGACGGCGGGCTATCTGTGGAACAACGCCGCCCTTTCATTGATTGAGGGGCGGAATCGGGATCGCGACGAGAAAGAACACAAGAAGGACAAGCACCACAGCACGCTCCTCGAGAACGCGCGGCTCCTCGCGGCTCTCGACCTTGCGATGGCAGACGCCATAATTGGATGCTGGGACGCGAAATACAACGCCTACAACTCCAACAACGGCTTCTGGCGTCCGATAACGGCGATTCGCGAAATGGCGGACGATGGAAATCCATTGACCACACCGGATCCGAACTGGATGCCGATGTTCGCCACCCCTGCGCATCCAGAGTGGCCGTCGGGTCATTCATGCGCGAGCGGCGCCGCCGCCGTCATCCTGGGGAACGAATTCGGCGACCACGTGAAGTTCTCGATCTCATCCGATCTCGTTCCGGGCGTCAGCCGTGAATTCCACGGCGTTGCGGACGCGCTCGAGGAAGTGAAGAACGCTCGAGTCTTTGCGGGGATCCATTTCCGGCTCGCGTGCGAAGTGGGTCAGGCACTCGGAAAAACGGTTGCTGAGTACATGCTCGCGAATCGGTTCCAGCGGGTGAATTGACGCCAGGGAAATCGTCCTAGACTAGGCGCGCACGAAATCGATAAACCCTCGCTCGACGTCGACGCCCGCGAGCTCAACGCGCACGCGGTCGCCGACGTCGAGTCCGCGCTCACCTCGTACCAACATCCCCTCAATCGGCGGCTTCGACACCCTGACCCACGTCCCCTTGTTCGACGCGCCGGTGACGATGGCGTCGAAGCGGCGGCCGACTTGCGACTCGACGACCAGCGCCGCGGCAGACTTGCGGGCCTGGCGTTCGACCTTGTTCGCGTTGTCTTCCTGGCGCGTGCACTGCAAGGCGAGCGCTTCGAGCTCCTCGAGCGAATACGGCGTCGAGTGACCGGCGAGAACGGCTTTCACGAGTCGCTGCGTGATGAGATCCGGGAACCGCCGGTTCGGCGCCGTCGAGTGCGCATAGTCGCGGACGGCCAGACCGAAATGGCCCGGTGCCTCCACACCTGGCGGATCGACCACGTACTCGCCCGATCCGAGCAGCTTGATGATCGTGATGGACAAGTCCGGAAACGTCTCCGGATCGGCGGCTTTGCGCTGCGCCAGAAAAGCGTTCAGTGCCCCGGAGTCTGGCGCGGGCGGGAGCTCGATGCCGAGATCGTGGGCGACGCCCCGTATCCGCTCCCATCGTTCGGGGGACCTCACCACACGCCGAAGCGAGGGAAACCCTTTCGCGTCGAGAAAGCGGGCGGTGACGCCGTTGGAAGCGACCATCAGGTCCTCGATCAGCTGCTTGGCGCGATTCGTCGTCCGCGGCTCGACGTCGCTCAGCCTGTCGCCGTCGAAGACGTGCTCGACTTCCAGCGTCTGAAACTCCAGCGCGCCGTGCTCGTAACGCCGCCGCCGAAGTGCCTGAGCGATGCCGTCCTGCATTCGAAGCTGCTCGTCCATCCCCCGCACGGCCGCCGCCGCTGGCGGCAACGGTCCCGTCCCCGCCAGCCAGGCGCCGACGGCGTTGTACGCGAGCTTCGCGTGATTCCGGACGGCGGCGCCGTAGACCTGCGAGCTCGCCAGCTCGCCTTCCGCGGTCGCGACGAATTCGATCACCATCGCCAGGCGATCCTGTTGCGGGTTGAGCGACGTCAGGTCGGTCGACAGCCGCTCGGGCAGCATTGGGAACATCGCGCCCGGCGTGTACACCGACGTCGTGTTCTGTTGAGCGTGGCGATCGACGGCGGAGTTCTTCTCCACGGCCGCGGCGACGTCGGCGATGGCGACCATCACCTTCACCTGGCCGCTCTGCAGCGGCTCCGACACCGACAGCTGATCCAGGTCCCGCGAATCGTCGTTGTCGATCGAGCACCAGAGCAGCGTGCGCAGATCGCGCGTCGGTTCGTCGGTGGTGCGCGGCGCTTCCTTCAGCGCCGACGCCTCGGCGAGCGCGGCGGGCGGCATGGTGGGCTCGAGACCGCGCTCGCGCATGGCGCGGACGGCAATGGCGCGCAGGCGCGCACGATCCGATTTCTCAATCATGTTGCGATCGTATCTCCTGAATGGCGGCGGCCATGTCCTCGATGAGGGCGTCGATCTCCGCCTGGTGGGTGCGAAAGCTCAGGACACACACCCGGCCGAGGAATCGGCCGTGCGCCGAGCAGCCGGTGAGCATCACGCGGCCGCGGCGGGTGGTCCGGTCCATCAAGGCGCGGGTCGCGGTGTCCTCCTCCACGCGGGTGGCTCCGGGCCACGAGAGGTGGAACGCGAACAACGACAAATCCGGCGGCGCGTCGATCACGATGCCGGGCAGCGCCGCTACCCTGCGAGCGGCGTCGAGCGCCAACTCGCGTTTTTCGCTGACCGCGGCCCGAAACGCCGCCGCCCCATACAACTTGACCGAGAGCCAGACTCGCAAACCTGGAAAGCCCCGCGACAGCTCCGGTCCGTGCTGGCTGGGATCGTAGAAGTCGGCGGGATGCGGCATCGCCGGCAGATAGGCCGCCGTCGCCTCGTGGGCCGCGCGCAGTGCCGCGCCATCGCGCACCAGCAGCGCCCCGGTGCCATACGGCAGGAACATGCCCTTGTGCGGATCCAGCGTCACCGAATCGGCCCGCGGCAGGCCGCGCAGAATTCCCGTGCGCAGCTCGTCGCAGAGATGGAAAAACGCCCCGTAGGCGCCGTCGACGTGGTGCCACATGCGCTCGCGGACGCAGAGATTGGCGATGCCGTCCAGCGGATCGACCGCTCCGGTGTTCGTCGTCCCGGCGCTCGACACGACGGCAAAAGGCGTCAGGCCGGCCGCGCGGTCCGCGGCAATCGTGTCGCGCAGCACGTCGAGCCGAAGCCGGTAGGACTCGTCGGACTCGATGGCGTGCACGCGATCCGGCATCACGCCGGCGAGCTTCGCCGATTTCAGGACCGAGTGGTGCGCCTGGTCGGACGTGTAGAGGACACCGCGCCGGATCTCCGCGCCCAGATATCGCTCGCGCGCACAGACGATGGCGTTGAAGGTGGCCATCGAGCCGCCCGTCGTGAACAGACCGCGCGCGTCTGAGGGGAAGCCCATCCAGTCGCGCAGCCAGTCGAGTGCGTTGGCTTCGAGCTGGACGAGCGCCGGCGCGGCCTGCCAGATGCCGGTAAAGCGATTCGTGGTGTTGGCGATGAAGTCTGCCAGCGCCGCGGGATACACACCGCCGCCGGGAATGAAGGCGAAATACCCGGGACCGATCGTCGTGAACGATCGCGGAATCCAGTCGCGAAACAGGCTGTCGAGCAGCGGTTCCAGCGCAACCCCTTGTTCGGGGGCGGTTTCGACGAGCGATCGGCAGAGCGCGGCGGCGTCGACGTCACCGCAGCTCGGCTGCTGAGCGGCCTGGACGATGTGTTCGACACAGCGCTCGACGACGGCCGAGGCCATCGCGTGCATCTGGCTGGCGGAGAACTCGAGATCTACTGGAGCCAATCCTTCACCCGGTAATAGGCGCCGACGACCGGCAGAAACCACGGCCTGCCGTGATAGAGCGGAATGCTCGCGAAGTCATCGTCGAACAAGGGATGGTCGAATTGTTCGCCCGCCATCCGGCGCGCGACCTGCCCGCCCAGATACGTGGCCATCGCGACGCCGTGTCCGCTGTAGCCGCCGGCGTAGTACAGCCCGTCGAGGCGGCCGGCACGCGGCATCTGGTCGCGCGAGAAGGCCACGTTGCCGCCCCACGAGTACTCGACGCGCGTATCGCGGAGCTCGGGAAATGTCCTGACCATGTCGGCGCGAAGAATCTCGGCGGTTCGCTCCGCCGTGTGCTCGTCAGGCTGGCGGAACTCGGCGCGCCCGCCGAACAGCAGCCGTCGATCGGGTGTGACGCGGAAGTAATGGAGGAAGTACTTCGAATCGAAGGCGACGCGGTTCTTCGGCAGAAGAGTCGCCGCGGTGTCCGGCTCGAGGGGCTCGGTCGCGATGATGAAACTGCCAACTGGAATCAGCCGCCGCTGCAACTCTGGCGTGACGCCTGTCGTGTAGCCGTCCGTGGCGACGAGGACATCGCGCGCTTCCACGAAGGTCCGGCTCACCGCCTTCGCCGGGGGTTCGGCGGTCGAGGAGCCGGCGGCGCCCACAAAGTCCAGGCGCCACCCGGTCGGAATCCGATCGACGCGGGTGACCGCCGTGTGCGTCACAACCGTCGCGCCGCTGCGTGCCGCGGCACCGGCCAGCCCTTCGACGTACTTCGCGGGATTCAGCGCCGCGCTTTGTTCGTCGACCAGAAGGCCATGATAGGCGTCCGAGCCTATCTCGGATCGCTGATCCGCCCGTGGCACGATCTCCACGCGATGGTTGAACACCCGCGCGAGCAGCGCCTGCTCGTCCTCCAGCGCCTTGAAGTGCTTCGCCTTGGTCGCCGCCTGAATGTGTCCCGTGCGGGCGTACCCGCAGTCGATCGGTTCTTCCGCGATGATCGCTTCGAGCCGCGTCATCGACTCGCGGGCGACATCGAAGAGCTGCCGCGCATTCGCCTCGCCAAAACGCTCGACGAGCGTGGCCGGATCGAGCCTGAGACCGGTGAGAACCTGGCCACCGTTGCGCGAGCTCGCGCCGGCGCCGACCCGGTCGCGTTCGAGCACCAGCACGGACGCGCCCGTCCGCGCCAGATGACGTGCCGCCGCCAGACCGGTGTAGCCGGCGCCGATGACGGCGACATCAACGCGTTGTGGAAGAGCATCGCGCTCTGTAGGGGCTGGGGGCTCGGGGCCAGGTGCCGGCAAATCACGAAGCGTGTCCCACCAGTACGGGTACTGCTTCACACGTGGGACGCGAGCACTACGATGAGGCGCACGGAAGTATTCTAATCGGAGACCAATGGCGGACGCGGCGCTGCCCAAGTCGCTCATCGTTCTCAAGCGCTACTCCGCGCGGGCGTTGACGGCCGATCTGATCGCCGGGATCACGGTCGGCCTGGTCGCGTTGCCGCTCGCGATGGCGTTCGCCATCTCGTCGGGCGTCAAGCCCGAGGCCGGACTCTACTGCGCGATTGTCGCTGGCTTTCTGATTTCCGCCCTTGGCGGATCGCGCTTTCAAATCGGCGGACCGACCGGCGCATTCGTCGTCGTCGTCGCGAGCATCGTCGCCACCTACGGCCTCGACGGCCTGTTCATGTGCACGATGATGGCGGGCGGCATCCTCATCGTGCTGGGCGCGACGGGCATGGGCTCGGCCGTGAAGTTCATTCCCAGGCCGGTCGTGGTGGGATTCACCAACGGTATCGGCGTACTGATCGCGAGCACGCAGATCAAGGATTTCCTTGGCCTGCGGGTCGACGCCCCGAGTGAATTCTGGCCGCGGATGGTGGCCATCGCGCGCGGTCTCGGGACGTATTCAGTCGCGGCCACGGCGCTCGCGGGTGAATACGTCCCGAGCCTGATCGTCTGGCGGCGGCTCGTTCCCAAAGTTCCAGGCTACATCGTCGCCCTCCTTGCCGGCACGGCCATCGTCGCCTTGTTCCGGCTTCCAGTCGAAACCATCGGCACGAAATTCGGTGGCATTCCCGCGGGCTGGCCGACCCTGACCATGCCGCGGTTCAGACTCGAACTGGTCGGTGTGCTCTTCCGTCCGGCGCTGACCGTCGCGATGCTTGGCGCGCTCGAATCGCTGATGTCCGCGGTCGTCGCCGACCGGATGGGCGGCGACCGCCACAACCCGAACGTCGAGCTCGTGGCGCAGGGAATTGCCAACGTGGCGTCGCCGTTGTTCGGCGGCCTGCCCGCGACCGGCGCGATCGCCCGGACGGCGACAAACATCCGATCCGGGGCGCAAACGCCGGTGTCGGGCATGGTCCACGCGCTGACGCTGCTGGCTGTGCTGCTGGTCGCGGCACCGCTCGCGCGGTTCATCCCGCTGTCAGTGCTGGCCGCGATTCTGCTCGTGGTGTCGTACAACGTCGGCGACTGGGGCGAGATTCGGGAGCTGCTGAAGCTGACGAAAATGGACATCAGCGTCTGGATCGTCACATTCGCGTTGACCGTTTTTGCCGATCTCACGCTGGCGGTTGAAACCGGGATGATCCTGGCGATGCTCCTGTTCATTCGCAAGGTGTCTCAGACGACGACGGTATCGCTGGTCACCCCGGAGTACGTGGAAGCCGGCCGCGTCCACATCCTGCAGGACAAGAAGATTCCCGACTACGTGAGCGTGTTCCGCATCCACGGGCCGCTGCTGTTCGGCGTGACGGACAAGGTCGCGCGCATCACCGACCACGCGGACGGCCTCGCACCGATCGTGATCGTCAGGCTGCGAAACATGACGGCGATCGATGCGACGGGCCTGCGCGCCCTGGAAGATCTTGCGGACAGGCTCCACGGCGTCGGACGGGAGCTCATCCTCTGCGGTGCGCCGAAACAGCCCGCCGGCCTGATGCGCCAGGCCGAATTCCACCATCACGTCGGCGCCGAGAACATCTGCCCGAACATCAAAGCGGCGCTGGAGCGCGCCAACGCTATCCGGGCTGCGTCGGCGACCGGGGCGGCGGCGTTCCACCGCGCTTCAGCACCCAGCCAATGACCAGCACGAATGCCACCGCGACGGCCAGGAAGGTCGCACCGAACAGCCAGAGCGTGCGGTAGAGAATCGACTGCGTTTCCATCCGCACTTCGATCTCGATCGGCGTCCCCTTCAATCGCTCGGTCAGCGGCTGTTCCCAGACGAAGATGTTGCCGCGGCGTTTGTCCGGTGTGTTCTGGTAGACCACCTTGCTGGGCAGGTGCAGCCGCACGGCGACGAGCTCGCCAGCGTTCCAGTTGACCGTGCCCGGATTGCCACCGGCGGACGCGCCGACCTTCTGCTTGTACACGTACAGTTCGCCGTCGCGCTTGAACTCGTACGTCGACCACGCAAACGGCGGCGCCTCGTTGAGCCTGCGCACGTCGCTGACTTCGAGCCGCACGTGGACGAAGCGCCGGTTGTTGCGGCGAGACGGACGCACCCAGATCACGCGCGTGATCGGGGAGGAAAAGTACCGGCGGATCGCGTCGCGGTCGGTCCGCGCGTTCGGACTCGGATCGAATGATGTGCCGCGCAGCGCGTTCAGCGCTGGAATCGAGGCACTGACGGTGATGGTGGCGGAACCGTCGAGCGAGAGGAACATGTCCTCTTCGTACTCGTACTGGCGAAACAGGTTCGTGCCGCAGGCCACGCTCGCTGCAGACGACAGCACGCAGAGAGCACAAACGGCGCGCGACCACGCGCGGATCCACATCTGCGCCAATGTTATAGTAAAAAGTTCGTGCTCTATCTGATCGACGGCAGCTCGCAGATGTACCGCGCGTTCCACGCGCCGGTCCGCACCGCCGAAGGCGGCTTCCTCAGGAATGCGCAAGGACGGCCGACCAACGCGGTCTACATCTTCGTCACGATGCTGCGCAAGCTGCTCAACGAGCACAAACCCGAATTCATCGCCGCGTCGTTCGATTTGCCGGGACGCACGTTCCGCGACGATCTGGTGTCGGACTACAAGGCGTTTCGCGCGCCGATGCCCGATGAGCTCGCCGAGCAGATTCCGATGGTCCACGCCGCGTGCGAGGCGCTCGGCGTCCCGATTCTCACCTCCGAGCGCTTCGAGGCCGACGATGTCATCGGGACGTTGGCCGAGAAGGCGGCGGCGGCCGGCTTCGTCGTCGCGATCGTCACGGGCGACAAGGACTTCTTCCAGCTCGTGCGCGATGGCATCCGCGTCTACAACCCGAAAGAGGAAGGCACCTGGTACGACGCCGAGGGCGTAAAGGAGAAGTTCGGCGTCCCGCCTGAACTCGTCGTCGACGTGCTGGCGCTGATGGGCGACTCGATCGACAACATCAAAGGCGTCCCCGGCATCGGCGAGAAGGGGGCGAAAGAGCTGATCGCCCAGTACGGATCGCTCGACAACCTGCTGGCTCACGCCGGCGAGGTGAAGCACAAGCGGTATCGCGAAGGCTTGCTCGGCAACGCGGAGGCGGCGAGACAGAGCCGGCAGCTGGCGAAGATTCGAATCGACGTGCCGGTCGAATTCGACGCCGAGGCGCTGCGGTTTCGCGGCGGTTCCCGCGAGAAGTGCTTTCAGATTTTCAACGAGCTCGGGTTTCGGGCGTTCGCGAAGGAATACGCGCCGACGGCGAGCTCTACCGTCAAGGCCTACCGGACGATCACGACCGTCGACGATGTGCAGATGCTGGCCGGACGGCTGCGCGCCAACGGTCGCTTCGCGCTGCGGGTGTTGACGGACGGTCCGACGGCGATGCGGGCTGCGGTCGTCGGCCTCGCGTTCTCGACCTCACCCCGGGACGCGGACTACGTGCCGACCGGACACCGCGCGCTCAGCGAAACGGCGAACCTCCCGCTCGAGGCGACGCTCGAGCATCTGCGGCCGATCCTCGAGGACGAGACGCTGAAAAAGGCCGGCCACGATCTGAAATTCGACGCCATCGTGCTGGCGCAGCACGGCGTGACGCTCCGCGGCTTCGACACCGACACCATGCTCGCCAGCTATCTGATCGACGCGACGCGATCGGAGCACAAGCTCGAAGACCTCGCCCTCGAGCACACCAGCTACAAGGCGCTCAGCGAAGAGGACATCTGCGGCCGCGGCACCAAAGCGATGTCGCTGGCGGAGCTGCCGGTCGAGGCGGCGGTCGACTACGCCTGCGAGCGCGCCGACCTCGTCGGTCAGCTGGCGCCGATTTTCGGCGAACAGCTCGCGAAGGACGAGTTGACGGCGGTCTACGACACGATCGAGCGGCCGCTGATTCCGGTGCTGGTTGCCGTGGAGCGGGCGGGCATTCGCATCGACGGCCGCGCGCTCGCGGCGCAGTCGCACAAGATCGAGCAGGACCTGGCGCTGCGCACCGCCAGCATCTACGTCGCGGCCGGCGGCGAGTTCAACATCAATTCACCGAAGCAGCTGGCCGAGATCCTCTTCGACAAGCTGCAGCTGCCGGTTCTGAAGCGCACCGGCACATCGCGTGCGCCGTCGACGGCCGTTGAAGTGCTCGAGGAGCTGGCGCTGGCCCACGAGCTGCCGCGTCAGATCCTCGAATGGCGCGGCCTCATGAAGCTGAAGGGCACCTACATCGACGCGTTGCCCCAGCTCGTGCATCCCGCGACCGGCCGGGTGCACACCTGCTTCAACCAGGCGGTCGCCGCGACGGGACGCCTGAGCAGCAGCGATCCCAACCTGCAGAACATCCCGATCAAGACCGCGCTCGGCCGCGAAATCCGCGGCGCGTTCATCGCCGATGCCGGCCACGTGCTGATTTCAGCCGACTACTCGCAGATCGAGTTTCGCGTCCTCGCACACGTGTCGGGCGAACCGGTGCTCGTCGATGCGTTCCGGGAAGGCGCCGACTTCCACGAGCGGACCGCGATGAAGATCTTCGGCTCGGACAGCGGCCGCGACCCGTACGAGCTGCGCAGCATCGCGAAGATGGTCAACTACGCGCTCCTGTACGGAAAAAGCGCGTTCACGCTGTCGAAGGACATCGGCGTCACACAGCAGGCGGCGCAGGAATTCATCGACGCCTACTTCGCCGGCTTCCCGCGAGTGCGCGCCTACATCGATCGCACGCTCGAAGAGGCGCGGGCGACCGGCATCGTGAAGACGATGTACGGGAGGCGGCGGCTCGTGCCCGAGCTGACCAGCCGGAACGGTCAGGTCAGGATGGCGGCCGAGCGCGTGGCGGTGAACCTGCCTATCCAGGGATCGGCCGCGGACATCATGAAGCGCGCGATGATCGACGTCCACGCCGCCCTCGCCCCGCACCCCGATGCCCGGATGATACTCACCGTCCACGACGAGCTGCTGTTCGAGGTGCCGAAGGAGCGAGCCGAAGAAATCGCCGCGCTCGTGCGCGAAAAAATGGAATCAGCCGCAACGCTCAACGTCCCGCTCACGGTAGACGTGGGCATCGGGGAGAACTGGCGCGACGCGAAAAGCTGAACGGCATCAAAGCTGAACGGTGCCATTTGGTGATTTGGTGATTTGGTGATCGTTGAAGATTGGATGATTGCAGGGATTGGGTGATTGCCGCCGGATTGAATCAATCACTCGATCACTCAATCAACCATCACCCAACAATCACCAAATCACCAGATCACCAAATCACCAGATCCGTCTATTTCCACCTGTCTTTGAATTGTTCCCATTGCGCCCGGAGGCTGTCGGCGGGCTGACCGAGAACCCTGGCGCGATCGGGGACGATCGCCATCACGACCAGTCGATCGAGATCGGCGCGGAGGGCAGCGCCGCGGTCGCCGGTGAGCGGCGCACGGACCCAGCCGGCCTGGGCGGCGTCCCACGCGGCCTGTTGATCGCCCTGTGCCTGGGCGGAGGCCGCCAGCCAGTAGACCGCGGTCCCATTCGCGGGCCGCGTCGCGATTTCGTCCCGCATCCGCGTCCGAATGCGCTGATAGATCTCGTGGCGGTCGATATCGGGCCGCGGCTTCGCCTCGCGATCGACCGACGTCGCCCACCAGTCGAGCACCCGCTCGCGCGCATCGCTCGCCATCGACTCTCCGCTGAGCAGCACCGAGTCGAACACCGCCGCGGCGGCGCCGTACGAATCGTCGAAGAAGAGCGCCTCGCCGAGACCGACGATATATTCGGCGCGCTCGCGCGGCGGGAACCTCGCGGGATCGAGGCGGCTGAGCCGATCGCGCGCGTTCGCCAGGTCGTCGGTCGCCGCGCTCTCGCGGAAGCGTTCGAGGTAGGCGCGTGCCGCGACCAGGTCCGCGAGATCGGCGTGCGCCGGAAGCTGACGCGCCTGCTCGGCGGCGTTGACGGCTTCCAAGAACTGCCGCTGGTTGTACAGCAGTCGCGCGCGCGTCAGCGGGTCGTCCGCAGCCAGCGCCGGCGCCGCGGAAAGGATCAGCCACGAAAAGACGAACACACGCATCGACGCTTCGGCAAATCTCAGGGTAATCCTGAGCCCGCCGAAGGAGGACAGGCGGGCGGCAGATGCTCGTGGTGAGCCCGTCGAACCGGGGTTCCGGGTGTCCGTCGCGCTCATGGGCCGATGGTAACACAGGCCATGCTGCGCTCTAAGTCATTGTCAATCAATCGCTTAGTTGGTCTCGTTTACCCGTTTGCTACAATGCCGGACGTGGTCGCCCCGCGGATCGTCCGACGCGAAGAGCACTCGGTCTCTCGCCGCGATATCGATCCGGATGCACTGAAGGTGCTCTACCGTCTGCGGCAGTACGATCACGTGGCCTACCTCGTGGGCGGCAGCGTCCGCGACCTGCTCCTCGGCCGCCGGCCGAAGGATTTCGACGTCGGCACCTCCGCACATCCGTATCAGGTCAAGAAGCTCTTTCGGAACTGCTGGATCATCGGACGCCGGTTCCGGCTCGCGCACGTCAAGTTCGGGATGAAGGTCATCGAGGTGGCCACCTTCCGCCGGCAGGTCGTCGCCGGCGAAGAAGTGGTCGCCGACGGCGTCCCGGCGCCCGACCCGACCACGCCGGAAGGCGAGCAGCTGATTCACCACGACAACACCTTCGGCACGCCTGAGGAAGACGCGTTCCGGCGCGACTTCACGATCAACGCGCTTTTCTACGACATCGCGACATTCTCGGTGATCGATTACGTGGGCGGCCTGGAGGACTTGCGCGCGGGGATCGTGCGCTCGATTGGCGATCCCGACGTGCGGCTGAACGAGGATCCGGTGCGGATGCTGCGCGCGATTGCCATCGCCGCCCGGCTCGACTTCACGATCGAGCCGGCGCTCTTGACGGCGATCCGCACGCACCGCCGCGAAATCTCGAAGAGCTCGATGGCGCGGCTGCTCGAGGAGTATTACAAGATCCTGCGCGCCGGGTCGTCGGAGAAGGCGTTCCGCGGCCTCGCGGACGTCGGGCTGCTCGAGCCGATTTCGACGGAGCTGCACGTCGGCGCGAACGACCCGCTCTGGCGGTCGCTGGCCGCGCTCGACGCCTATCGCCGCCGGTTCGACTCGACGCCGGAGACGCTGACCAACGCGATCCTGCTGGGCAGTCTGCTTATCCCGCTGGGCATTTCTCTCCACCCGCCGCGTCCGCCTATTGTGCGACCGGGGACGGAAGCGGGACGGAGTGGGGACGGAGACAGCTCCGCGCCGACCCCGTCCCCAAATCGCCCGCCGCGCCATCCGCCCAATCCCCGGCTCGGCGACCCCCCCCTGGCTCGCCGCCACATCGAGCGGCTCCGGCAGATCATCTCGCTGCAGCGGCGGTTGAAGGACGTCTCGGCCAGCCAGCGCGGGCAGCGCGCGCTGGCGCACCGCCACATCTTCCGCGACGCGCTGACCTGGATGGAGATTCACGGCGGCTCGCCCGAGATTGTCGAACACTGGAAGGCGGTGCTGGGCGACTCGAGTCCCGCCGACGCGCCGCCGGCCGAGCCTGCTGGAGAAGCCGCCCCACCGTCAGGCCGCAAACGCCGCCGGCGGCGCCGCGGACGGCGCTTCCGCCCGCCTCAGGGAAGCTAGAAAAGCCGTTACGCCGCGATTTCGTCGATGGTCTTGGACGGCTTGGCGAGGCCCAGCGCGATCAGGGTCTTGATGATGGGCCACGCGGGATCGATCTCGGTCAGGCGGCCGCGGAGGCTGAACTTGGGACTCCGGGGATATCCATGGTGATTGTTGTGGAGACCCTCGCCGCCGGTGATCAATGCGATGAGACGGATGTTGGTAGCGGTATTGTCGAAGTTCTTGTAGCCGACGTGGTGGCACAAACCGTTGATGGACGAGGTGAGCGCGAACACGTAAATCACGGCGTGCAGGCCCGCCGCCAGCAGACCCCAGCCAACGCCAAGCACGAAGCAGAGGGCGATCGTCCCGATGGCGAGGCCCAGCAGGCCGCGCTTGAACACGTTCTTGTCCCACCAGCCCTCGTGGATGTCGCGCGCGTAGCGCTCGACGACATCGGTCTTCTTGATCTCGCGCATGTAGTAGTAGACGTTCCCGAGCTGGACTTTCCAGAAGCCGACGATCAGGGGACTGTGGGGATCGCCTTCCTCGTCGGTGAACGCGTGGTGCTTGCGGTGGACCGCCACCCATTCCTTGGTCTGCTGCCCGGTCGTCAGCCACAGCGAGAACTTGAACAGCCACTCGAGCGCGGGGTGCAGGATGAGCGCCTTGTGCGTGGCGCAGCGGTGGAGGTAAATGGTCGTTCCAAACACCGCCACCTGGGTCACGATGGCCGAGACGACGAGGCTCAGAACGAGCGATGCAAGCACTGCACTATCCTCCGCTTCCTGAACTGGACCCTGGGGTGAGCTAACTGGTGTAAACAATCATGATAGCACACTATCCGCGAGTGCGCTCGAACTCGCGCATGAAGCCGACGAGCGCGTCGACGCCCTCCTCCGGAAACGCGTTGTAGATCGACGCGCGCATGCCTCCGACCGATCGATGCCCCTTGAGGCCGTCGAGGCCGGCTGCCGCCGACTCTTTGATGAATTGTTTTTCCAGATCTTCGGTGCCCAGGCGAAACGTCACGTTCATCAGCGATCGACATCCCCGATCGGCCGTCCCGCGATAGAAGCCGGTTCGGTCGACCTCCGAGTACAGCTTCGCCGCCTTGCGCTCGTTGGTCTTCGCAATCGCGGTGAGGCCGCCGTTCGCGACCAGCCATTTCATCACCAGCCCGAGCGCATACACCGCAAACGCCGGCGGCGTGTTGTACATCGAGCCGTTCTCCGCATGCACCGCGTAATTGAGCATCGTCGGCAGCGACTTGCTGGAGCGCTGAAGCAGGTCGTCGCGCACGATGACCACGGTGACGCCGGCCGGCCCCATGTTCTTCTGCGCGCCCGAGTAGATCAAGGCGTGGCGGGCGATAGCAATCGGACGGCTGAACATGTCGGAGGACGTGTCGCTGACGAGCGGAACGTCGCCAACCGCCGGCAACTCCTTGTATTCGGTCCCCTCGATGGTGTTGTTCGAGGTCATGTGGACGTACGCCGCGCCCGGTGTGAGCTTCAGCTCGTCCTGACTCGGCACGCGCGAATAGTTTTCGCCTTTCGTGGTCGCCGCCACGTTGACCGTGCCGACGCGCTTCGCTTCCTTGATCGCCTTCTCCGCCCACGATCCGGAGTCGATGTAATCCGCCGTCGCGCCCGAGGTGAGGAGATTCATCGGCACCATCGAGAACTGGAGGCTGGCGCCGCCCTGCAGGAACAGCACCTTGTAGTTCGATGGAATGGCCGCCAGCGCGCGGATGTCGGCCTCCGCCTGCGCGAGAATCGCCTCGAAGGCCGGCGATCGGTGACTGATCTCGAGGATCGACATGCCGACCCCAGGCAGCGACACGAGATCGCGCTGAATTTCTTCGAGAACGGACACCGGCAGGACCGCGGGCCCCGCCGAGAAGTTGTGGACGCGATGAACGGTGGTCATGGGTGCTCCGGACAGCCACGAAGACGCGAAGATACGAAGAACAAATTAGCTTCGTGCTTTCGTGCCTTCGTGGCCTTCAAATCGTGACCAGGTGCAGATCGAGTATGTCGCTGTTCCCCTCTTGAATCTGCTTCAGGAGCGCCGGGGGCGGAGCGCCGTCGAGATTGATGCGCGCGACCGCCGCCTCGGCGCCTTCGAAAATGATGTTCTCGGTTTCCTGGACGTTGATTTGTCCGCTGCGCAGGCGATCGAAGACGTGGGCCAGCACACCAGGACGATCGCGGTGGCGGACGACGAGCAGGTGCGTGGCCGGCGTTTTCTTGGCCAGATTGACGACGTTGGGCACCTTGCCGGTGTCCTTGTAGCTGCTGACGATGCGCACCGTCTCGGCGGCAATCGCTTCCTGCGCCTGGTCGGTCGACGCGCCGACATGATGCGTGCCGTAGACGTTCTTCAAGGCGACGATCGCATCCTTGAACTCGCCGGTCGCGGTCGTCGGCTCCGCCGCGAACACGTCGAGGCCGACTCGAATGTCGCGCTCTCGAACCGCCCGCGCGAGCGCGTCGTAGTCCACGACTTCGCCACGCGCGGTGTTGATGACGTAGGAGCCCGGCTTCAACCGGTCGAGTACCGAGGCGTTGACGAGCCCCTTCGTCTCCGCGTTGAGCGCAAGGTGGACGCTCAACACGTCGCAGCGGGCCGCCACGTCCGCGGGCGAGCTCGCAAGCTGCATCGGCACCGCCTGATTGGTGACGTCGTCCTTGCCGGTGGCGAACCGGCGGCTCCAGACGACGATCGGCATGCCGAACGCGTGGGCGCGCCGGGCCATCTCCTGACCGATGCTGCCGTATCCGAGCAGTCCGATCGTGCGGCCAAACAGCCCGCGCGCCTTTGAATACTCCTTCTTGTTCCAGGTGCCGGCGCGGAGATCCGCGACCTCGTCCGGCACCCGGCGATCGAGCGCCAGCAGCAAGGCGAACGCCAGTTCGGCGACGGCAATCGCGTTCTTGCCGGGACAGTTCGACACGTAGATGCCGCGGCTGGACGCCGTCGCGACGTCGATCGTGTTGTAGCCGGCGCCCGCACGGACGACGAGCGACAGCGAGCCGCTTTCGAGCATCTGGCCGGTAACCGCCGTGCCACGGACGACGAGCACGTCGGCGGCGGTTTCGCGGATGGCCAGCGCGAGTGCCTCGTCCTTGAGCTCGGGCTTGTAGACAACCTCGCAGCCCGCCGCCTCGAGGCCGTCGAGGCCGCTCTTCTCAAAACTGTCGGCAACTAGGACCTTCACCGCGACTTCCTCTGTGTCCTCTGTTCTCTTCCTTTGTGTCCTTGGAGGTTTGCTCACAGAAGGTGTATCAGCAAACCGTCACGGAGCTTGGGCTCGAACCACGTCGACTTGGGCGGCATGATCTCGCCAGCGTCCGAGACGTCCATCAGGTCGGAGACGCTCACGGGATAGAGAGAGAACGCCACCGCCGCCTTCCCCGAATCGACAAGGCGTTCGAGCTCGGCGGCCCCCCGCACGCCGCCCACGAAATCGATGCGCTTGTCGGTGCGGACATCCGCGATCTTCAGCACCGGCGCCAGCAGGGACTCCTGCAGCACACTGACATCGAGCGACGCGATGGGATTCGAGGCGTCTGGCGGAATACGCGGACGCACGGTGTGCCAGCCGCCCTGGAAGTACATGGCGATGTCGCCGCGCCTGGCCGGAATCGCCGGGCCGACCTCCAGTTCGAATCGATCGCGGATCGCTTCGAGGAAGTCGACCGCCGTCAGACCGCCGAGATCCTTGACCGTCCGGTTATAGGGCAGGATTCGGACCTGGTCGTGCGGAAACGCCACGGCCAGCATCGTCTTCGCCTCGGCGCTCGCCGGCAACTCCGTTCTCGCGCGCGCCGCGCTGGCCGCCCGATGGTGGCCATCGGCGATGTACAGAGCGGGGACGGCGCGAAACGCGGACACGAGGCGATCGCGATCGGCGCCCCCCACCCGCCACAGCGTGTGTTGCACGCCGTCCGGCGCGGTGAAATCGAACAGCGGCGCCGTCGACGTCGCCGCGGCGGCGATGCGATCGACGTCGGCGTGTGCGCGGTAGGTGAGAAAAACCGGACCTGTCTGGGCGCGGAGCGCGACCATGTGACGCGTGCGGTCGTCCTCCTTGTCGCGCCGCGTCCGCTCGTGCTTCTTGATGACGTCGCGATCGTACTCGTCGAGGGAGAAGCAGGCGGCGAGACCCGTCTGCGTGTGGCGATCCATCCGCAGGCGATAGAAATACGCGCTCGGCTCGTCCTCCAGCACCAGCGAGCTGTCGCGGAGCGCCGTGAAGTTGTCATTCGCGCGCTGATAGATGCCGGGCGCGTACGGATCCGCGCCATTGGGCAGCTCGAGCTCCGGTCGCGACACGCGGAGGAATGACTGCGGGTTTCCGTCGGCTAGAGCGCGCGCCTCGTCGGTGCTGACGACATCGTAGGGAACGGCGGCAATGCGCGCCGCGTCAGCCGGCTTCGGACGCAGAGCACGGAAGGGCTGGAGCGTCGCCATGGGGTTCAAAGTATGTCACGGGTGATCCCCCAGGGGCTCGGGGCTAGCTACCGCGCCGCGCGCGTGACGGCTGGGACCGAGAACGTCGCGAAGGCGCGATCGCGGAGCTCGTTGAACTCCACCATTCGGGCCGCCGGCACCGGATCCGCTGGAGGCATCGCGCGATGCGCCGTCAGCGGATTGATGAAGGCACCGTTTTTCTTCAATCGATAGTCGAGGTGAGGACCCGTCGCGAGGCCGGTCGACCCGACGCGACCGATGAGCTCGCCCTGATGCACGCGGGCACCGGCGTGCACGGTGATCGCCGAGAGGTGCAGATACTCCGACTCGAAGCCGTTCGCGTGCCGCAGATGAACCATCCGGCCGGACCCGCCGCTCGATCCCGCGGACACGACGACGCCGTCAGACACGGCGACGACGGGCGCACCGGCCGGCGCGCGGTAGTCGACGCCGAGGTGCGCGCGATACGCGCGCAGAATCGGGTGGAAACGGCTGCGCGAAAACGCGGACGTCACGACGGGCTGGAACTTGAGAGGGGATGCCAGGAAGAAGCGGCGCATCGAGACGCCCCGCTCGTCGTAATACGCCGGCTTTCCATCGGCGTCGGTGAATCGCACCGCACGGACCCTGCGGCCGTGGTTGTTGAATTCGGCGGCGGCGATCGGGCCGTAGCCGGCGAACGCGTCGCCGTCGCGAAACTGCTTCTCGACCGTCAGCTCGAACCGATCCCCCGGCTGCAGCTCGGTGCTGAAGTCGATGTCGCCGCCGAAGATTTCGGCCAGCGCCAGCGTGAGGTCGATGGTTTCGCCAGCCGCGTCAACGGCGGCGACGAGCGATGGGGCTTGCCGATCGATGGTGCCGCGCACGGTCTCCAGGCGCCGGGTCTTGGGGATCGGCAGCACCGTCGCCAGCCAGTCGCCGGCTGATTCACGGCTGAGGCGGAGGAACCGATCGGCGTCGATTTCGTACTCGAACCGGCGCATCGCCCCATCGTTCGCCCGCTCGAAGCGATACGGCTGCGCTGTCCGCACCTTTCGCAGGTCGAACACCGCCGCGACCCGCGCGGCCATGTCCGCGACTTCGGTCGCGGTCAGGCCTTGTTCGCGCAGCAACGAGGCGAAGGTCGCGCCTGACGCCACGCGGGCGGCAACGACGGTCTTGTCGGCGGCCAGCACAATGTCGCGGCCGGCGGCGTGGATCGCGGGGACCGCGGCGACCGATTCCACGCGTCGACAGGCGGACGCCAGTCCGGATACGATCAGAAGCGCAACAGGAATTCGCAAAGGCCTATCTCGTCGACGCGCCGAACGCGCGAAGGCGGATGCTACCACGAGGCTTTCTGATACAGTCCCCGCCCTGGAGGATGGTTGTTCCATGAAGTTCCACCGTACTTTTGCTTTGACGGCGATGATGGCGGTCTTGGTCGGGTTGCCGCTCGCCGCAGACTGGCCGGTCACCGAAAAGCTCGATCTCGACGCGGTGTATCGCATCAAGGACGAAGGACTGCAGCGCTCGAAGGTGATGGAGATTGAAAGCTACCTGACCGACGTCTACGGTCCCCGCCTCACCGGGTCGCCCAACATGAAGGAAGCGGCCGACTGGACGACCAGGACGATGAAGGAGTGGGGCCTGGCGAACGTCCACCTCGAAAGCTGGCCGTTCGGCCGCGGCTGGCAGAATCAATCGTTCTCGGCGATGGCGGTGACGCCGCGTGCTTACCCGCTCATCGGTTATCCCAAGGCGTGGACGCCGGGCACCAACGGCCCGGTCACCGGCGACGCGATCATCGCCGTCGTCAACGAGGAGAAAGACTTCGCGACGTTCAAGGGCAAGCTTCGCGGCAAGTTCGTCCTCGCGACGCCGATGCGCGAGGTGGCCGCACATTTCGAAGCGCCGGGCCATCGCTACTCGGACTCCGAGCTGGCCGACCTTTCCAGGCAGCCCGAAGCGACCGGACGTGGCGGACGTGGTGGACGCGGCAGCCCGGCCGCTCAGGAGTTTCAGAAGAAGAAGACCCAGTTCTGGATCGACGAAGGCGTGGCCGCGCTGCTCGACATCAGCCGGGGCGACGGCGGCACACTCTTCGTCCAGGGCGGCGGTTCGCGCGATCCCAAGGATCCGCCCTCACCGCCTCAGGTCGTCATCGCCGTCGAGCAGTACGGGCGAATCGTCCGAACGCTGCAGAAGAACATACCGGCGACGCTGACGATGAACATCGACCACAAGTTCTACGACACGTTCTCAACTCGTTCAACATCGTCGCCGAGCTACCAGGGACGGACAAGGCGGATGAAGTCGTCATGATCGGCGCGCACTTCGATTCGTGGCACACCGGAACCGGCGCGACCGACAACGCCGCCGGCTCGGCGATCATGATGGAAGCGATGCGGATCCTGAAGACGACCGGGGTGAAGCTGCGCCGGACGGTTCGCATCGGCCTCTGGGGCGGCGAAGAGCAGGGCCTGCTGGGCTCGAAGGAATACGTCAAGGCGCACTACGGCGATCCAGCCACGATGCAGCTCAAGCCCGAGCACGCGAAATTCGCCGGCTACTTCAACGTCGACAACGGCACGGGACTGATTCGCGGCGTATACCTGCAGGGGAACGAAGCGGTCGCGCCAATCTTCTCGGCCTGGATGGAACCGTTCAAGAACCTGGGGATGAACACGCTCACCATCCGCAACACCGGCGGCACCGATCACCTGTCCTACGATGCCGTGGGCCTGCCGGGATTCCAGTTCGTTCAGGACGACGTCGAATACAACTCACGAACGCACCATTCGAACATGGATGTCTACGAGCGTATCCAGCCGACCGACATGATGCGGAACGCGGTCATCGTCGCGTCGTTCGTGTACAACGCCGCGAACCGCGACGAGAAGCTGCCGAGAAAGCCGCTACCGAAACCGGCGACGCCGACCGGTCGCAGCACGTCGCAGCCGTAAAGGCAAACCGCAGAGAGCGCAAAGACCGCGGTTCGACAGGCTCACCGCAGGCAGCTGCCTGCCCTGAGCCCGCCGAAGGGCGTGCGCTGCGGTTAGATTCTTCCGTGTTTTTGGGACCAGGTGCGCAGCTGGTCTCTTCGCTCGCGCGCCTCAGGGACTTCATCGAGCTTATCGACCGGCCACGGCAGCTTGTACGTCCAGTTGCGATCCGCGATCGTCGCCGGTTCGTTGATGCGGTCGCGCCAGCCGAAAGCGTCCTGAATCGGAACCAGCAGCAGCTCTGAGTTCGACGCAAACAGCGCCTCGAGCAGCGCGTCGCGGACAAACGGGTTGTACACGGCCTGATGCAAATCCACGCCGTGCGAGGTCTGCTGAATCATCGGCAGACGCATCACCTTTGCATGTTCGTCCGCGGTTGCGTGCTCCCACCATTCAATCTGCGGTTCGGTGTCGTGCGTGCCGCTGGACGCAACCGACACGCGCGGGTACTGCGAGGGATCCCGGAACGGCTGGCCCGCCTTGTGCCAGCAGCGCTCCCAGCGCAGGACACGGAATCCGGGCACGCCGCATCGCGCGAGCGATTCGCGGACGAAATCGGGCACGGTGCCGAGGTCTTCCGCGATGATCTCGGCGCCCGCGCTGCGGAAGACCTCGAGCAGCCGTTCGCCGAGCGCGAGCTGGGCCGGTTCGGCTGCCGGTGTGAAGCGCGCCTCGCCCGTCGACCGCGATCGGCCGTAGGTGCGATAGAAGCCCACGAGGTGATCGATGCGGTAGCCGTCGTACAGATCGGCGCTGCGGCGGGCGCGCTCGCGGAGCCAGCGGAAATCCTCCGCCGCCAGGACCTCCCAGTTGTAGAGCGGCATCCCCCAATCTTGCCCGGTCGCGCTGAAGGCGTCCGGCGGCGCGCCGACCGCCATATCGAGATCGAACTGATGCTGTCGCGCCCAGACATCGGCGCTGTCGCCGTCGACCATGAACGGCAGATCGCCGAACAGCGCGACGCCGTGCGCGTCCTGTCGCGCGCGCCGCCACTGCGATGTCGCGATCCACTGCAAGTACTGGTGATAGAGCACGTCGTCCGACAATTCGCGCCGCGCCTGATCGATCGCGGCCGGTTCGCGTCGCTGCAGCGCCGCCGGCCACGCCGTCCACGGCCGCTCCTGCTCGCGGGCGTGGATGGCGCGAAACAGGCTGTAATCCTCGAGCCACCAGGCCTGCTCGCTGGTGAACGTCAGCAACTCCCGCCCGCGCGCGGTCTCGTGCCGCCATTCGCGATCGTAAAAACGTTCGAACGCGCGCCGGAGCGACGAGCGCTTCAGGCGCCGGACCGACGCATAGTCAATCCGCGGTGCCGCCCGCACGGCGTCGAGCAGGCGCCGATCGTCCGGCGGCAGCGCCGCCTCGCCGCCAACCGCGTCGAACTCGGGGACGGCCGGCACGTGGATGAACATCGGGTCGATCGCCATCGCGCTGATGGCCGAGTACGGTGACTGCTGATTGGGCGCGATCTCGTTGATCGGCAGCAGTTGCAGCGCGCGCAGCCCCGCGGCGGCAAGCCAGCCGGTGACCGGCGCGACATCGGCGATGTCGCCGATGCCCCAGCTCGCCGACGTGTGGCAGGAGAACAGCGGAATGAGCAATCCCGCTCGCCGGTTCGCGGTATCGTCGAGCGGACGGGTGGTCACGGATTGACGACGCTGCAATCAAAGTGCCGCAGGAGCCGGCCGATCCCATCCGCGAGCACCGCCGGCGGCGTGATCAGGCTGACGACCACAAACGATTCGCGCGGAAAGTCGTAGAAGTATCCCGGCTGCGCGAGGACGCCCTCGTTCTCGAGCAGGTGGAGGACGAGATCTTCTTCGGATTGGAGCGTCGGCACCTGCAGCACCGCGCTCCATCCGGCATCGCTGCGCAGCAGCCGGCAGGCGCCCGCCGCGGTGACGGCTTGCTGAAGGTATTGATAGTTTGCGGACGTGCGTGCCGCAATCTGTGCGCGGATGCCTGCTCCCGCCTCCACCAGGCAAGCCGCCGCGACCTGCACCGGCGTCGACACCGACAGATAGGTGTCGCAGACGAGCTCGAGCCGGTCGATCGCCGCTGCAGCGAGCGCATCGGGACCAGACACCGCGATCCATCCGAGTTTGACCTGCGGGAGTCCAGCCGACTTCGAGAGTCCACCGAGCGAGAACGTCAGGACGTCGCCGCGCGTCGCCGCTCTGCCGGCTGCCGCCAGGGCGCCTGGCTCCAGCTCGTAATCGGCGAACACCTCGTCGGCAATGATGGCGATGCCGCGCGTTCGACACAGCGCCGCGATTCGATCGAGCTCCTCGCGGGCGACGAACGACCCGGTCGGGTTGTTCGGCGACACGAGCAGCACCGCGCGCGTGCGCGCCGTGATCGCGCGCTCGACGCTGGGCAGGTCGATCGACCAGGCGCCGTGGTACTCCAGGTGGTAGGGAATCGCGGTCACCAGATCGAGGCGTGTCAGGTGCTCGAACAGCGGATAGCTCGGCCGGGGGACGAGCACTTCGTCGCCAGCGTCGGCGAGCAGCTTGAACAGCAGCGAGTACGCCTCGCTCGTGCTCGCGGTCAGCACGACGCGGCCCGCGTCGACGCGCACGCCCTGCCGCTCGTAGTCGCGGGCCACGGCTGCCCTCGCGTCGAGGCGACCGAACGGTCGAGGGTCGTAGCGGAGCGCCTCGGGATCGGCCAGTAGTCCGAGCAGGTCGGCTGGATACTCGAATCCCGCGCGCGTGGGATTGGTGACGGTCAGGTCGAGTACCGGACGACCCTGCGCCCGCGCCGCCGCCACCATCGCCGTCAGGCGGTTCGTCGCAAGCTCTTTCGGCACGCGATCCGAAAACATCGGTCCGCTACGGAATGATGTCGATGCGGTCGATGACGTCGCCTTCGAGAATCCGATCGACGACGTCGATGCCGTTCAGCACCTGGGCAAAGACCGTGTAGTCGTGATCGAGGCGCGGGTTGTCGACGAGATCGATGAAGATCTGCGCGTCGCCGGTGTCGTGGCCGCGCGTGGAGATGCCGACCGCGCCGCGCACGTGCGGCCATGCGCCGACCTCGTCACGCATGAAGGCGGCGTCGCCGATGTATTCGTTCGCGCCCGGGCTGCCGCCCTGGATGACGCAGTTC